>Ga0131853_10001002_pt1 | contig 51345 bp, 32 predicted proteins | sample TergutLab28metaG_FD_92764 | JGI IMG/M metagenome (GOLD analysis project Ga0131853, IMG submission 92764) | Labiotermes labralis P1 segment gut microbial communities from Petit-Saut dam, French Guiana - Lab288 P1 (version 2) (version 2) | ecosystem: Host-associated > Arthropoda: Insects >...
CCCACCCCCCCCACCCACACCCACACACACACCCCACACACACACACACACACACACACACACACACACACACACACCACACACACATACTTGAGGTCTGTATCATGAAAAGTATGTCCCCCTCATACTTGAACTTAAGTACAGGGTAACAGGATTAAGAACAGCCATGTTACAGGACATTTTAAGTTTCTACACAGTTTCTTACCTGAATGAGCGGCACTCTCCTCGCTTCCAGGGCCAACTCCCAAACGCTTTAACTGCTGCAGCTTGTGTTCCCTGAAAGAACAGCAACACAGGAGCACACGGCACTGTGCCTATGTATGCTACAAATAAAATTAGTTGCTACACCATGACCATTTGCATAACCTACTATACGAGAAGTATGTCTAGACTTTATTTAAATATAATGCTGGTTTTATGCAGCGAAGAGTGGGGCGGCAGAGTGAATGCAAATTTCAAGCAACATACGTGTTCTGCACGAATTTGCATACCATTTCTTTAAGTTAATATCTCTTAATAAACATATCAAATGCACAATCCAAATACCCCGATTGTGTAAAGTAATAAATTGTACTGAAAAATGCATAGAAGCATAAACAACTTCTTGTGTTTTTTATTAAATATGCAGTATATCAATGAATTTTAAACAGTCATAAATCTTAAAAGAAGAAGCCTATACTAACATATTCTCTGCACTCATTGTGCTGCATTACTGGTTACAGGCAAACCAGGTTTTAATTCCCAGTGTGGACACTACTTCCATACTTCATCTGGTTCCCAAAGCACATGGACTGCGAAGGTGACTACCAACTCTATCTAGTCCTAGGGTTCAGAATATGTGCAGATTTACTTCCACCCCCCCCCCTCCCCACATATTTAAATATAATGGTGCATAAACACAGAAACAACTAACTTCCATTAATTGAAAAAAAAGTTTTTGAAAAATAAGATTAACATATAGGCAGAATGACATTGAAAAAATATGTATCCAAATTAAATCTTCCAAGAGACATGCACAGAGAACTAGAATATCATACCTACTGAAATCTGTTCAATAAAATATACATCCCATACACAGGGTAATTTATGACTCCATGTCTTAACTTCAGTACCTCTCTCCTGAGGTCATACTCAGTCAGAAATGTATGAACAAAGGTCCAGTTCTGAAGGGCCATACACAGTGATTGTGAAATAACTACATATGTTAAATGGCTATATCACTTAAACAGAATATAATATTGCTAAAATACTTGCACAACTTTACAGTCCTTACACCAGCATCTAATTTCAGATTTTAACATAAGCCTCTACCATTTTGCATACAATTCTGCAACTTGGAGGACATGCTCAACACTCTTCATTAAGAAGTCAGGCAAATGATAAAACTATCAAGTATTCTTCGCTTTGAGCAGAGGATGTCTTCTTTGGCCCAACCCCTCAGAAAGGAATCACATCTGTTGGACCTGGAAGCCATATCCACCAGTAACAAAAATGGTTGGCAACAGGGAGTTCAAAATGTGGTGGTGCTCCATCTTGCATGAAGTGCAGTTCTTCAAAACTGTCCCACTGAGAAATAATGGGCAGCACTAAATTGACAAGCACATTAAATTAGCACTCACTATTCAACATGTCCTGTTTTCACTTAACATAGTAGCTTCAAAAAATTCCCGGAATTCAACAGTGTAATTTACAGGAATTGCTACTGTAAATAAAGAACTGTACATTGACATCTTTTGTCACCTTAGGGATGTGGTCAGAAAAGAATGCCCAGAAAATTGGAGAACCAACAGTTGATTTCTCCTTCATGGTGATTCCCCAGCACACCAGTCGGTTTTGGTCAAGGACTTTTTTATTAATGAACAATGTGACAACACTGGAGCATCCCCTGTACTCTCCTTATCTGGCTGCACCTGATTTTTACCTGTTCCAACGACTGAAGTCAGCACTGAAGGGACATCACTTTCATGATGCAACTGATAGCATTAAGAATGTGACAGGGGAGCTAAAATGGCTTTCACTAAATGGCTAACAAGAATGTTTCCAACACCTTTACAGTCACTGGCACAAGGGTGCTATTTTGAAGTAAACGTAGCTTAAATGACTGTACTGTTTTGTATTTATAAGATATAAAGTTATTCCAGGAACATTTTGAAGCTACCACATACAATCACTCTGTACGTCTGTCATTACCTGAATGTTAAAAGAACAAGTGAAGAACTACTTATATAAAGCTTTGTCTGCTGAATTTACAATACATATTAAAAATGTGCAACCTTGGCCTTAGTGCAGTTCCTGGCACATCAACAAAAACATGGCTAGATTAAAATCTGCAAGGACACATGAAAGATATGAGGTACCAGCAAAAAGTGGAAAGACCAGTGGCATTCACCATTGCATTTTGCACAACGCAACACATGTAAACAACAATACTAATGAACTGATGAGTGCCGCACGCTAAATTTATATGCATCCCATGAAGATGGAGAAAGAAATTTTGCACATATACTGCAAAATTTAGTAATATATGCTTTATGTACATATATGTTCACTTATTCTTATATTCTTACATTCTATATTTATATAACATTTCTGACTAAAAATGACCTCAGGAATGACATCCCGAGTTACATCATCAAGTAATGAATCACTGCGTATAATGTCTAAAAAAAGTATGTCAACAGATTAAGAGCATACCTGCTACTAATTTTGAATTGGGCCCCTAAGTTTAGTTACCCTTTTAATGGTCAAAATGTTTTATAGGTCCACAGTGCTCAGTTTGATCAGAACTGGTCAAAAATTTTAATTCATAAACATATTTTTACAATGATAACAGCTCAGAATAACAAATTTAAACACTGAAAATATCACTTGGGCCAAACTTTGAACTGTGAAGTACATATTTTATGAAAGGTACCTTACAAAATAATGGCTAAAATATGTTTTCATTGGTGACAGAAGGATAATAATACACCCAAAAGTTGATGGGGGAATTAGTTATATCCTGAAGGTAAAAATTCTAGTCACTGAAAATTACATGAGGGCCACTGAAATTCAATACTTGAAAGAAGTATGTGTGTCAGTTGAGAGAAGAATGATAATGACAAAAACATACATTAGATAAGAGTCCTTGTTGGGAAGACAGTAACCCAAAATGTTAGGCAACTGATTCATTCTTTAACTGTACATCACATAGGAAAATAAATGTAGATGAAATGCCTTGTTTGGTTACAGATGTGTAGCCCAGAGTAACTGAAATTGAGTATAGTGTTTTCTAACTAGTATATTTCAGCAAAAACTCATATTTGTGTATAAATAACTTAAAATAAGCAAGTAGCTGACAGATGTGGAAATCGTAATATATAAACAGATAAAATGCAAGTTTTCCCAAAGTACACTGATGTACCAGTTTGCAATAATCTGTCACTTATTTTTTATTACACTGGAAGAACCCAGTCATATCATTTTATTTAAAAGTTTTCAATGATCTGGCAACTTACTTTCCAAGACAGAAGTGGTTATGCCATAATTATAATGCTACTATTATATACAATTATCCTTAGCAATATAATGTATTGTTTAAAATTTATGGTACGAATGTACCATAGCCTATCCCTGTTAAGATATTGGTTTGATACCAAAGTGTTGGATAAGGGATTGCAGTGTTCATATAACAATAATAAATGTAGCAAAATTAAATAACTCTCATATACCAAGAATGTTAACAAGAACTTTACAGCTTATATTATCAAAGTGAGGAGCTTAACAACAAAAAATATATCTGATCTGTTAGTCCTTATCAGGCAGTGTGACCCCTGTGATAATTTTAGCTCAGACCACGTAGTGTCCAACATATTATGAAACCACCACTTCAGAGTGCACTGTAACAATACACATCTCCTGCTGTAGCACTAAAAACCTTTCATTTTACATGGAGAATTAACTTACATATTTTATGTGTCTCAGCATAAACAGCAACTAATTTCACTCTGCAGCATTAACCAGTTTGTCTTTATAGTAGTGATGAAACATATATACATATTTCTTATGATTCTCAAAACACAATTACTTCTTTAACCCTTCAGTGTGGAGCAACGTGCATACTTGCAACACATGGTGCTGTCTTCATTCATTTATAACATGAATGGTTTTAGGGGACATCACCTTGATCTTTGCATTGTTTTGTAGGTATTGAAATGTTCTTCATGTGCAGGTAAAATATCTGCCCTGACACCACTGCTTCAATTATTATGCAACACCTACTTTTGCTCAGAGATTTTTCTGAACTCCACAAATTTCCATTCTAGACAGTCAACTGTTGTATTGTGACCTCTTGGAGAAAATGCAGAATACTAATACAGGGATAAATGATGTGGGGATCAGTTTATTTTCCATGGTCAGATTCGATTTCATTCATGTCTGTAAGAGCTTTTACCATCCTACGCTTCCACAGACTGCTCTCTAAAATGTCTCTGTCATTGTGAATGCACAGTCACATCTTCTCAAGTGAGTGTAGGCACTTGTAACACAACTAATACAAATATGCAATAACAGAAGACAGAGAAATGGTTTTCTATTCACTAAGCAGCTAGACTTCAAAATAATGTTGAAGGCTGAAATTGTTGTTTCCTTGACTCATAATGCAACAGAAAGAAGCTTTTAATATCTGACCCACAGGCTTAAAATTGTAAGAGCAGGAGTACAACACTTGTCAAAATTTCTTAGCACAAATGGAAAAAAAAAAATCAATTTCTCTCAAGAGAGACTGCAGGACTAGACAACAGAAGACAATGTGTGAAGATGCGGTGTAATGAAGACTGACACAACCTGAATGTTCATACAGTCATATTCATGTAAATATATTCATTTTGTACAAATTAGTTTTTGATTGGACTAAATCAATTTTATACAATTTCTGTCTAAAACTCTGAATTTTGAAAACTTAAATGTCCAAGCTAAGCTAGAAAACTCCGGCTGGCAGGAGATACACTTGGCATTTAACCTGGCTGCTAGAAGACAGTGTATGAGTTTTGTTAAGGTTCTTGTATACAAGGTGTGATTTGTGCTACAGTGTTAGTATTGGACATTACTTTTTGGTTACAACTCACTGGACAATGTGTTTATGGATGGTGTTAAAAGAAGAAACAGCTGTTGTAAGTGTAGCTAGTGAAGAGAAAGGGAATGGATAAATGGTACATGAAGTTGTTCAGTTGGCTACTGAAACCATGGTTCTGAATTCTCTAGTTATTTATACACAAAATGAAGAACAAAATATTGATCGCCTAAAATTTAGGATAGACTTGGTTGAGGGCTTGTTGGTGAAATATTCAGTGCTGCATGGTGTGTCAGCTCATGATAGTGGCAACAACAACAAGAGGCCACTTTCCAAGAAGAATACCTCCCACAGAAAAGAAACGTACATGAAGAAGACAGTAGGTTTTCTGCAACAAACACAAAGGGGGGGATTGCATACTAATGTGAAGGCTGTGACTTTGCTCTGTGCGTCAATTGGTGTTGCAAGGTCTACCATACAAGGAAAAATTACTGATGTCATGTAAATTGAAAGCACATCATCTACGGTACATAAGAAACTACCATTCCACGTTTCAATCACATATAAAAAAAATACAGAAGTTAGTTTAGATAAAAATGCAGGCATTTTTAAACAGTTTTGAGTGAAATTTAATACCCTTAAATAATTCACCGACATTGTGCTATGGACATGGTTAAAATACTTTCTGCATGGAAGGGTTAATCAGCATTAACTGACTTATTTTGGTAATGAAGGCAAGTGCGTTTTCTAAGAGATAGAAACTTAAATTTCAACTATTATTTAGAGATACTTCTGGGTTCAAAGCTTAAGAGAACAAAATGGATTAAGGAATTAATTACACCACTGACACTGATATCAAGAGATATTACAGCATAATACAGACAGAAATTTCAATCTCACATACAAAACATGCATGTGTTTGTACCATTCACATATTACTTGCTATAGGAGGGAATTCCCTGATATAAATGCTTTTCTACTGGAGTTTAAAAGATTTATGCAAATCGCCATGATTTTGGATTGGTCAGAGGGTCCTGTACAGTTTGCAAATTCTTTTCACTTAATGATTAAAAGTGTATTATACTGTGGTACTTTCATGACTGAACAATATCCCCATTCAAGATACACTCCAGAGTACATTAACAAAAACATATGTCTTAATCTTATAAACAAAGAACTATATTAAACAACACAAAGCACAGTCAGAACTTACAATGGAGTGGAACTTTTCACTGTGTACTATGTCTTAATTAAATACATGTCTACTTTACTCTAAGACTGTGACGGAATCACAATAACTAAGATATGAATATAACAGTTCTATAGATATTTTCATACCATAATGCTAAAAAAAGATTTTCTGAAACACTCTTACTGGAACATTGAAAAACTTCAAGAATGGCCATCATAATCAACATGCAATCACACTGAAATGCAACAACATTGCATAAGCAATATTCAAACACCAATACATCTCCACATACATGTGATTATTACACAGCAATCTTATCCATGTGCACTCCATTACAGAATCACCAAGATTTGCAATGCATTATTTAATACATTGTCTAGCAAATAGAATTCTGAGTAAGAATCAACTACTCTGTAGGATTCTGACAATGATGTAGCACATTTTGAATCATTTACCTTCTGGTTTTTTTCCACCACCACCTGTTACAAATACCAACACTACATTTTTGGGACAGCATCATTCCCCAACCTGACTAAAAATAACATCACCGATCCATTTGAGACCAAATATCAAAGCTATTCTAAATCTCTGGGTCCAGAGGTTCAGAACAGCTGTGCTTATTAGTCCCAACTGAGAGGTTGTAACATCATTTTTAGCTTGAGGACAGGAACCGAAACTGACCTCAAATTTCGATGCTTTTTAACAAGGTCAATGGACGATTCCAAGTGTATACTAAAAAAAAAATGCAGAAAAATATGATCACCTTACCATAAAGCAGGAAGGCTAATTTGTGTGCTAAGCTCTGTTACATTAGGCAATGCACATACATTTAAATTTAATTGGACTGGTATGCGATCAGATACAGAAAGGTTACATAGAGGGTTTTGATGAGAAAAACAATTCGGACAACTTCCACCTGGAAGACTACAATGGAAATGGAAGAGTAACATATAGATGACTTTTAACATGTAATGATGGGAGGGGGATGGTACTGTCATGTGTAATAGTGGGATCTGTTATTGGATTCTGCTACACAGTGCTGTTTGGCTGCTCCAGAGAGTTAGGTGTGGCAAAGGATTAAAAAAATTTGTTTCATACAGGTCAACATGAATGCTTATACAAAAGTAATGTTTTTAGATGATCGTAAAAGAGAGTATGGAAAATAAAACATGCAACACTCCTTACTATGTGAGATTTGAGGTTCTCAACAGCTATGTTACTCTCAAGTCCTCTGGGATGTAAAGCTCTGTTTCTGAGTGTGGAGCTCCTTACATTTCAAATGACTACTTGACCCTGAAGAAGGAAAAATAATCCTTCAAAAGGTTGGAAACTACACACCCAATGACAGAGGATCACATACCAGGAGACGTGAAACTTTAGTCTTTACTACATTTCTTGTAACACATCCACATTCCAGAATAAGTGTGTGTGTAAGAAAACTTCCAAGCATGTTTGGGTTTAACAAGTAAGTGACAGTTTCTTTTCAGCTGACCAGTACATTCTAGTGTGAATAATATGGTGAAGCAGTAATAATTATTCTGCAAGATTTTTCCACAAAATAAACTTGTCTGAATCCACAAGTGCAATGAAAGGCCAAAAAAACTACTCCATAAATCTCATTCATCTTTCCTGGGTAGAAACATCCTACTTTTGGACATTAAAATAACATTCCAAGGGTGCGAAATATGTCAAGTAAAGGAGGCCTCAGAAGGTTAAACTGCATAACCAAAAGCTGCCAATGCTTTCCCTTTGAAACTTATACTATTATGGCAAAAAATGACATCAGATTCTATTAGCCTTTCAATGTTCCTTCCTCACTTACTAAAATAACAAAATATTAACCAGTAATACTCATGCAGACATAATTAAGAAAAACTACAGAAGGAAGTAAGAATACTAACAATAGACTGTAAAATGTTTTGTGTTGGGGTAATAAAATGCTATCTTAAAATATTTATTTATAAATTCTATGTTCATTCTTGCAGCCTATGTATCTTCAACCCTTCATGCAAGAATTGCACACATCCTCCCCCATGTCCTTAAAGCAAATAATAGCCACAAAAATATCTTATGGATGTTCACTGGTCATCACAAAAAAAGCTAGTTTAAAATCATCTACAGTTTATAAAACAGCTTTTGGTTATATAATTTGAACATAATAGCTTTGCCTACACATTATTTTTATCTCATATCACTTCTTTCAAAAGCCACATTATTCTGAAACAGTTGGCCTCACCATGCTACTGATTGTTTTGAGAGTCAGTTCAGCAATTTAAATTCCCAAAATAATACCATCTGGAAACTACACATCAAAGTGTATCTTAATGGCATTAGTACTGCCATTTGCCTTTCTGTAGACACTATGACCTCTGAATGTATACTCTGTAATATATCACTGAAAGAGTAAGAAAAATTAATCTTATGCGTATTGGACTGTGCACCATCTTGATATTTGAATAAAGGTAGACCAACTAGATGACACTTGCTTTATTATGTCAATTTACTGCTCAACATGTTCCAGATGTTAATACATCCATCTTCAGGAGTTTGTGACTACTTGTTCCGTTGTTGTGTAGGCTGACTTGAGGCATGTTGGTGTTATGTAGCGGGATTGTCTGTTGGTGATGTGGTATCCGTAGTGGTAGTGGTTCAGCCCACACTCGGATACTATATCACCAACAGACAATCCCACTACATAACACCAACACGCCTCAAGTCAGCCTACACAACAACGGAACAAGTAGTTGCAAGCTCCTGAAGATGGATGTATTAACATCTGAAACATGTTGAGCAGTAAATTGACACAATAAAGCAAGTGTCATCTAATTGGTCTACCTTTATTCAAATAAGAAAAATTAAGTTGAACTAGATTCATGTTGTACAGGATTAAGGTTCCTTTGACAATGAATACTCACACCACAAGTGGGAATTTAAATATTACTAAATGTGGTTTCAATTTATTTTAGTTAATGATATTGACACAGGCCACATAACTACGATTTTGCCTGTCATTTGTATGGGTGTAAAACTTGGTCTCTCACACACAGGAGAGAACACAGGCTGAGGATCTTGATATTGTATATAATGTGCATTACATTTAATAACACATTTATTAAACCAACTTTTACACATTATATGGTGTATATTAAATCACATTCTAATTTTCACTCTGACATATTTCAGCATCCACTGATACCATCTTCAGTGAGTTCATTCTTACTGTAGTTGTTTCTCAACAAACCCGAATGGTAAATTCATATAAGTGATTTTGGAATGACTAAAAGCACCTGATATCCACCTGCTATCCCAAACATAATTTAAAACTTACAGATACACTTTTTAAAACAGTACTGTTCAATGACCATTTATAACCATCCTACTAGGCTCAAAACATGTATGACTGAAGAAATTCATGGTGTCTGAAAAAGGGCACCTGTGAGTTTCGAATTATGTTCCTATAACAGATGGATATCGAGTGCTTTTAGTCATTCCGAAGTTACTTTTACAAAATCACTATTCGGATGCGCTGAGAAGAAACTACAGAAAGGACAAACTCCCTGAAGGTGGCATAAAAGGATGGCAAAATGTATCAATGTGAAAATTAGTATGTAACTTGATATACACAACATACAGCATACAATTTGGTGTAATAAATTGTGTTTTAGGCTGAGGGTGTTCAAGAAGAGGGAGCCATGGACAATATTTGGACCTAAGATGGAATAAGTAACAGGAGGATGGAGGAAAATGAATAATGCTATCCTTGATTTGTACTCCTTAACAAATATTATTAAGGTGATTATACCAAGGATGAAACTGGCAGGGCATGAGGCATGTATTGGGAAGAAGAGAAATAAATGCATAAAAACTTTCTGTGGTAAAACCTGAATGAAAGAGACAGATAGGAAGATGTCAGCATGGATGGGAAGATAGTATCAAAATGGATCGTATGAAACAGGGCAGAATGGCATGGACTGGATTCAACTAACTTTGGGTAGAAAGCAGGCTCCCGTGAACAAAACAATAAACCTTCATATTAGAAAAATGCAGCACACTTCTTGACTAAGTGAGGAAATGTTAAGTTCTGAAAAAGGACTCCAATCCTCTGAGTTAGTTAACAACCATGACGTGGTTGCCAGGAAATTGAATAGTACCCTCAATGTGATAAAAAAAAATTATGTTTAAAATCAAATGCAAGAAACTCCATAAGTTCCTAGGCAATGTTTTACTGAATCCACATACAAATACTGCATTTTGGATGTAGCATTTACCTCAAACATTAAATAAAACAACAAAATGTTTTTACCAACATTTCTGATGAATCTCAAATTAGCACAAAATGGGTAATATGCATCACATTGAATTGACATAAAATTTCTTCCAGCTGTTTCCTTCACCATCTGTGAGTATTATAATACAATACTGAACAACAGGCCAAGAGACTCACTAAAAAGGAAGTGTACGTGGAGAGTTACTGAAATTAAGTTCCTGATTCAGCCTGAATTTCACATTTTGTTTTGTGTCAATATACATGTGCATATATTATATATAAAAGCACAGAGAATAAAACCTTTTGAAACCATTCTGTGACTTTCTGGGCACTACATATCGAATCTGCAAAATCAGTCACACACAAACTAAGTTGTTTCACATTAAAATGGAACCTGGCCTACCACACTTTGTTTAAAAGGTATAGGTAGGAATATATGGGTACTGTGTGATGACCAGTGAGACTGAACATAATACTTAACAGAATAATTACAACATTAACCCTTGACATACAAAATTTGAGGAAACCAACAAAAATGGAAAAGATTTGTGACAGTAGCTGTCAGATATCACACTGCTTTCACTGCTCTACAGTAACAAGTTGAAGGTTAGATGAATGACACTAAATTCTCTACACAGTATCTATAGTATACTGTGTAGACAGAAAAGAAAAGGTTGGCAAGACAATTAATAATAAAAATAATGGTAAAGCAGTCACCAAAATAATAAACACTTCACTGTGATTTTGGAACAGCTGTATACAAATAAATGTAACATTAATGAAGCAATAACTACAAAAAACACTTTTTAAACTCAGATTCCACAAAACTGGAATAACAGTACAATTATTAGATGCTAAAAGTCTAAAACAAATCTGTTCATGCATTTCTGTTAATAAATTCAGTCAACATGTTACTCAATACACTCATTCACAAATAACTGGTGGTAAACAATAGGAACTGTTTGAAGTTGGACCTTCAGAAACAAACCAACCAACCAAAAGTAGCATGATATGAAATTATTCCATTTGCACCAAACTGATATGGCTATGAACACATGATGTTACAATTTCAAATGTGACAGTCTTGTTTACTTAGACATATTATTTCATATTGGCAAGCTACACAACATTTTGAGATGATTATTTGTTGACACTTGTGCTATCAAAGACACAAAGCCATACATTGAAACATAAAGTATTAATGTAAACTGTATTCAAAATTCACATTTTGTTTACAATCACTTTTCATATTATAGATGATTCGAGTTTTTTAATTAGCAAATAAAAAGTGCAGCACATAAGAGTAATTTTATGATGTAATGGAAAGTTACAAACGTCTAGTAAGCAATAAATATGTAGGTATATTTTCCAATGTATCTGTCTGCTGGATTTTTTTACTGGAATCAGCAGTACACACAATGTGTCCTGTATGGAAGTAAGACTCTCTCTCTCTCTCTCTCTCTCTCTCTCTCTCTCTCTCTCTCTCACACACACACACACACACACACACACACAATTTTAATATCAAAGATTTTAAAAATGATATAAAAGTTAAAGTTCAATCCTTCAATAAATAGTTCAAAGCCAACAAACTAACTGTATTGTGCCAAGAACTGCTGTATATGTGTAAAATTTATTTTATTTGTTCTATATCCAAAGTATTACCTGTTTTGGATTCATAGCAAGTTAAAAATTTAAATTCACAAAAAACACATACACACACACAGTTTGAGTTACTTTTGTGTTTATAATGCACGAAATATGTAGAAGCAGTAACTATAATGAAGCATGGTGACAAAAAAAAATATTCATGCTGTCACTACTATCTCTATGGCCTGTGTCTGTGAGAGCAAAGTTTGTGTTTCAATTCACTGCAGTATCTGCAATTAGAAAAGTCAATAATTTGGATGAAATATTTATCCAAAAATGTGAAAAGTAATACTAATGTATATAATAGTACATGTTACCAGCCATATTCCAATTCTGCAGTACCAAGGTAATATATGAAAAGTTACACTACATGATTTCAAAAAAATAAATAATAGAAAATTATAAACCACAATGATCCACAGAAATAAACTTGTTTTATCAAACAAAAATACATTTAATGGAACTAAACCACTGTGTTGTACAAACGGTTATTTTCTGCACTGGAATAGATATTAGTTCCCAAGCAAGTGAACTTAATACAATGCTATGTACTTTCATTGACTGAATATAAACAAGACTTCCCTCATCAAATTTCCACAGAACTGTCAGTAGATAAGGTGAGTACAAACAGGGCCTGTACAAAAACTAGGCAAATTGAAGCAAGACAGGTTTGTGTGGGTTCTCAGTGTTTACCAAGATACCACATCTAACAAACAAGCAAGCAAGTATAACTCCCATGTAAGTTTTACCAGTGAGAGTAATGCTTTGGAAACACCCTTAGATGTCAATACATGTTAATTTTATTTAGCTAATATTAAGGTTGACATGGCAGAAGAATATTATATTTCAACATTAAAACAGTTGCCAAAAATTTTATTCATATGCAATGTTTGTACTTAATTTAGTAGTTGTCATGGATATCACAGTTACTTGTTTAATCAATGAACTTCAATTCAGCATTTGAAAACTTTACTTTCACTGCTTCTTCAAGGGAAGAAACTACCAAAGAGTGAGGTATAAAGGTATTTACTCAGTTTTGTGACTATTTTGAAACCAAAATCAAAACCATAAGTCAAAACCTACTGCTGAACAGTGGTGTTATGTTGCTGTAATAGAGCAAATACTGCATAAGAGATTAGTCTTACCATTTCCACAGTTATGACATACTGCCTCGAACAAAATGCTTTTGGCACACAGTTATGCACAGTAAATAAATAATATGAACATTTGGAACCTTTCTTCTTTTAAAATATATATTTCATACATACACACAAATCCACTGTTTTATATATATATATATATATATATATATAAGATGTAATACATTTCCAATGTTTGAAGACCAGAGGTCAGAGAACAGTAGGCCTTATGAGGGAGTGCCCAAAAATAACAAGATTTTTTTTTTTTATGGAGGAGAGGGGTGGTACTTCCGTCTGTTCCCGCTTGGTGCATGTATGTGACTGCCCTCCGCATCAATTGGCCAAGCGGCGTCTTTGAGGAAAGGTCTATAGGGTCCGTGTGATTTTTTTCTTGAGCCTCTGTCATTGTTTTCGTCGATTTTTCGATGGCAGACTTAAAATAACAACGCGTTTGCATCAAGTTTTGTTTCGTTTTGGGGAAAGCAGCAGCAGAAACTGTCACGGTGCTTCGAAAGGCTTTTAAAGAAGAAGCTTTGAGCCAGGCATGGGTTTACGAATGGTTTTCTCGGTTCAAAAGTGGTGACATGTCACCTGAAGACCAACCGCGATCTGGGCGTCCTTCAACAAGCAGAACCGACGAAAACATTCAAAGAATTCACGATGTGATAATGTTTGATCGTCGTCGAACAATCGACGAGTTACAAGCATTGACTGGAGTTTCGTGGAGCTCATGTCAACGAATTTTAACAGAAGAACTTCACATGAAACGAGTTGCTGCGAAATTCGTTCCTCGCTTGCTCTCGGAGGATCAGAGAGCCAATCGTTTGGATGTGTGCCGTGAAATGAAAGATCAACTGAAAACTGATTCAGACTTTTTGTCCAAAATCATCCCATTTTTTCCTGTTTCCAAGAATGAAGAGGGACTTTAAAGGAAAGTGTTTTCAGAATGTAGAGGAGGTGAGGGAGAAAACGACGGAGGCACTGAAGGCTATCACTTTGCAAGAGTTCCAGAACTGTTTTGAACAATGGAAAAAGCAGTGGGATAAGTATATGGATTCTCAAGGAGAGTATTTTGAGGGTGATTAAATTTTGAATATGTTCAGAGGAATATACGATTTAAAAAAAATTCTCGTTATTTTTGGGTACCCCCTCGTAAATCATGGTCTTTGGGTTATGATATCATGCAGTTTGGTAGATGTACATGTATGTGTTGAACTGCATAGCATTATGTCCTACAGGACTGCAATCTAAACGTGAAGTCCTATTGGTAGAAGCACACTCCCACTCCCCCCAAATAAGGCTCTAATTTAATTCTGTAATACTGTCCCCCTTAATTAAAATTAATTACAATCAAGGATCTGCTAGTCATAAAGTATTCCCGTAATTTGTTGAATAAAACACAATATCATGAGAATATAGTGTGATACAAACTATGTATATAATTTAAAATTATGATATTAGTTCTGTAAGTACAAATGTTGAGAACTTAGATATTTAGAAATTCTTGAATTATTAAACCAGCAGCTGTTGTCCCAAACCATTCAGATGTACATAACTACTATTTAATCTACTGAACACACTACCTTCTGAAACACATTTAAGTATTTTAATTGTACAAAAATGTTTGTTCAGGAACCAAAGACAGAAATTTAGAAGCTGTAAAGCTGCTGAAGCATGTCACTCATGAGTAAGTTTGACCTTTCAACCTCACTCTACAATAAGAAATGTTAGAAGTTACTGTATCAAAGAAGGATTGTATTTTACTGCTACAGTTAGGTGATTGAACTAACTGGAAGCGTGTGGTGATGCTGCCAGCCGTCATATGGTTCACCGGGCGGTACAGCACCCGCTGCGAATCTCCACGACTAACAAAAACAGACATAACAATTCCTCAGTCAGCCCAAGTTTTGTCAGCTTTCATTTTTTTTTCTCATTCTTTGATAGAGTGGACTCCCTCAGCAGGACAAATAGTACAATTTCATGAATATACATCTGGCATAAGATTTAAAATATTAGTCTGGAACTATACTACATATGTCAGCTCAAACAGCAACAATAATAGAGACTCCAAATTGCCTGGAATACATTCATTCTGAAACACATGCGAATATCTTAACTCTGAAAATGTTAAACACAATTTTGTAAATAGTCACACGGAATGTTTGCCAATAATATTCATAGACATCGACAATAACAACACAGGAGGTTGTTACTGTTGCACATTATTAACATATGCAATAAGACATTTATTGCACTGACCACTTTTGCATTAAGAATAATAGCCATCTGCATTCAGGAAAACTTCCTTTCTTATTTCTGTTCATAAACATTATTAGCTCGACTGAAATATGTGCATAGAACTTACAATCTTTTCTATGTACCAAATGTCTTCTTACATACAGAAATGAGTAGCAGTGAGCAAAAACAGAAACAATGAAGAAACATAGTTCATGGAAGCACTGATATGCCATGAAGGGGTACAGAGACAGTTGACTAAGGGTAGTAAATACCATTGTTTACACAGTGAATGTGTCTGATTTCTGCTTTGATCACTTCTGCACTAATTAGTTAAGACAGTTGAATTTCTGGTACAGAAAAGAAACTAGGGACTGTGTTATATATGTGTAAGAGCTAAGTGTCCATTTATCTGTCCCACCTTGCTCCTCCAAAATGACACATCATAATGAAACAAGACAGGCAATGTACGTGTAACATAAAGTTGAGGTATGTTCATGTAACCGTGGTTGCAGTAGAATAACAATAAGTATTACATATTCTGAAAGTGTGTTTCTAGCTTTAGGTATCCAGCATGCAATGTGGATGTGCCATATTATATTGTCATCTATGGACTGCCTGGCTGTATAATACTTTTCCACGCTATATCATAAACAGCATGATTTTTGGCAAGAAGTTATTGAACATAAAATGTGTGTTTTCATCTTCTGTACAACTTTTGTCTCAAACATTTGTTATTCTAAGAAGAAATGAGTGACAAATTATAAAAAATCTTCATGTGAAGTACCCACTATTCTTGTCCGATTTTAATGACACTTGAATTTTCTTGACAGATTTTTAAAAATATGTAAATATCATATTTCATGAAAATCCGTCCAGTGGGGATCGAGTTTTTCCAAGCGGATGAACGGACATAATGAAGCTAATAGTTGCTTTTCACAATTTTCTGAATGTGCCTAAAATCAGTAAATAAGACACTTCTGGTAAAAGTTCATTTTTTACTATTTCCAAAATAAGGTATAGGGTGCCCAAAGCCTAAACTCAGGCATCAGTCTACAAGAAAGTAATGTATATCATCATGACTGGGATTTCACAGGGAGCCAAAAAACAGAGGAAGCAATCACAAAAAGGAGCAGGTGATGGCAGCAATATATGGTAGTGAAAGATTTGCTCAGTTGGTATTGTAGTGTCCATCTTTGTCCACTGCGTATCATACATATCATACTTTAGTATCACAGTAATATGTATCTGTTCATCCAGAATATTTAAAGTTCACAGTGTGCACATTCAGTGACACTGTAATTTGAAAGTATCTCTCTCAGTAGCTATAAAATTTAAGAGTGGATCACAGTAACAACTGCAGAGTGTGATCCAGTATGAAGCTGACAAACACACCAATTTGGTGCAGGAATGCCAATGGGCACTATGCTAGAACAATTGTAAACATTCATTATGGCAACATTAGTTCAGCTCATAAAAGCAATTCCCAGTGCATAACACATCTCACATTGCAGCAGCCTGTATAAAACTGGATGTGAAGAGTTGATGAAATACGAGGTCATACTTGTAGCTTTACTGCTTGAACCAGATATAATCAGTATGATTACATACTGTGATGCCATTCTAATGCACTTGTGGTTTTATATCCTTCTGTCATTTGAGAGATCTTGGATTTATAAAGGATATTGTGTAAATGTAAATGGTAATTTATGTACCAATTACAAATAGAATTTCAGGTAATTTTGATAGAAACATATTAAAGAGAGCACCAACCTAACTTATATAATCATAATAGTTTTTTTACCATTATATACTCCAAAGGCCATGTATGTATACAACAAAAATTGTGTATTCCATACAATTAAAAGAAACAGGTTTGAACAAAACTCAGAGAGGCATGGTTATAATACGTGGCAAAGAGTGGATCATCAATCCAAGTTTTATAAAACTGATATTTTAAAACAAAGTGTAAATAACATAGGGATAAAACTACACAATAATTTATCATGTCACTTAAACATTTTTAAGACCACACAATTTTTTAGAAGAAAACTAAAATCATTTTTGTTGCAAGCAACTTTCTTTCTGTACAGGAACACCTATCTTACAATCTGTTATCACGGAAAATGTTAACTGTACACAATATGAGATTTTAGTTCAAGAAATGGAACCTCTGTAAATCTACAGAACTGATAACATGCTGACACTTTGTAATATGATATGATAGTGATAAGTATGATGATTCCTATGACCAGTTGTTCATATAAATATTGTAGTAATGTGTCCTATACAAATTTGGTCAAGAAGGACCAAAATAAACAATTAGAATTAAATTTTCTCAATAAATTTCAAATTTATTTTAAAAAAGGCTGTTTCAACATAATATTATTAGAAATAAAACGTTTAAATGAGAATTAAGTCATCATAGTACTGAATCATTAGGGTTCTAAAATAGTCTACCAAGAAATATGCTTACCCTTTCACTATATACTTTACCCAAAGAAACAAAATGTATCAGAGTGAAGGATATGAGTTACATTACTCAACACAGATATATCAAGGCTGGAAATACAACACCAATCAGGTCTGGGCTTTATTAAAGTGACATATAAATTGGATTCTTTCCATTACCTCATTTTGGCTTCACTGCACAATGTCTGTTCTGTTTACTTCATCTGCAAGAAACAAGACATCTCCCTAGATGGAAATACATATTAACTACAAGTAATGGACCCAGCAGGATAGGTTTCATACTTGTACCTGATAACAGAGGTGAAGCCAGCTACTAAATCACTGGGCTTTTAACCCAAAATGAGATGAATGCAACTCAACCAATTTATGCATCAGTTTAGAGTGATGAAAGTGTCATTAAAACGCAACTGGAAATAGAGGACAGTTAACCATAAGTGAATAGAACATGACATGGTTTCAAGAAAAGACAGAGAAGTTACAAGGAGAGGGGGTGCACATCAAGCCATGAAGAAGAAACGAAACGCTTATCACTGCAAGAATATAACACTGATATTCAACACATTAAATATGTAACTAAATGTTTAGACTGTCACAGGAAGTACCGAAAATGTATGACAGTGTTATATTTAGATGTGTTTTAATTCTTTAATAAAGGTAGGAGTCACAACCTCGAAATCTCTGAAGTAACAAATACAAATAACCTGGTTGTTGAGAATCTGTGTGTGTCATTCTGAAAAGACACCCTGCTATTTCTACATACCAAAACTGTCTCAAAATTTCTAAGACTATAACTGGACACTTGCAGAAATATCAACTTTTCTTCAAAAATAAGCATAAAGGCTATACATAGGATCGTTTAAATGAAATTCTTCCTACAATAATTTGCTCTTTAAATTATATCAGAAGAAATTATACACATACATTCTTAATTCATCCAAACACATTAAGCCAACGCCAAAAAAAATTTTGATATAAAATTAAATACATTAACTGGATAACCATGTCTCAACATAGGTTATATTATCGAAATTTTTGACAAAGTTATTACAAGAAAACAAAGTGAAAATTAATATAAAGCTCTTGAGAATAAACAACTGTGCTTAGCAATACTTATCAGAAAATCCATGAGTGGAAATGCACATATTTTTTATAAGCAATATGTGTCAGTTCAATATTCTGAAAAGTTAAACAAAATTTTACATATCAAAAAGCACTTAAACATCTTACTGCATTTAAACTGCCATTTTTGTAACGATAAGAACAGTGATTCTAGCCAACTAGAAATAAACTCAGAATGTGTCTTGTATCAATTCGATGCATAAATTAAATCATTTGCTGCCTTTCATACTATTTTAAGGAGAACACCACAATCACGTTAACCAAGGGAATTCACAAACAGCTAATAAGAATACTTGTGATTATGATTCAACATTATTAGCATTTTAAATACAAATACATGAACATGGACATAAATTCACTAATGCTGATCACTTTCAGAAGTTTAAAAAAAGAAATATATAACAAATAATGAATGAAACTCAGTTCAAAACAGTTTAACTACAAATACCTTGATATTGGAACAGTCTGTCCTAGATTTTATTGTATTTACCTGAATGCAAGACGAGGTCTTTTAGTTAAATTTGCTGCTCAAATATGTGACATCTTAAATTCGCTTACGAAGCGCCAAACTGCATTGCTCAGAACCAGACCATAGGAGCCACAGCATGGCCTGCTTCGCCAAATCGTCATTGAGATCTCCACTCTTCTGAGATATTATTACGCAACGTAGAGTGATAATTCCTTACCAATGTTTCAAGACAACCTGTTGATCCCATCTTCGAGAATCAAGGAACCCAAAAGACAGAACACAGCACAACTGAAGTTAACTGGAACAGTCTTCTTTTCTGATATATTCATCTTGTTTGGGACTTTGTCTATCACCTAATTTTTTAAAGTAGGATGTTTCAGAAGCCAGCTATATTTCTGTTTTTAGGCAACAAAGCACATAACCTTGTGGACCCTTAGAATGAGCCGTTCTCAGTCACTTGGCACCATAGTAGCAGTAACTTGTCAGCATATACACCTGAGAACAAATCTAGTTCAAGGGTAATAACAGGAAAATAGCAATTGAAAAATTAAAAATTAACTGCAATATCAAAAATAAAACATGGACCAATCCACAGATTAAAGGCAATAAAAAGAGCCAGGAACTCTTGACTTACCGGACTACAGACACATCACTAAAAACAGAACACACATATTTAAAGTTCTTAACACCAGTAATGACATCTGTGGATACAATTTTGATTCTTTATGGGTTCAAGTAAGTTTATAAGCCAAGAAATATAAATACAGTATTTAGTCAATATGGATCATACAGACAAGGCAGCGCATCTCACCAGAAGTGATTGTGAAAGGTTTTTAAAAGTGATATATATCCAATGCCATAGATGGGACTGGTAATGATACATTGTGGAATGGCAGTGAAGAGGATGGGAGTGTTTGGAGTGAGGGTAAGGAAGATGAAGGCACTGGCTGTGAAGATGGAGACAGTGACACTAACTGGTAAAGGTAAATAGAATCTGGCATGCTCTGTGTATTAAGTGTATGCAATTAATAGTAAAATATTTTTTTCTTAGCAGATTTTTTTGGAGGGGAGGGGGGGTCATCTTAGAGTCGTCTTGCATTTGGGTAAATACAGTATTTTTGCTCTGTTAATTTCTTCAGTGCAATTTAAATATGACAAACATAAAGTAGAAAAATCAATGTACCCATTTGGCAACATTAATAACAAAAAATTACCATGTAAGAAAAAAAAACTGAATTTGTTTGAAGATGACATAATATTAAAAATCACCATCTACATTACATGGGAAGTACTTTCTCTGGATATTGACAATTAATGCTACATAACATTTTCTACATCCTCTTTTCATCCCCCACTTCTTTCAACAATCACTTCTCTTTGAGTTTACATTATATTACAAAAACATATTGTTGAAAGATAATGGGTTCATGTCCAAAAGAATAAAGAAAGAGTTTCGGTACAACAAAAGTCAGTTTGGATATACAGGAAGATGGAATTAAAATTCAAAGCATGTAGTCACCCAACACAAACAAGATAAACCAAATGTTACACACATATTCATGCTCCTCTTATTGTGGTGTTAAAGACTAAATAACGGTTAAGTATGAAAAAACACAAATGATATATGTTGCTTGTTGCCAATACCTGTCCTCATCTTGTGTGTATCTTACCTATAAGAAGGCATGCTGCCAAATGTTAGAATCTTGTTCACATTTTCCATGGCAGCCTCCTCTGGATTATGGTTAGCCCCTTTGCCAGCATACTTCTTCACCATGGGCTTTTTCACATATGGCGGGTCATATTTCGGCATTGTGCTCTTCCTTCTGGGAGGAAAATTAAAACAGAAAGGAAAAAAAGAAAGAAAGAAAAGAAAGATAGAGCAAAGTAACCATTCCTACCAGTGACACAAGGGACAAAATTGTGAAGTTATTTTACACAGATGATTGTATACTTTTAACAAAAACTGCTACCACATAGAGGTGCAGAATTTCCATACAACATGTGGATCACACTGAGACATACAGGGGAATGTTAAGTACTGGGAAACAGCAATAGTGTTTACCATACATTGTGACAAATAGGCTTGTACAAACTTGATTTCTTTAACTTGAACCAAATTCCAGTAAAGTTGCTTGAATAATGAATAAATGAAGAGAGCTTGAGTTTCTGAGATAACTTATTTACTGTAAAGCACACACAAATATATTAATAAATTGTTCTCCACAATCAGAAGCCACAGAAATTGTAAATGTGTTTTCCTCAGCTATTACTTTGAAAGCTGTACTGGACCAAATCTGGTCTCCTGAACCACTTGCAGTGATATGATTCTGAAGACATCAGAATACATTCAGATTCAGTATATAACTTTGAGCAAATGAACAAATTTCACAGATGGCAACATAGGTGTGGCATTGTAATCTATGACTTTTCATAATTTAGAATTCTAATATGACTATAATTACAGCTTTAATTTCAAAGACAATTCAGTGTGCAACATGGGTACAAAGAAGGAAGCAGCACTACTTTTAGAACCAATTACTTTTAAGATATGATTAAAATAATTCAAGAAGATAGGCAAACAGGAAGTTAAATTTACATAACAACATGCAACAAGACTAGCAAAGATATGTAAACCAAAACAATGGGTCATGGCAGCACCAGAGACAGTGAAAAACTGGCACAAACTGAAGGCTGGCACCTTGTATGAAGAAGTAATATAATCTTACAATTCATAATGTAATGTTGTTTCTGTCTTCCCCTACATTAAAATGCATACAACTTTTCAACAAATCTCATAAATCACGTAAAATGTTCAATTTCCACATCACTATCATGGTGAACAATGACACAATACTGAATCCAGTGCACACAAACACTGTGATTAGTCTGAGATCATGTTGCATCTCATCTATTTACACAAAACTTAATTTTCACAATGGTCTGTGGTTTATCAAAACTTAAGTAGAAAACACAATATCTGGCACCTCTGGGGACAAAAGAATGTGATATATTCTACTTTGCCAGCACTATGACTTCATACCCAATGTGTATCTTAGTGTACCTAGCAGCCTCATGGACAGATTTAAATACTTAATTTGTCATTTGATAACTTGTCCTGTTTTCCTTGCCATATGTTTTAGTCCATTCTCATGACTACTTAAGCAACATCTAAAAAAAATCATTGATATTAAGACACCAGAAATTAATGGTTATTGGTGTTGAGTGCTGCCATTCAATGGAATACTAAAATGTAATAGACCTCTTACCAATTTTTGCTCATTAGAATTTTCTGGATCATACTGTGCCAAGTATTATGGCGTTTCCAGCTTATTATTTAAGTAAAACAATGAGACTGAGGATAAAGCAAATAGTAAAATTTTCCCTATGCCAAAGCAGCAGCAAGGTATAATACTCATATTATGGCCAGAAGTGACCTGCAGGCTTCATGCTGTGACTGCTTTAACCCCATTTCCCACCACCAAGTACCAATGTGGATGTGAAAGTGAAGAGAAAAAATCTTCATACATATAACAGTATGTACTGTTATCTCGCTGGAACTAAAGAATTCATTTGATGTATAGAAGGTTTAAATATAGATACATTCATTGTGTAGAGGTTTTGCAGTAACTGTGAATGAAATATTCACATAACTAAATTCTTTGTACAATATGCATATAAGTGTTTAATTCCAAATAAAAATTTATTTTTGTGCACAATTTCACTTCCCCAAGAGGCTCATGTCACAGACTTCACAATTTTACATTACACAAAAACAACTGTTTTGGAAACACATATAAAAAGCAGTATATTGCAGCCAGACTGAACATTTGTGTTTTGCCATGCTAAAAATCAATATATCACCTGCATACCTTCTATGTTGCTGCTACTCTAATATTATGAGACAAGATATAAACTGACGACTTTTATGACATTTTGTGCCATAATGAACAACATAAAACATCACAAGCACTTTGTGGGGAATGAAACAAGAATGAATACCTAAAATTAAATTATGTGATATAAAAGGAATGTGTTACACATTCTGAAGTGCTTTTTCCTAATGTTTCCAAGTTACATTGTTTTTCAATGGATTGAAACTGTTTAAACTTTCTGTGTTGACAGCAGACTGAAGGAAATGAACAGACAACACTAAAGAAGCTGAAGGAACTGAACAGACAACACTAGCTGAAGCTCAAGCTCATTCTTATGTTTGGTTCAAATCAAAATCTGGACATTTTGTAATTCTTAAAATTACCAACTGTTATATTTACTTTTTACAGCAAACTATGTATTTTAGCACAAATTACTTTTAATTGGACTGAATGCCAAAGCTACAGATAGTATATTAAGAACTACAATACAGACATAAATATATATGTATGTATGTATTATGTATTTGTGTATATGACGTGTCATTGTGTTTCCAAAGCTTATGCACAACAGCAGAAGAAATTTTTCATGCTCCGAATATTACACAAAATACAAAGTGGACAATTATGAAGACACCAGTATAAAAAGAAGAAATAACAAGTGGATATGAGCTGTTCTCACAGAACAGAAACATAACTTTATGTACACATTGATAACAGCTACAATTATAAATATCAGGACAAATTCAACAAATATTCAGGAGATGAGAAGAACAGTAATCACAGTCTTTCCTTCTGGCCCATGTTGATTTCAAGGTAAATAATACTTAAATTAACAGAACAAACATGACGGAGTTCAACCATACATTAACAAGAAGTAGCTTATTTTATTAAGTGCAGTTCTGTGTGGTACGTGGTATATTACAAGCACTTTCCTATTAATATCCTTAAGAAAAAATGAGTTATATGGTCTGAAATATGTACTTGTTAATGACATACAGATGGAAAGCACACACATTTCTTGCAGACAGAGCTGAACAGATATAACAAAATGTATGCACAGCTAATAAACAAAGTATAAAAACCACACACAATTAATGTGCAACATGATAAAATTTACTGTACAGTTCAGGACCCAGCTTTGCAGTTCCCTAAAAAGTGTAAGCCAGACTTACCTGACTCACACTTCCCCCACATTTCCCCAGCTTCTGCAGTTGCAGAGCTGGGTCGCAGATTATACGATGACCCAGTCCTTCAAGGGCATTCAACTAACAACTATTTTTCAACAAATCAATGTTCTAATGGTTGCTCATGTACAGCAACTTAAGTACCTTCTTATATATGACATGTGTAAACATGTAAATGAAAGCAAACTACTGCAACTGGGGACACTGAAGTGCTTAACTTTAAAATAGTAACACCAATATTAGCATTCTGTTCTTCTTGGTTATGATGCCATTTTACTGGACAAGTCATTTCTGACCATTTCAAGACACTGTAGTGGCCTTATTGTCAGAATTAAAATGTTCAACCACTTAAAGATGAGACCAACACACACTGCCTCGCAATGCTTGGAACCAATTACCCAATGATGTGTTTTTACAGCCAAGAATATTGAATTCCTGAGGTACACAGCCGCAAAAACCCGAAAACCTGCACTACAAAAATGGACTGATCCTTTGAGGATCAAATCAAAGATACACTAACGCTTAACTCTCTTCACAGGTAAGAACTTCATTTCATGCTTTGTACCCACCATATGTGGGCTGGGATAGCTCAGTCAGTACAGCGACTCGCTACCACCTGGATGGTCCGTGGATCAAATCCCGGTGGAGGCGAAATTTTCTGCACCAATCCAGACCAACCCTGGGGCCCACCTAGACCCAATACAATGGGTACTGGGTTATTCCTGAGAGTAAAGCTGAGAGGGCATGGCACTGACCACCCACCCTCATCTAGTGCCCATCTAGTCCCTCTGGGCCCTCATGGCTTGTCCTAGGGTGAAATTAACCTTTTTACCTCAGCCTACTATAAAAGAGAATACTGAAAGGAATACATATATACACAACAAATGGAATTGAAAGTATGAGTGAAATTTTTCTGTTAGAGAAGTTCACAAAACACACATAATTACTTCCTATCCCATACAAATGACTCATGGATTCTCACTTTATGAAATTTCTGACTATCCTTCAGTGTCTCAGTTTGACTGTGAATGTTCAGTCTCATCATAACATGCTGTACCGAATATTTATTAGACATATAAAACACATAAATTGTGATTTCAAACACAAAATTAAATTTTGACAAAGTAAAATTTACGTATTCAAAAAAGTTGTAATTGTCACCCTACTATAATTGTCAAAAAAAAAAATTAAGCAAACAAGGAGTTTAGCAGTATTGATTTCTGTCATAATTTATCACTACACATTTCAGCATAATTCTCGTTTTCAAAATAAATGAAGAAATTTAATTCTTTAATCTTAACTGTAAAAAAAAATGCACTGGTTGGGTGGACACACACTACTTTATAAGTATTTTCATGTAAAACATTCTTCAAAACTAAATTTTGTAGCATAGCTGGCATTTCAGCAAAATCCCCACTGCACTGTAGCATGATGTTTCAGTAACATATACTTCATATCACTCACTGAATGCAACAGTGGCATAAATAAAAAATTACCCATGAAGAGTTAATACTATGACTTAGCTCAAAAACATAACAACAACAACTGCATCTGAAAATACCGGCACAATTCTAAGTTGACAACCCGCAAGATGACGACAGTGTCATTATTACACGTTGAGATCAACAGCGGCATGTTTTCAATGTGCCTCTGACTTTGCAGTTGAAGGAAGAGCTATGGAATCTTTGTTTAATACTGGCACTTCTTGATTTAGGCCACTTTTCACTATTCCCTCATTACTTTTAACACATGCACTTCACTGACTTCAACGTTGGAAATTATTATGTTCAGGTATTATTTCAAGTTAAACCATTTATGTATTAAGATCTGAATTATGTGTAACACTCATTGCTTGATTTGCTGTCACAGATTTTTCCCTCACAATCTTACCTACTTTTAAGTTAACAATCATTAGTGCAGTGTGAAAAAATATAACCTTTGGCATTCTCAACTTCAGTATTTAAACTTAAATGAAAAACATAAAGCCTTAGCTTTTGGTTTTTAAACAATACTACGAAAACCCTGTCTTGTGTGGCTAGTTTTTGGCAATTTGGATAATTATAAACAACCAAACTTAGATTTTTCTTTGTTTTGTTTCATCTAATTGAACCAACTGTTGACACTATTTTAGGCTACAGAAAAGTGATCTGGTCAGTTTACGATACTTCAAAGTCCAATGTGAACCTCTATGAAGATGTAAATAACCAAAACAATGAGACTCTTACCCTAAACCCTGGAACTCCAGAAGAAATTTTAGATCAAGGTTGTTAATATTAATTTTTACCATTTGTTACAAGTGTGTATATTTTATTTTAGCCCAATTTCATAATCCAACTTCAATTTGAGACCCCTCAAACCACAGAAACTCCAGTTGTTTCATATTTCTGTGGTTAAAGAGACTCCAAATTAAAGCCCTTTTATGCTGAATATGAAAATAGGCCTGATAGCAAATTGATGCTAATACCTAAATAATGTGTTTTTTCAGGTGCTTCATAATCTATGCTTGCCGGTGTTGAGGATGAAAAAATGGAGGAATGTAACGCTACTGCTTCACCGAACAAATCGGCAACTGAAACTGGTGATTCAGACGCCAAGCCTAATTGTTCATTAAGTGATGATTCTGCTTCAGACACTACACACAACAAGAATTCTTCATTTGATAAGAATATATTTTGGTACAGAATGAATCACAAAACATTCCATGTTTGTTTAAGAGTAAAAAGTTTGTTTGATTTCATAGAGTTTCTTTTTATAAAAACTGATTTTATTCTTAAGAATCCTGGCTGAAGTCATAAGTGAAAGTTTCAATTTATGAGTAATTGTTTGAAAAATGTTGGCATTACTCAAAATAGGGTGGGGGTTAATTTGGCTGAAATCTTAGTCGTGGCTTGGTGAACATGTGAAAACCATTCAAACAGAGCTGCTTAACAGTAAAATACAATTAGATGCATTACTGTCACAGCACTTCCTAAGACTCAATCGGGGCATAATTTTATTTTACTCATTTCTAAAATACACAGTTTTTTTACTTATGCCACCCATGCAGTCAGTGAGCAATATGCAAAAAGTTTAATATGCTGATCCTTTATTTTCTAGATTGTACTTAAGTTTTCAGTTCATATGCAATTTTTACAGCAAAACCCCGATTTTAAGTTTGTGTGGGGACCACCTAAAATTACATAAATCTGGAAACATTGTATTGGCAATGTGCCTGGACCACACAAAGTGTGTAAAACCATGGAAGATCCAAAATTCGGGAATGTAAAATCGGAGTTTTACATTATTATTATATAAGACACATAGATGAAGCAGTGTGATATCTTTCTGGCAATCACTGGAGTTAAACATTTTCATGCATAAAACAATCTCAAAGAGTGCTGTTAAGAAATGAAGACATCTAAGAAGTACTGAACCATACCATACAATGTAAGTAGCAACTGCTATACATTTCAATATGTATTGAAGACTGGAATGTTGGTTTTGCTGCTCCCCCCTTCTCCCACCCCCCAAAAAAGTGCACACATGATCTTGTGACCATTATTCTACCTTAGTCTGGCCAGGATGAATGCAGGGATTTCTATATACAATGAAACACAATAGAATAAAAAGAATGTAGCCCATCAAACTACACAGACAACATCAACGTTGGTGTTTTTAAACATGTCTTAATGTGTAAATCAAATTATTTCAGTATCCTCATTATCACTGCAATATTGAAAAATAACCTGACTGCATGATATTGTATTGGAGTTCACAATGGAACAACAAAGATGAAAAGATTATTAATATTATAACATCATCAGTAACCATTAAGATTATATATATATTTTTATGTACGATTTCTATGTGTAAAATGCACAACTAATAAGTACAATAGTGTAGAAGTACACAATACTTTTAATCTTTTACTGTCTGGTGTCCTAAAACTTAAACTGGAAACAAAGAACTGTGCAAGCTCACTCTATGTACATTGTATGACCTGACTCGCTTAGTACAAGAGGTCAGACTTCTTAAGGGATACAGGTAGGGTTCATCGAATCTGATAAAGTCCTCACTATTATATTATATATGTATACATCTGAAGTAAAAATTCTGCACTTGTGCAGTTAATCAACTACCAATTGTTTGATCTTCTTTCACTCAAAAACAAACCTCTTATACTAGAAACCAAGAGTCACTTCACTCCAGAATTATTAATCTGTGCTCTAGGTGACCTCACTATGAGCAACCTTGCTTACACAGCTCGCTTACTTGAATGAAAGCGTCCAACTCCATTTTGGTCAGTACAAAAATTTCTTTTATTTATTTATTTTTCGTTTTGGGTTCAAGGTTTGTGTTCTGCTATTGCCCTTCACACCATGTTGCATTATGAGTACTTCATGTTGCCTCTGCATTTCAGGAATTAGCTAAACAGACTATTCTTTCCTTTTTCAGCTGCTCACAGGGTTTCCGACTTATAGATCTCTGGAGCAACGATATTCCACTCTTTCACTAAGATTTCTAGAATGTACTTTTACAGTCAGTATTATGATGGATGGCTTTAAACCGCCCATAACCGGGCTACCAATCGTTTTACTTGATCAATAAATGTACTAAAAATGTTTGGCTACAGAACAAATATGATTCATACAATAATTTCGTATGCGATTAAATTTTAAAGAATTAATACGCTTTCCACTTCAATGCAAAACCTTTATAAAGCATAATATCATACTGTGTCAGAATAGTTTCCTGTAGTAATTTTCACTACTTTTTCAACGTTCTGAAGTGAAGATTTATAACAGGACCATTTTACTGTCACACTGACAGAAAATTTTTCCTAACATTCCTGCCAAAGTTAAAATCACTTTTGGACTTGATGTATTAAATTCTGGCTACAACAAACTGTCACAGCTCAAAAGATCACAGAGTTTCATACAATGCTTGTAACTATGTCACCAATTTTCACTACACTCTTTGTAGTAAAATAATGACAGTTTATCAAAATTGAACACATGTAGTACATTCACGAAAACCCTTTAGAGACTTCACTAAAATCTGTTAACATATTATATACACACAGCCTAGAAGATTGCATTATTAGACCCCCAGCATCTGAGGAGCAATTAAATACAATCAAAGTATTATCCTCTGTGGTGTTATTATTACACTTCAGTCATGGAAAGAACACACTGATTCGTCCCCCACCCATCTGCTTAGCTACCTCCTCTCTGCAAGCCCTGCCATTTTTCACCAGTTAACGCCGGTATTCTTGCTCCTCTCTTTGTACTCTCAAATTGTCATTGGTGTTATTGGCCGATGTTGATAGCGTGAGGCAGTAAGGGTCCTACTTGCACTCCCTCCATGACTCAAGTATGGGTATTTATTGTAATATTCCACAATGACAAGCATTCATGAGTGAGGATTGAACTTATGGCTTCAAAATTTTGCAAGCAATGCTTCAAAATTTGAAATAGATTTTAAACACATCAAGCAGTTTAAAATTCTTGAGTATGATAAAACTAAGTTGTAATCTTGCGCCCTAGAATGTGCACTGACAAATTTCTCATAATGTACATGGTTTCTTGTTTATCATTTGTTTTGATAACACAATGTGCAGTGACATCTAGTTTACGTAGAGTAACCCTCGCTACTATATTCTTATTAATTTGTGCACACCCTTGTCTCAAACAATGAGATTATAACAGGTTATGGGTCCAGGAGCACATCCCACTGTGCTGTATATTTTCATGTCAGTTACATTGAAGAATCAAGTGTGAAGTGATGAAAACTGGACTCACACACTGAAATGAGGTTAGAAGGTGTGAGCATGCCCTCTATACTCTAGATGAATAGACTAAATGCCTTAAACTATAGTGAAGTGGACATGTTAATTCAGAATGGTGACATCTGCCTGGCCTACTGTAGCTGCTGTGAGTCAACATGGTCTACCTCCAATAACACAGTCAGAAGGCTTGAGCAATTATGGTTTGTGGTGGTACATAATGGAACTTTATATAACTGATGATGATCTCTACAAGTGCATTCTAGAGGAATCCAAACCCATCCCTGAAGGTGAAACATTCACTCCAGAAATGAACAAGGATCTGCACTGCATATTGAGAATCATGATATAGCTGCACAGTGTCATCCATGTTCACAATGCTACAACATTAAAGCAGGCATGTGACAGTCTAAAACAGGTGTATTCAGACTGTGGGCTGAATAGTCGCCTAGGACTGCTGACGCCATTCTGATTAATTATCTAACAGACACTTATGTGGCAGACTGTGTCAACATCTCACAACTGTTAGCAGACACATGGAGTAAGTGCGACCACTGAGGACAAGTTCTTGGCCACCCTAATGTTGAGGGGTCTCCCAAAGGAATCTAAGCCAATGGAGATGGTGACTGAGAACTGTGGATTGAAAGTAATGACTCAGCTTGTAAAGCAGCAATCGCTTCAAGAAGGTGATCATTTGAGGGAGTTAATGCAGCACTCCTTGTGGGAGCAAGGAGCAGCAGCAAGGCACAGGGGAAGTGGCCATCCTAGTCCTTATTGGGAGCAGTGATCACAACAGCAGCAGTCACAGCAGAAGCAAAATGGAGCTGATTTCAAGTGCTTCAGTTGCAGCAAAACCTGACACAAGGCACTGAAATGTAGATTTAAGAATAAAAGTAAGGACTCCGGTGAAAGACAAACTAACCACATCAGTTTGAATGGTGAAGGCTGGTCATTCCTTACTGCACTCTCTGCTACAGTGAATACAACATACTGGTATTTAGACTCTGGTGTCCCTACCCATATGAGCATGAGAAAAGACTGGTTGCAAAACCATCGTGCTATTGATTCTGAGCAAGTTAAATGTGCACAGAAGCAGAATTTACATATTGCAGGGTTCATGATGTTATGAGTTAATGTAAACAATGGCCTAAGGAATATGACTGGTGTTACACATGCACTGAACATGTCTGCCATAGCTAAACAAGATTTGGTTACAAAGTTTAGCAATGAAGGTTGTCAAATTTTCATGAACAAAGGATTTACAGCTAATAGGTACGCCCAAAGCAATGGCTACAGAAATTGGAGGTATCTACTGGTTGGATCTCAGTCAGGAAACTACAAAAGTTGCAGTAATGACACCAAGCCTGGATCTGTTGCACAGAAGACTCAGTCACCTGGGTCTGGAAAACTTCCAATGCCTACAGGGTAAGGTGACAGGTAAGAATGTGAAAGAAGAAGGCTTTGATCACTGTGTTGCATACTTTAAAGGGAAGCAAACCAGAGCTCCTTTTTGAAAGGGTAAAGCAGAGCATGCCACAAAAAATTGGAGATTGTGAATTCATATGCATGTGGGCCAATGGAGCAAATGTCCTGGAGTGTCGCTCACTATTTCATGACTTTCATTGATGACTTCACTAGAAAACTTTTATTTTCTAAAGAGAGATGACATGTTTGAAAAGTTTAGGAACTCAAGACTCTGGTGGAGAAGCAGACAAGAAACAGTATAAAAATCTTGTGATCAGGTAATGGTGTCGAATACACTGCTAAAGCCTTCACTGCTTACCTACAGAAGGAAGGCATCAGACATCAAATGACTGTGCCTGATAAACCAGAAAAGAATGGCATAGTCAAGAGAGCTCACACAATTCAAGAAAAGGCAAGAGGCAAAGTTCAGGGTGAAATACTGGGCAGAGGCAGTTAACACAGCTGCATATTTGAAGAATCTTTCATCATAAAAGGCAGTAAAGGATGCACTTCCTCAGGAAGCCTGGCATGGTTAAAAAATAGAAGTTAATCAGCTCAGAATTTGTGACTGTATAGGGTGGGTGCTTGTACCCCAGAAGTACAGGAAAAAGGGGGATTCAAAGAGCAGATAATACATCATTGGATATGCTGAAAATTCAAAGACAGATCATCTAACTGATCTTGAGAAGCCAACTACAGTCATTACTGAAGAAAACGTGAAGTTTGTTCAGTGTTTTAACAGAAACACTCCCATGTTGCAGAAAAATGATAAATAAGGGTTATGCGATATCTGAAACCACAAGAGTTACTGTGCAGTCACAGCTTGTGCATTTAACTGCAACAGGTGATAAAAATGTAGAGGTTGAAGAGGAAGTTCAGACAGTGTAATGCACCAAGAGGAGAGAGACAAAAATCACTTGGAATCCAAATCTGAAGTTCCACTCCAAAGCTATCCTTTAAGGAGGAGAAAACCACAGGATTCCCCAGATCACATAGTTTACCAAACACTAATGGGTGGTGCAGAAGGGGAACCCAAAACCAGAGCTGAAACACTATCAAGAAGTGATGGGAAACTTTGGGACAGTGCAACTGATTCAAAGGAAAAAAATAAGGTTTGGGAACTAGAAGATCAGCCACCTGGTAAACATGTTATAGCAAACAAATGGGTTTTTAAATTGAAAAAGAGGATGGATTAAAAAAACTGTATGCTACAAGGTCAGGTTGGTGATGAAGGTATTCATGCAGTGTTATGGTTTAGATTTTCATGAAAACATTCTCTCCTGTATTCAGCAGTTCAAATTGTAGAGTTCTGACAGTGCTGGCAGCTGAACAGGGTATCTCAGAGGGACCACTGATTGTTGTATAGTTACAGTAGAAAATAAATGGAATTGCAAGGCTTTGTAGATGAAGATTGGGCAGGAAGTTGTACACAGGATTTATTTTCATGCTGGGTGGAGCAGTGATATCATGGGAATCAAGAAAGAAAGGTGAGTGGCAGAATTCAGCACTGAGGCTGAATATGTAACCCATGCAAAAGCAAGCAATGAAGACATTTATCTGCAGAATTTCCTGATAGGATTATTTGGAAATTGCTACTCAGTTACCTTGTTTTGTTAGTCGGGTCTATATGACTTGCCGCAAGCACTGCCCACCACAACATTAGTAAACATATTGATTACAGGTTTCCACATTGTGACCAACGTGAAAGTGAAGTACATACCTACACAACTACAATCTTACATCAGTGCACAGAAATAAAATTAAATAGCTATGTCATAAATTTGTGAACAGAGATCCATTTCTTAAATATTAAAGTTGCTTGCATTTTTGTGAAACCAAAATGTTTCTTTGATACAACTATCCAACTACAGTAACTGCACTATTTATGAACAATGCATTTTGTACACTAATGTGGACACTTCAGGATGCAAATATGCAACATTTCTACTCATGTTTGTACTGCAATATGTAAGGCTTGTGTCCCACAAAAATTATTTTGATGTATGAAAATTATCTAATTCTGGAAATCATAAAATTATTGAAAATTAAGGAAATAATGCTACAAAATTTACTGTATAAATGAGCAACATATTTAATGTATATGATTTGAAGGAATCAACATGTATCACAAGAAACCACACTTATTCAGTGGAACACAACATAGGTTTATTTTATTGCAATAACCCTTACATGTACGCTACATGTTTTGGCCTGTACTTAGGCCATCCTCAGGCATGTCAACACCAAAATCATACAAAGCAAGATACAATAAAAAACCAAGTGGCCCTTTCTTACAGTCAATATTTTTAAAATGTTAAAATATAAAATGTAAAATATATAAGACCAAAAAAATTTTAAATGGGTGTACAAGGTCTGACAGTAAAGATCCCAAACAATTTAAATAAATAATTTTTTCACTTACTTTGGAGCTATGGGGCTTTGTCCCCTTCAAAGTACCTCCTCCAATTTTTATACATTGCTCCCAGTGTCTTCCAGTTTTGGAAGCATTCCTGGAATGCCTCTCTTGGAATACTGCATAGCTTCGTTAGCGAATATTCTTTAATCTCCTTGACAGAATCAAATCATAATTTTTCAATAGGGATTTCATTGTCGTGAAGAGGAGAAAGTCTGCTGGTGCAAGGTCTGATGAGTATGTAGGCTGTGAGATGAACGTTGTCTCATGTTTGTGAGAAAATCACATTACCCAAGAGGAGGAATGTGCTGAAGTGTCAGCATTATGGAACAACCATTTTTCGCCCCTCACAAATCAGGCGTTTTTCTTCTCACTACCTCTCTCAACCTTTTCATCATACTCTTTCTTTGTCATCTGGCCAAGTGGCAGAAATTCATAGTAAATTATGCCCTCAAAATAAAAAAACACAGTCAGCATCACTTTCACATTGGACTGAACTTGCCATGTGTTTTTGGGTCTAGGTGATGTTTTTGAGACCCAATGAAGATACTGGGATTTTGTTTTGACAACATAGCCATATACCCAAGTTTCATCACCTGTGCTGATATTCTTTATAAAGATTTCACAGCATTTGCAAGGTCGATATGCTCTTTACTGACATCAACACAAGTTTGTTTCTGATCTTTCTTCAGCAGGCACAGCACAAATTTGATTGCAACACAATGCATGCCCAAATTTTTCCGTGAGAATCCCATGACACTTGGTTTTTGATATTCCAACTTCCTCTGCTACTTCACGAACGGTCAAATGACGGTTGGAACGATTCATTTTCCAAACTTTTGGGATGTTTTCTTCATTTTCTGATGTTGAACGGTGTCCTGAACATTCACTGTCAACTGAAGTTCAGCCCTCTTTAAAATGTTTGTATCACTCATGGGTGTGTGTTCTACTCATGGCTTCATCCCAAATGCTTGTTTTAACATTCTGAAAGCCTCCAAAACCGTTTTCCCTAACTTGAGACAAAACTTCACACAAACACTTGCTCATGAAAAATCACCCCGTCTTAATTGATAAAAAATATGCCAAGCAGGCAAGACACATGTTCACTCTAATGCACACAGCACAATGACTAAGAAAACTATAATGATCTGGTTTGTGGCACTTGCCTAAGGAAACTCACTGCTACGCAGTGCAAACAACAGGACCTTGCCCCATCTTTGCATTGGCGCCTTAAATCAAAAGTTCGAGGAATTTATGGAATGACTTAGTACAGGCCGAAACATATAGCATACATGTACAGGTAAACAACTGAATTAAAATACACCTGTGTTGTGTTATTCTGAATAAGTGTGGTTGATTTAGTGATAAACTCAACAAAATAACTCGCATAAAGAATGTATCACACTTTTATACTACTACCGGCTTTGTAAAGATCACACTGCTTTCTAAATATTAAATACCAAAACTGTAATCTACATAAACATTTCACATTTAACATTCTGCATGGCACTAGGCTTACACCTGTAATGAATGACAGATTTATAATCTTAAGAAAAATTTGTGCATGTATAATGAAGCACAAACCAATCAGTATAGGCTAAAATATTATTTTATGCTGAAATTAAAAAAAAAATCAGAATATATTTACAAAAAGGAGGAGGTTTCATAAAACTAATTGTATAAGACAAATACATGAACAGTCTCTCTTCTGAGCTGTAAACATTATTATATTAGACAATTTAACTCTCACTCATGAATACAATAACACTGTTCAACACACAAAATGTTATGGAAACAAGACTAGTTAAACTTTACTAATCTGAGGCCATTGAATTCGAAAATGATATAGAAATTTTCAGCTTAGCTTTAGTTTTCGAGTTAAGAGTTATGGCCTGAAATTTAACTTTTTTTCAACTAAATATTAGGTCTCCATCTTCAAAAGTTGGCAACACTCTAAGTGGGTGCTGTAATTCTCATACCATGATAAAATCACGTGATCGGCTATCGTCGCTGCTGGTGTTCATCACATTATCAGTAAAATTGTTGCCTGTCAACTCTCTTCAGTTTTTATTAAGTGTTGTATGAAGGCAGTCATATTGTAGCTGACGTCCCCAAGTTCTTTCATGAGAATTGTGTTGTCATAATTTCAGATGGCATTCTACTGTCATAGATTGTGTAGTATATTTATAAAAATGTCCCCGAAGTGTGTAAATAACTCAGATAACGTCTGCTGTATTTGCGGAGAAATGACATTTGCCTCAAGGAAGTGTTCGATTACTCCAACTATAAAAAAAGGCATATTTCTTGTATTTTGGCTGTAAGGGAGGGGACCAAGACAAAAAATGGGCACCACACATGTGCTGCACTACGTGTTCATCGAAACTCAATGCGTGGGTGAATGGAAAAGGACATTGTATGCTGTTTGGAGTGCCCATGGTTTGGAGGGTGCCTAGCAATCACAGTGCTGACTGTTATTTCTGTATGGTGCTCCCTATTCAAAATGGTATGTCCATGAAGAAAAAACCAACACTTGTGTATCTGAATATACCATCAGCAATTCAGCCTGTGCCTCATGGCGATGGACCTCTTGTTCCTGAACCTCAAGACAATTTTGCTATGTACTCTGATGACAAAGACAGTGTTTCCTCAAACAGCGAAAAACAGCAGCCAACAGCTTCAAGAGATGCAGACTACTTGCCAAGCACAGATTCCTCCAATCATAAGATCACAGAAGACAAGCTCAATGACCTCATCAGGGATCTCAAATTTCCAAAAAATAAGGCAGAACTTTTGGCATCACAGTTACAACAGTGGAATTTACTACACCATTCCGTGAAAGTGACAACATTTCGCACCAGAAACCAAGAATTCGAGCAATTCTTCAAACCATAGGTAATTTCACCTACTGCAAAGACTCTGAAGGTCTGATGGATGCAATGCATATGAGGCACAGTACTGAGCAGTGGCAACTATTCATTGATGCTTCAAAGACAAGTCTTAAAGCAGTCCTCTTACACAATGGAAATAAGTTGCCTTCCATTCCTGTAGCATTTACTCCCAGCACAAAAGAAATGTATACAACTATGAACAACATCCTGGTTGAAGTAGACTACAAGAAGTACCAGTGGGAAGTTTGTGGTGATTTTAAGGTAATCACCTTTTTATTAGGACTGCAAGCCGGCTACACCAAATATTCTTGTTTCCTGTGTGAGATAGCCACACCAGAGGCAACCACTATTTTAGGAAACATTAGCCCCACAGACAATTATTAACACCTGTAATGAAAAATGTTACACATAAGCCTTTGATAAAGCCAAGCAAAGTTTTGCCTCCGGCAGTACATATTAAATTGGGGCTTATGAAGAATTTTGTAAAGGCTTTGGATGTGAAGGGTCCTGCATTCACGTGCTTATGTGGAAAATTCACAGGCTCACTTATGAGAAAGTAAAAGCAGGTGTGTTTATTGGTCCTCAAAATCAGACAAATTTTTAAATATCAGCAGTTTGAAGCAGTGTTAAGTGACAAGGAGAAAGCAACATGGCAATCCTTTGAAAAGGTTTTGAATGGTTTTCTGGGAAATTTCAAAGCTGCAAATTTCAAACAACTTGTACAAGGTCTGATGGATTCGTATGAACAGCTGGGGTGCAATATGTCGCTGAAAATGCACTTTTTATTTTTACACCTGGATTTCTTTCCACTAAATTGTGGTGCCGTGAGCGACTAACATGGGGAGTGCTTCCATCAAGACATTTCGATGATGAAGCACAGGTACAAAGGGAAATGGAGCGCTGCCATGTTAGGTGATTATTGCTGGATGACGAAAAGGGATGCTCCTGAAACAAAATACCATCGATAGGCCAAAAGGACACGTCGTTAAGGTCAGTAATTTTCCATTCATACGTATTGTACATACAACAATGATAGTGCTATTATCTCGAAAACAAGAGCTAACCAATGAATTTTAGAATTATTCTCATATTCTGCGGCCCAAAAAACATAAAGATAGTATATTCACTTAACCATAACATTCAATCATCCAAAATTTGTTGAACAATGTAATAGGTTACTGTGTTAAAGAAGTTGCAAAAGGGACAAAATTAGTATCAATTTATATGGTTTAGCTACCAAGAAACCTCTGTATTACACAGAAAACTTTCTCAATTTGAGAGGGGTATATCAGTCTCATTTTGAACTAAACAATGAAGAAAATTATTTCCACTAATATGACAATACATGACCCTAATAGCTACATAAGTACCCTTCATATCTCCATGTTTAAGAACACCAGACCTGATGAGCTTGCTTACAATAAATTTAAAAAAAGATAAAGACATACCAACTGAACATGAGAAACTACCTGCTGCTGATTTGTTTTCTGCTCACTAACCTGAGGCACAGGGAGAAGTTTTTGTGTACTACGACTGACCTGTAGCAGAGAGCCATCAGAGCAAATACTATGAAAACCCCCCCTACCACCGACATCAGCATTACAACAAGGAACACTGTGTTAGTACTATGGTAGCTCTCTGTGCAGTTTCAGATATTGAAAAATTAATACATGATCGGCAAATGTCAAGATTTATCACATTTTAATGATGAAATATTATTTAATTTATTGTAAAAGCATTAACACAGATTTAGCAAGTAAAATATTACATGTTTGAGCAGTTGGCAGTAGTCCACATTCAAATGTTCAAAGTCATAAGTAAATAAAAGGTGAAACAAATTCAAAATTATAAGAACCCATGGACGACAAGGCAATATTTGTGTCATAAAATGTTTTGAGAGTAGTATCCATTACCATAAACAAAACAATGATGGCAACATTAAAACAAAATTTGGTACATGTTTTAATATGACACAGAAGAAATGAACACACAAATGTTGCAAATACATATCACCACATGTTCATCCCAATTATTTAAAAAAGTAAAGAATTACAAAATTCATAAAAAATTTAAAATTTTTTAGGCCATTTGTTAGTGAATATTGGAAGTCACTCACAGTTGATGCAGATCAAACCAGCAGGCAACAGGTGAGATGCAGTCAAGGCATTAATGTGTTGTGTTCAATAATATTTAGTGTATGGGCACAAATATATTTAGTTTTGTATAAAAAAAATAATCCATAGTTTCCGATGATTGGATGATTGCCAAATGGTCGCAAGATCAATTGGACGGTGATTGGTAGCACAGACGTTAGATGATGTTTGGTTGGAATACGGGTCCCAGCGATCCAGCCATGGCATGCAGACAGACAGACAGAGAGAAGAAAAAAAAGAAAAAGAGAAAAAAGAGAAAAGCACAAATCAGCAAATGTGATGCATCATGAAAATAATCAACATTGCACATCAACAATTCCAAAGATTGACCAAAAACAATACTGCAACCTCTTACTACAAGAAAAGAAAACAGTTTTTGGTATAAATAAACTACACATACTTAGCATAATAATACATCACACAACAATACAACATATACAGGAATATTACACAGCAACTGCAGCATTATTAGAAACAACATGGTTACATAATTTAAGTGAGCTATGTATAAAACTGGCCAAGTACACACTTACAGTAGGCCTACAACACAAAACAGACATTTTAATACATATTACACGGTAATTTTGAAACTACTAAAATTCCTATCTTAAAATTAAATGATTAACATTTACTCAAACTTAAATTTCTGATTCCCTTCACATATAACTACTTTCCCAGACTCAATTTTTAATTATATAAATATAAGTGTGATATGGAAAATATGGACACATTTTTAGTATTTCTGTAATAATGTTATGATGAAAAGAGGTGAACATTGGATATACAAGGCCAGTATATACTTGCTACGCATTTCACTTATATGAATGAACCATGAAATATGCACTGAACATGAAAGCCACAAACAATAGAATCAGGTAAGCATGTGCCACGAACGAGCCAACGCACGTAAAGGATGTACAGATGGGCATGTCATCACTGCAAGTAGACAACAAACAAGCAACTCCAAGAGAAATGTGATTAATGTTTTCATTCTGTAGCTGTATCTAACACAAAAACATAACAACATCCAACATAACTAAGTGGTTGAAATAAGGGACTGGGGTCAAGCCACTGCAAAAGGACAACAGTTTTGAACGGTCAACATCAAGGTAATATATTTATGGACTCACTTTTATCCAAAATGTCCTCATAAAAAGAGGAGTGGACATAATTAAATAAAATATGTTGGAGGAAAGGTATCATAATAAAGACTTTGTCTACTATATCATGGTCTATGTATGAAGTCATTTCTAAGAGAATATATGGTGCAGATGATTCTTAAAAAAAAAACAACATTAAACATATGTAATATGCACCAATATTTCCAGAAACAGTATGTAAAGTCTACTTCTCTCTAATCTATTTGATATTTCTTTTTGACTAAACTGCTATGTAGTTCTCAACAACTGTCCAAGCAGAGCTCCCATGGAATGAACTAATATAGTTTTAGTATTAAAAAAAAAAAATCCTGACATTACATCATTGTCACAACACAGCTCCATCATATAATGTATTAATATGTTTATAAATAAAGACATTGCATTCTTGCAAACAGACTGTAATAAAACTCTCCAGTGACTGCAGCAACAGCATGAGTGATTAGAAATGTATCTTTCCTTGTCTATTTCTACAATTATTTTACCACTACAACATATTTACAAGATGTAACTAACTTAAATATGAAAATCTACAAACCTCTCCACTCCTACCCCACTCTCACATACTAGCGGTGGGTCCTGTTAAGGTGAGAAACCCATGCTAAGATTGAGGTAACCAACCCCTTTGGCAGCATGGGTCACCGAGCAGACAGAGCAAGGGGGTCTGATGGACCCAATCATAAGGGTCTATCAGATAGGGTAGGAGGGACCCTTGAGCTTGGTTGCAACCCTCTTAGAAGGACACTCCAAAATCAAACCAAGGGTAGATGACTCTCTGGAAGCTGTGGTGAAAGCAAGTCATATAAAGGAGTAAACCCTGATTAAAAATCCTGGCCCTTCAGGTTGAAGGTTTTACAACCAGCTAACCACCCCATCTAAGTAAAAGAAACCATGGTTATGAATTTCTCAAAAGAGCCTCAGAAGAAGGAGATAAATGATGATGAAACATGGATGTGGAAAAGGTACATGAATATTGGAACATGGAATGCACGAAGCTTGTTCTGGCCAGGAGCACTAGAAGTACTTTGTAATGAGCTGTCAAAGTTAGATTTTGACGTAATAGCACTGTACGAAACATGATTGGGAAGTGGTATACAAAAATGTGATAACTTTACATTATTTAATAGCAGATCAGAAAGCAAAAAACATGTATTTGGCTGCGGATTTTATGTAAGAAGAGAATCTTTAAAATATGTTAAAGACTTTAAAATTATAAATGAAATAATATGTTATTTGAGATAAAAAGCTGAATGGTTCGCCTGTACCTTGATAAATGTACATGCACCAAAAAAAAACGGAAGAGAAAAAAGAAGAAATTTATAATTTATTAGAGCAAAATATAAATGAAATAGCTACTTCAGACATTAAAATAATACTTGGAGATTTTAATGCAAAAGTTGGTAAAGAAAACTTATACAAACCCACCCCTGGCAATGAAAGTTTACATAATGAAACCAATAATGATGGAATAAAAATGATTCAATTTGCAATAATTGAAGGTTTTAATGTAAAAAGTACAACATTTCCACATAAAGATATCCACAAAGAGACATGGTACTCAGCAGAAGGTAGGAAAGTGAATCAAACAGATAATGTTTTAATTATTAATAGATTTAGAATTTCAGTAACAGACATCAGAGTACTAAGGGGACCAGACATTGTATCAGATCACAACTTAGTCAGGATAAACTTTAAAGTGAAATTAAGGGTAAAAACTGAAAAGAAATATAATGAGAAAAGAAAATTTGCGAATATTTTTCAAAATTCAAAGTGGAAACAAGAATATACTATAGAACTTAATAATAGGTTCGAAATATTGGAATATGTGGAAGATGAAGACAATACTGACAATAATATTAATGAAAAATGGGAAAACATTAAAGCAATAATCAAGGAAACAAAACAACAGCTAACAGAAAAGGATGAAAGCACAGAAACATTAAACAATAGAAGGTATGATGAGGAATGCAAAATTGCAATAGAACAAATGAAGAAAGCTAGAGAAAAGTGGTTAATACAAGGAAGAAGGGAGAATGAAGAGCAGTATCACCATAAATGAAAAGAAGAACACAAAATAATTAGGAATAACAAAATGTTATACATTAAAAATGTAATAGAATCAATAGAAGAAGATCAATGTATAATAACACTAAGAAAATGTATCAAACAATAAACCAATTTAAGAAAGGATATCAACAAAAATTTAACATGATTAGGAACAAAAAAGAAGAATTGGCAATGAATACTACAGAGAGCACAGAAATATGGAAAGAATATTTTGATAAATTAATATGCAGAGAAGGACTAAAGAATGAATTACAATAGGAAATAGAGAAATTAATGAATTTGAAGTAGAACTTAGTATAGAAGAAAAAAGCAATGAGAAATTTAAAAAATAACAAAGTGGCTGGAACTGATGGAATACATCTGGAATTAATAAAATACAGATGAAATAAACTACTGAATAGAATTTATGAACTAGTAAGACAAATTTGGGAGAAAGAAAGAATATCCGAAGAATGAAAAGAAACAATAATAGTTCCTATATACAAAAAGGAGATGGACATAGGTGTGAGAATTGCAGAGGAATAGCATTAGGAAATGTAGCTTACAAAATTTTGGCGAATATAACTTTGGAAAAAATTAAACCATATATTAAAAAAATTACCGGGGTCTATCAGAATGGATTCAGAGATGGAAGATCTGTAATTGACAACAAACTTGTACTAAAAATAATATATGAAAAAATTTGGGAATATAATCAGAGTGTACAATATTGATTTCTTGATTTTCAAAAGGCATATGACACTCTACATAGAGAAGAAATATATGGAAAATTTAAAATTATGCTACTCATTTACTATATTTACAGCTATCCTCCACATCTGGAAGCAGTCTTAAACATACACAATCTGAGGACATACCATGTCCTGGTCACATGCCCATTTCTCTACACCGCCTGATTGAAACGCAACTCCTGTCAACACCACAAACCAGGAATTTTCTGAAGCAGAATCAACATAGCAGAATTTCTCTTGAATGCAAGAACATGAAAATGTGTTTGACGACCTAAAATATAATCACATATAAATTAATCAAAGTACCAAGTGCAGAAAATGTGTACATTTTTATCTGCTGATATACGTCTCCATAGTGGTAAGGGGGCCATTTGGTTTTCATATGAGTGGATTATGAGAACAATATTAAAATAAATTGTTTGTTGGCAAACAATTTCCATTTGTTACATGTTATTTATGACACCTCAAAATATTAAAAACTGTCAAAACTGATTATAGTCCTAAAAACACTGTTATCTTACCCCGATTGTTAATAAAGGCAAGGCTCTGAAATTGCACATATGTAACTGGACTAATTAAGGAAACATTTCATATTGTCAGACTTTACTGTATGATTACACTGGATCTTAAGAAATACGAAAATGAAAATACTTTTCTGTTCTTTTCTTTGTACATCTGCTTTGACTAAAGAGTTGGCTGTTTTGTCAGGATAAACGGTAGTGGATTCAACAAGTATTTAATATGGAGTCCTATTGACCTAAAGGATCTGATGATTCTTAACTCTCAGGCCATGGACATTACCTTCCTTGACACATTATTCTATTTAGTTATGAAAAAGCTATATAAACACCTGGGTAGATTCTGTGTTCATTTCTGAGAATAAAACTAGTAGCCACTGAAGGATCTGTATTAATCAATCAATATACAAACTTAATATCTAGTAAAATTACAACCCAGGAAAACTGACAAATTTTCTTTTGTCAGTTTTATGACATTATGAATTCTAGAATAAGGATGAGACTGAGAATAGTCACACCTCATTTCTGTTCCAACACAGGACTTCGCAGGATTCAACTTATGTATAACCAGCAGAAGCACCTGATCCTCATATGAGATACAACTGCTTTCCTTGTCATTAGCACAATAATTTATGTAATAGCTCTCTAATTATGGCACTGGGACTGAATTAAATTTGAATCCCATAATTTGAAGGCAGAGGGAGAATATAATGAAAAGATTGTAAGATATTACAACATACTAATGCAATAAAAATGAAAAAGAAGTAACCCCAGAACATCAAAATTCTAATTTAATAAACACAAACTGCCGCAACTCTTCTACAGCACAAAGGTTACTGTACGTAATACCCAATGTTTAACATAAAAAACTATGGTTTTGCCTAGAGAGTGCACTTATCAGTTATGATTCTCACAATGTATTTCCCCACTGGATATCAACAGCAGCATAAAAAACCCACACAAAAAGAAAAAGATTATGCTGTTCAATTCTGCATGTATTGAATTATAATTCAGGTAGGAATTAGGAGAATAAATGTATGAAAGGCTACAGGTGCAGTTAATAAGTCAGTATCATACAAGATACCTGGCATAAACAATTGTAATTACAGGAAGGTACAGGAAAGCCTTACACAATTATGAATGATAAAGAGTCATGATGTTAGCTGCATACTTTTGCCAGTTATAATTTGAGCCTTGAAAAAATTTAATGCTTGATTTCTGTTGCAAACTAGCTAAAATAATTTGAAAATATGTAAAATAAGGAAATATAAATAATCTCTCTGCTGCTGGATTACTTCACATAATGAAACAACAGAATGTTTCAGACAGAGCTGTAATTAACTAACTGCAAGGAGCTGAGTTCTTCATGAGAAGCTAATCATTGCTACATTAGTCCTTAAATCCTCACTTTTTGTAAAACAGAATGTTCATCACTGTGTTCACAAGAACTTGCCATTGATCCCTACAATGTGCCAGAGGAATGCAGTTCACATCAGAGCACTTTCTGTTCTTAAGATCCATTTTAATATTATTTGCCCATCTATGCATAAGCTTCACATAGTCTTGTCATTCAGGTTTTCTGACTAAGCTTTTGTGTGAGTTTCTCATCTCCTCTTTGCATTCAGCATGCTCTGTGTATTTCATGCACTGTAATTTGGTCATCCCAATAATATGTGGAAAGATAAAAATGTTTCTGGAACTCAGGCATAAATTTGTAGTAAAAATGCTATGTACATAGTTTAACCTAGTCATCCTCAAAGTACTGCCTGCCTGCATATACACACTTGCTCTAAAGGTCCTGCTATTGCTGGAAGAACCTCTGAAAATTTTGTATTGGTACTGTTGTGAGGTTGTAGTTGCATTCTGTTGATTTTCTTCTACAGATGCAAAATGAAAACCTCTGAGTCTAATCTTAAGTCTTGGGAACCACTATAAGTTACATCATCTGGAGAATACAGTGGTTGAGGGATGGCTGGAATTCAGTTATTCTCCAAAAACTGCTGCATAGTGCAGGAAGTGTGACAAGGTGCAATACCAGAGTCCAGGACCCAATTATTACTCAATTTTTCTACCCTCTGTGAATAAACGGCATTCATCCAAATGCTACGGATCTTCAGTACAAAAACTTGCATTCACCATTTATTCTACAAGGAATCTCCTACTGCACCACATCAAGGATGTCAAAATTATTAGGCATTAACCTTGTGCTGAAATTTTTAAGCCAGATTCCTCTTTCAGATGATGTGTTGGTGTGTCATTCAGAGGATCGCAGGCAAAGTTACAAGATTCATCCTTAGTAATAATTTTCAATTCAACATTTGCTGTGTGTGTTGACTCTTCAAAGAGCTCACTGTTACAAAAAGCAGTAGTAACACACCTCCACTCCATGGCCAACAGTGGCCTACTAACATGTTTCAACCTGTTCGAGTTTGCTTCATAGATAGTGCACAGTCCATCCCTGAGAAATCTGCCCCCTTAGTTTAACAGGAAGAGCAGTTATATTGATATGAATGAACTTTGGAAACCTTTTGATGTTCCTACATGTTTGATGAAAAGTATAAGTTATGCAACTCCACATTATACATTCTTGGGCATTTTGTCACTTCCTCTCCCTTATGTCCAATCACTCCTTCAGCACTCCGTTCTTTCATGACTATGTGTTTAATGTGTTAGAAATTATACATGTGATAAAATGAGATGTCAAATGAAATGAGCAGCATAAACATAATGATCAAAGTGCACTACAAAATTTGTGTTTTAGATGACACTTCCAACAGTTCATATCCGGCATTTTTAATTAAGACCTTTAGCACGACAAATTTATATAAGGCTGGAGAAATGTATGAATTCATTAAGACTGCAGCTATTAAGTGAAGACTAAATGCAGGATGTGTTGAAGGTATTAATAAAAACTGAAAACAGCAAAATAGCTGACATACAAATGTGGGACAGACATTAAATGCCTTAGTTGGTTATACTTGAAACCCCATTATAAAATAAAAATCTGAAATTAAATAAAATATGTTGTGTTACTTAAGTTCAAATTCTTGCATCATGAGAAACTAGACAAATGTGACTACAACTTCAGGGAAGCTTTACTGGACAGTTGTTGAAACACACATAAAGAGAGAGAGCTATGTTATTGTTGTCAGCGAAGTGTGATGGTGAATGCTGATGTGGATCACGTGGTACAGTACCTGTAGCAAACAGCCATTAGTGTAAAGCAACTGAAGACGCATGTCACCACCACCACCAGAATAACAACCATTGTGATTGTGCCAAGTTTGTTACTGTTGACATCTAGAATTAAAATGTGTAAGATAATACCTCATTATCATTTCAAGAATAAGATAATACCTTATAAAAGACAAAACAGGAAGTAAGCTGCCACCAGTACGTCAGATGTAAAAACTGAAAATGCCACAGCCAAATTTGTAAATCAATAAATAAGAAAAATTCTAAGTTTAACATGTACTGAGTTATTAATATGTGTACATTTCTCACATTATGTGTATTCTACATAAAAGTCAATTTCTCTTCTCATAATCATAGTGTTTAGAAAACCTAAGTTACAGAGGAGAGGATGGTGAAGCTAGTGATAAAAAAGCCCACCTGCATCTTTAAGGAAACAAATGTTTTAGTTCTCATGACTCTTGTCTTTTGTACTGCTCAAGATTCTATGGTATATCGAAATTGCAATAAATGTAATAAAACAAAATTACAAAAATGCACCAAGATTTCAAAATGTATCATGGAAACAATTTCTAGTACCTGGTGCACTGGTGTGGAGCCTCCCTAATACTAATGATCTCTTTCAAAGCTAACTTGTAAGTTCTCACAATTGATACCTCTATCATTGCCAATGCTTTTTACTCAAAACAGAACAGAAACCCTTCACTATCTTGAATATTTCCACAGTAAATTAGCAGTGAAGAAGAAAAACTAAATCCCATCATTTTAACAAGACCTGACCAAAACTTTGACTTTGTTAACAAAAAGAAAGAACTGTGGAAAGAAAAATTTTATTCATACAAATCACTAAAAATGATCTCATGAACTGTGTAAAATAGACATGTCCAACTGTCCAACTTCCCCTATCATGTAACTCTTTTCGACGAAAGCAGAAAGTCTGCAATTTGTAACAAGGCTCTGAAAAGACCTGCAAATAAACAATGAAACTTTTAAAGTAAACATTATAATCAACATAAATAATCTGGCAACTGGACAACATAAAAATTTGTTCCTGTTACCATTGATCATTTATAAACACTTCAAATTTGGCAAGATGAATTTCATGCTAAGACATAATTTTATCAAAAGTGCTACATAACACATCTGTCCATATAATGGAAAATAATATACAAATGTGAGCACAACAGCATTTTTAAGGGAGAAAAGGCATCTTTGTTCCAGTTCACGCCAAAGAGGCATACAGGAGTCAAGGTATAGCTCTGCTCCTTTTTTAACCTCAGCATTAGATGGAGATGTGTGTTTGATGTCATGTGCTGGCCACTTTACCAATTAAAAAACCCTGGCACCCACTGAATAGGAAGCTAAGTGGGTCCTAGAGCCAGTCTGGATGTTCTGGAGAAAGGAAAAACCTCATGTGCCTTCTGGGTTTTGAACCCTGCATGATGCACCCCATAGGCATATATTAAATGACAATTGGAATGCCAGAGTTGCTGTTACTCTTGTATCAAATCAAAAAATTTTTCAGCCAACTTCCACGTATTAATTTACAAATCAAGAAACAGAGCTAGAATATTAACAGTAGGCCTATCTTGCCCCAATCATATGGTTAATTTGTAATAGTTCTTATAAAGATTGCTATCTTCATACAGTACACTCTTGGCTATGTGTGCATAAATTATCTGATTGGTGGTTCATATGTCAATTTTTAAACCATTCCAGTAGAAAATTCTAATCTGAATGTCTTTCCAAAGCCATGTTTTGTGTCATTAAAAAGGGTGTGGATCATGAACAGTGTTTCTTCCTGAAGCCAACCTTACACAAAAATATACCATATTTGTGAGACCACTCCTTTCCTGGAAAATAATGTACAAAATTCTCCTGCACCTTATGGTCCAAAAGTGCATTAGTATGACCTTTAAAGCTACTGAGAATCCTGCCTTCAATGGAGGCAAAATGGTGTAACATGATTTGGACTTGGTGGGATAAAACAAGCCTCATTATTCCTTGGATGACAATGCAACCCTTCGTGCAAGAATAACCAGAGAAATCCAAAGCGTGACAAAAAAAACTTTTGTCCCATACATGGGCAAAATTGGACTAACTTCTTGATGTAATGGGGGCCACTATGGGTTCTCAGGTTGAAGTGGAATAAATTACACAAACCTCTTGAGTTAAATAACAATTTGCAACAGAGTATTTTTCACCTGTTTTGGTCATCCATGTAATAAATTTTTAAAATAGGGAAAGAACTTTATGAACACATGTACTGTGGGTTCAGAATTACATGTGATAAAGTACATGAAAGACCATGATAATAGGATAGCCAAAAGACATTTCTGTCCACCTTGAATGAAGAAAATGATACATAAATGATAAGACAAGTGGAAATATTTATGCAATTACAGAAGAACAAACTCTCTCTCTCTTTGTAAGCAACTGCAAAATGAGCTGACCTAGAAGCACAGGTGAAGAACTGGATAAGAGGTAACAGAAACAACTACATTTATATTTCTACCAAAATGATCATTCTTGAAGTAGGATGATGGTTAGATGCACATGGCATCAATGATTTTGCTGGAACGGTTTCCTAGTGGTACAGACTTATGAAGAAACACTGCAAGAGCAATCCATAAACTGTCTTTAATTACACCTATTCATTGTTTGTGTGACTGTACCCTACTTTAGGATAGATAAGAAGACACTGTGTTTGTTGAAGGGCAGGTTGCAAGCTCCATCTACATGCTGCTAATTCTGTGAAGTTCAAATTCATCTTCCAAGCAACCACAAGACTTACACTTATACAATCTGGTACATGACAGTTCTCTGTCCTTGCAGATTCTATTACAGTGAATTACTTGAACTATAAATGAGGTGTATGCCACCATTGTAACTGTATGAATAACACTGCAAGAATAATGATGTAATGAAAGGTGGAAAATATAATACTGATCGCAAAGTTTACACTGTTCCCATAACTCTAAGTATGAACAAAGTTGAATGAGTACTGATGGAATAAAACCTGGAAAATATATTCATAGCAATTATGGCACAAATCAATGAAGTAATTCATCCCGTCACATTTAGCATCAATAATAAACAAATAATCAATCATCAAACACAACTGTTTGATGAGTGATTATTGGTGTATTTTAGGAAGCAAATCTGGAAGAAAACAGTATCAGATTATTGTCCTTACTATACATACACCATTTTTTAATAGAACACAGGGTTCAGTATCTAAGAAACTGATTACTTGTGCAAATAATAATATAATCACGATCAAGCAGCATGTCTGCAAAATGGATACTGGAATCTTGTAATATATTATACCTGACTACATGTTTTTGAAACAACACTCCTTGATGATTACCATATAAATGGGTCAAAACATGTTCCACTGACAATAAAGTGCTGTTCACTTAACAACTAGTGTGCAACAGCTTGGTTGTTTATGATTTAGATGCTGGTATTGTGGTATAAAATAAGAGTGCTGGAACTCCCAAACTCTGCCTTCACTGGACATACTTACATTGGCATTACAGAAAAAGTCAACTACTCTTTCGTGTTCATATCCAATGCACATTATAAGTAAAAAGTAAATTTGTGCCAGTATGTGCCATGAAGGCACACAGGACGAGCAGAGGTATTGTTCCACTCACTCTTAACCATGGCACTAGATGGAAGTGATTGGTCTAAGGTCACAGCCCAATGACTTTACCCTGAGAAAGAACCCTGGCAACAAGTGGAGAGGAAAGTGGAAGGGCCCCTGAGTCACACAGACATTTTAGAGAAGAAGAAAATATCTTGCCCCTGCTGGGATTTGAAACCTGGATTCTCCAACCTGTAACATAGTCACTGCAAGGGCTACACCATCCTGGCTCTTAGCATAATATGTGTGCATGTATGTACGTAGGTTATCCAGAAAGTAAGTTCCGATGGGCTATTAAAAAAAAAACAAGAATATATTACAAACCATGTGTATTGCCATTTGATGTACACACTGTACACTACTTTTTGACAGTGTCCATCATTGTTGAAGCACTTGTCATAGCGTTGCACCAGTTTTTGTATCCCTTCGTTGTAGAATGATGCTGCCTGCGATGCAAAGCAAGTGGTAACGGCTTCTTTGACATCGTTGTTGTCATGGAACCTCTGGCCAGCAAGGAAGGATTTAAGATGCAGGAACAAATGAAAATCACTTGGCGCTAACTCTGGGCTGTGGGGGGGGGGGGGGGGGGGGGGGTGAAATTTTTCCCCACACAGGGGTGGGGGGGGGTTTTGTGTTGGGGGGGGGGGGGTTGGGGGGGGGGTTGTTGTGGTAAAAACACACCCCCGCGCAGCCGAGCCCC
>Ga0131853_10001003_pt1 | contig 51330 bp, 35 predicted proteins | sample TergutLab28metaG_FD_92764 | JGI IMG/M metagenome (GOLD analysis project Ga0131853, IMG submission 92764) | Labiotermes labralis P1 segment gut microbial communities from Petit-Saut dam, French Guiana - Lab288 P1 (version 2) (version 2) | ecosystem: Host-associated > Arthropoda: Insects >...
ACGGCAATTGCTGAGTGGCAGTATCAGACGAGCCTAACCGTACCCACAAAAACGGGCTACACGTTCCTGCACTGGTCTCTTGATGCGGCAGAAGGCGGTGCGCCTGTGACCGATGCAAGCACCATCAGCAGAGAGACGAACCTGTACGCCCAGTGGGAAGCGATGGACCTAGGTTGTGATAACCCGGATTGTGACTGTGATGTCTGTGACGGAGACTGCGAATGCAGACCGATTGTCTTCAACGTATACTTCGTTGGCAATGGCGGCACGCCTGTACAAGAGGTTGTCACTGTTGAAGCCGGCACCACCTTCGGTGTAGCGATTGCTGGATGGCAAGCGCAGACCGGCATGGCAGTACCAGTTCGTGAAGGACACACATTCCGTGGCTGGTCTCTCACATCCACCACTGGCAGTACGCTTGTGGGCGAGGCAGGCGTTATCAACGCAAGCGTTGCGCTGTTTGCCCAGTGGACACCAGTAGACCCAGTCTGTGATAACCCAGATTGTGACTGTGATGTTTGTGACGGAAACTGCGAATGCGGACCGATTCTGACATTCAATGTACTCTTCAGCGGCAATGGCGGTACGCCTGCTGTTGCGACTGTTCTCTTTGACGCTGACACGACCTTCGGTGCGGCAATTGCCCAGTGGCAGACTCAAACCAGCATGGCAACACCGGTCAGAGAAGGCTACACATTCCGTGGTTGGTCCCTCGTATCCACTGCCGATGGTGCGCTTGTGGATGAGGTAGGTGTCGTCAGCACCAGTATTGCACTGTTTGCCCAGTGGACACCGGTGATTCCTCCGGGTTGTAACTGTGGTCCTGTAACGGGCTGTGATTGCGGCGAAAACTGTGATTGTGGTGCAAATTGCGAATGTGGGGACATCCAGCCTGTACTGCACCCGGCTTACATGTTTGGTGACAATTACGGCAACTTCCGCCCCAGCGGCAACATCACCCGTGCAGAAGTGGCATCAATTCTGGCGAGAACCCAAGCGTTGGACTTCGAGCAAAATGTTCGCCGCTTGCCGCCCGGCATGACCACCTTCAATGTCTTCACTGATGTAAGCCCCAACAACTGGTTCTTCTTCTATGTTGCATGGGCTTACGACCTGAACTTGATACAAGGATATGCAGGTCGCTTTAGACCAAACGATCCGATCACAAGAGAAGAGCTTGCGGCCATGATCGCACGGCTTGGGGTGATCCATGAGACGGGCAATCTGAACGCTCGCTTCCCCGATGCGGGTAACGTCAGCACTTGGGCGAGAAGATACGTGTACACCGTGGCCCGTGAAGAGCTGATGCTTGGTAACGAGAATGGTGAATTCCATCCACGGAGAAACATCACTCGCGCAGAAGTTGCGACGGCGATGAACCGTAAACTGGCCCGTGTTGCCAACGTTGCAGACCTCAATGCAGCTGAGGTAGTTAGCTGGTATAATGCACGCCAGTTCCCGGATCTCAGAGAAGCTGCGTGGTACTTCCCATCTGTACTAGCAGCGACCAATAACCACTACTTGACCAGAAATGCCCACGGCGCAATTGATTGGAAGCAAATTCTTCCATAAGCCGGAACCATCTCTAGCCTGAACAGACAAACCCCCACGGGCGGCCAATTTGGTTACCCGTGGGGGTTTGTGCTTTTGTTTAAACAATCACCACCACTTCAAGTGGTGCAAACTATAAAAAAGCGGAACCCCCGAACGATGCGCACATCGTTCGGGGGTTCTGGTTACAAGTATTCTTACTGTTCTCCAAAAAACTTGTCATGAATCGCATTCATGGCCCGGTCTGCCTGTTCGGCGTTTACCAAAACGGAAATGTTAATCTCACTGGTAGAAATCATGTTAATGTTAATCTTCGCATCCGCTAGGGCCTCGAACATCTTTGCTGCCACACCGGGGGTGGAGACCATTCCGGCGCCTACAATGGACACTTTCGCCACAGTGGTGTCCACATCAATGCGGTCAAATCCCAAAGCGGCTTTGTGCTCTTGCAGGGCCGCCAGAGTCTTTTCCGTATCGCATTTTGGGACGGTGAAGCTGATATCTTTTATGCTGCCCCTGCCGATGGATTGAAGAATGACGTCCACATTGACTTTGGCGTTACTGAGCAGGCGGAATACCCGAAAGGCTTTGCCCGGCTCGTCTTGCAGGCCCACTAGGGCGAATAATGCGGTCTCTGTATCTTTGGCGATGCCTGTGATTTCAATCTGTTCCACTTGTTTTGTGACCTCCTTCACCAGTGTTCCCGGTAGTTGTTTGAAGCTGGAGAGTACCTCCAACTGGACATGGTATTTTTTCGCCATCTCGACGGAGCGGTTATGTAGCACTTGGGCACCGAGAGAGGCCAGTTCTAACATTTCTTCATAAGTGATCTCATCAAGTTTCCGGGCCCCCGGAACCTTTCTGGGGTCTGCGGTGTAGACACCGTCTACATCGGTGTAGATTTGGCACTTATTGGCATGGAGTGCCGCGGCGATGGCCACAGCGGAGGTGTCTGACCCGCCCCGGCCCAAGGTGGTGATATCGCCGGAGGGGTTCACGCCTTGGAATCCAGCCACTAAGACCACACGGTTGCGGCTCAACTCTTTTTTAATCCGCTCACCGGTGACCCGCTCAATTCGGGCAGAGCCATAGTGAGAGTTGGTTTTCATGCCAATTTGCCAGCCCGCCAGACTAACAGCAGAGATGCCCATGCCCGCCAAACACATGGCCATGAGAGAGATGGACATTTGCTCCCCGGTGGCCATGAGCATATCCAGCTCACGCTTGGAGGGCCGGGGATTGATTTCCTTTGCTTTTGCGATGAGTTCGTCCGTGGTGTCGCCTTGGGCGGAGAGGATGACGACAACCTCGTTACCGGCTTGATAGGTTTCGGCGATGATGCCGGCGACACGGCGGATACACTCGGCGTTGGCGACGCTGGAGCCGCCGAATTTTTGTACGATTAGGGACATTTGGGGTACCTCGTTTGGTGGGTTGTTTGATTTTTTGAGTTGGTTTGGGAATATAATTTCTTGGGTTATATCTTGTTTGTTGTAGGGGATGCCGCCCTCGGTGTTCCGGTTCTTTGGTCTGCCGGGGAGTGTTTTCTCCCTTGTAGGGGGAACCGTCCCTATTCGGCGTTGCCGCCGAGGGTTTCTTGGCACAAGCCAAGAGCTTGTTATGTCCTGCCGGACGGGCCATCTTTGCGGTTTCGCAAAGAAGCAAAAGAAACACAGAGGCTGCGCCCCTATGTACCCGCAAAGGTCAAGGGCAGAGTGGCGACGGTTTTGCACCTTATACTCCGTACTGGTGCTAAAACCCTCACGCCAGATGTAATAGTACTCTCAACCCCAATGGTCAAGGGCGGGGGTGTTGCCGGATGGTGCTGTGAATTGAAATGTGCTCAAATACTTCTGGTGTAGGGTCAAAGAATATCCTTAAGTCTTAGTTCTTATTTTACAACATGCCTATTTTACCACAACATGGGTGTGGTTGCATATATTTTTTTGAAAAAAATAATCACGATTTAATCTAAAATCCGAAACGCACAGTAGGCACCGGCCTGTTCTAGCATGGGGGCCAAGTCTGTTTGGCTGATGGGTTCGGTGAGGAAGGCGGATTCGGTGGGGTCAGAGCCGGGGTAGGTGAGGAGGACGAGGGGGAGGGGATAGAAGCACCGCTCGCCGCCGGCGGGGGTGCGGACATACCAGCGGGACGGGATGGCGGCGGGGTCGGCGAAGGTGTCAGGGCCGCCCTCATTCCAGACCATGTGTTTGCGGGCGTCTAGGTGTTTGGCGCAGTCAATAACATCGGCCACCACGGCGGAGGCGGTAGGGAACTTACCGGCACCGGGGCCGTAGAACATGACATCGCCAATGGCATTGCCTTTGACGACGATGCCGTTGAAGACATCTTCTACATTAGACAGGATGCTCATTTTTGGAATCAGGTGGGGGGATACGTAGGCGGCCACTCTCCCGTCCGGCAGCCGCATGGCACGGGCCAATAGCTTAATCTTTTTACTGGCACTGCGGGCGTATGCCACGTCTTGCAAGGTGACGTTGCGAATCCCATCTGCGGGGACTTGTTCCGGGTCGATGTGGCGGCCAAAGCTGAGAGAGCCTAAAATGCAAATTTTCCGGCAAGCGTCGTCTCCGTCAATGTCGGCGGCGGGATCCGCTTCGGCATAGCCACGGGCCTGTGCGTCGGCTAGGGCCGCATCAAAGGACACGTTTTTCCGCACCATTTCCGTGAGCATGAAGTTGGTGGTACCGTTTAAGATGCCGCAAACTTCGCTAATCTCATTGGCAGACAGGCACTGGCAGATGGGGCGGATAATAGGGATGCCGCCGCCCACACTGGCCTCAAATAGATAATTTACATTTTGCTCTTTGGCCAAAGTCAGCAACTCATAGCCGTGGCTGGCCACCAACTCTTTGTTGCTGGTGATGACGCTTTTCCCGGCCAAGAGCGCCCGCTTGGTGAAGTCATAGGCAGCACCCACGCCGCCGATGGTCTCGACCACCGCCCGGACTGACCGGTCTTGCTCAATGGTGGAAAAGTCTTGTACGAACTTATCGGCAAAGGGGCTGTCCGGGAAACTTTGAATGTCCAAGATATATTTCAGCTCCACCTGTTGGTCTGCGGCTAGAGAAATTTGCTCTGTGTTTCCCGTCAGCAACTCAGCCACGCCGGAGCCTACGATCCCAAAGCCCAGTATTGCGATTTTCATGATATCTGTCTCCTTATTCTATGTTTGATTCGGGGGCATCTCCACACCCTATCCCGCCATGACCTCAATGCGGATCACTTCGGGGTGTTCTGCGGCGGCGGCCAGTAGACGATCCAGACCGTCTGCCACCCGATGGGTTTCGGCAGAGATGGTGACCACCGCCCGCCCTCGAACAGGGATACTTTGGTTGATAGTTAGTATATTTGCCCCAAAATTGGAAAAAATACCTAAGACGGCGGACAGGGCCCCGGGCCGATTTTTCAGCAACACATGAAAGGTGATAATCCGGCCGGAGGACGCATCAAAAAATGGGCTAATCGCGTCCCGGTACTTATAAAAAGCACTGCGGCTGAGTCTCACTTGGGTCACCGCTTCCGCTACGGTTTTGGCACTGCCGGCCTCTAAAAGCTCTTTGACCGCTAAGACTTTAAGCAGCACCTCCGGCAGAGCGGCGGCCTCTACCAAGTAAAATTTTTGTTCTGCTTGATGCAAAAGTGTCCACCTCCTGTGGGCATATGTCCGTGCAATATGTTGTTATTGTACCATATCTCCGCTCTTGCCGCAAGTGTGGAAGTCCCATTCTTTTTGGCTTGATGGTGCTGGAACGCTAGGCATCTTGCATAAAATAGTTTATCAACTATATAGTTGATGGAGGTGCGGTTACGATGATAGAAGGAAAGCGGCTGATGGCAAAACACCAAAACATACTCCTCTGGCTGCTCTACGCTGCTGTGGGGGCGGGGGCACTTTGGCTGGTGGTTCGGTTTGTATTGCCTTGGGCGGCGCCGTTTTTGCTGGCGCTCCTCACCGCCCGGTTGTTAGAGCCGGGAGTGCGCTATCTTATGGCCCGGTTCCGGTTTCGCCGGGGTTTTGCCGCTGTGACTTGCAGTCTGCTGGCCCTAGCGGTGCTGGCACTGATTATCAGCCTATTGGTCAGTCAACTAATGAGCGGTGTGGGAAGTTTTGCCCAAAACCTCCCGGAACTGGCGGGACAAGTGGGGGAGACCATAGAACGGCTAGAGGCCACCTTCTACCGTTTCGTCATCGCCGCCCCGGTGGAGACCCAAGACATGATTCAGTCCGCCACCGATAGCATATCCGCCATGATTGAGGCGGTGCCGGGGCAACTTTCCGCAGGGCTGCTGGGCCTTGCCGCCTCTGCCGCCACAGCGTTTCCACGGCTGTTTTTGTTTGTGTTGACCTACGTCATTAGTGTGTTATTTATCAGTCTCAGCTATCCCCAAGTGATGGAGTTTTTGAAACGGCAAATCCCCGCCCGCTGGCATGAGCGAACAAGGAATTTCGGGCAGGATATGGTGGCAACCCTAGGCAAATGGTGTAAGGCTCAGGTCAAGCTAATCGGGATTACTTTTGTGTTGCTCACAATATCCTTTCTCATCTTGGGGGTTCCTTATGGGATTTTATTAGCGGCACTGATTGCGCTTATTGATGCCCTACCGGTATTGGGTACCGGGACGGTGCTGATTCCTTGGGCGCTCTTTAGTCTGCTTTCCGGCGATGTGAGTTTAGGGGTGGGATTGGCACTGACCTACGGCACGGTGAGCATTACCCACAGTGTTATGGAGCCTCGCTTTGTGGGCCAGCAGTTGGGACTGCACCCGCTGGCGACCCTCATGTCCATGTATTTGGGTTTCCGGCTGATAGGGGTACTGGGGATGGTGACGTTTCCCATGTTGTTTTTGCTAGTGAAACAGTTTCATGATAGGGGGGTGGTACGGTTGTGGCGGTAGGGGGGAAGGTGGATGCTTTGCTGGATAGTTGCGTGCTTCATCTCGTTCTGCCACAACAAACCAAGGCCGCCCCGATAGTAGGGCGGCCTCGCTCTGGCACAAAAAGCCACGGTGCTCTATCTCATGCGTGACCGCGGTCTATATGGAATTCTTCTGCCAGATATTGCAGATGTTTGAGGGCCGCAATGGTTTGGTCATATGTGTGTGCGTTTTCGATGATTGCGCTTATCCCGTTAAAAAGCCTGTAGTACGATAATTTATAGTCCTCCGTCTCGTCTGTTGCTGTGTTTGCGTCTAGGGCAAATATACTTTGGGCGATATGTTCCATCATGTTCAGCACATCCTTTCGTATGAGATTAAAATAAAAAGGGACACCCATTTAGCAATGTGATATGCTAAATGGGTATCCCTTTTTGAAACTGATAATAACTTGTTGGTTTAAGAGACTTTCAAGAGAGGCGATGAAATCACGCCTAAACAAAATCCACCTGTTCTGCCGATGGTGACACCGGCTCAAGTTGTCTTCCCCTGATCTGTCTTTCCCTGATATTCATAGCGAACTCTCCTTATTGAAAGTGTCAAAAACCGATGCATGAAACAAAAGCATTTTGCCAAGCTGGAATCTATCCGCCAGAGGTAACGCACTAAAACCATGGAATGGAAGCTGGCTATCGTGCCTGCCCCAATATCCGCGCCATCTCATTGCGCAAGGGACGACAGTTCGGCATAACCTTTTGTGCCAAGCCGTGTTTGCCGTGTCTTTAGAGATATTGCCACTCTGTCAGCCAGCGGCCGGAGGTAATGCCCCAAACCCGGAACTGAAGATTGCCCGCCAGATTCCTAAAATATATTCGCGTCATCTCATTGCGGGGAGCGATTGGAGCATAGTCACTTGTGCCGGGCTCATACTCTGGAGCCACAGGCGGATGAATCGGCCCCGCATCTGTAGAATGGGCCGCAGCAGGAACTACCAACGATAACAACATCAAACAAGCCAGTAGGAACATCAAAACCTTTTTCTTCATGTGTCAACTCTCCTTTAAAATATGATAAGATTTTATTTTAAACACGGATCGACTAGTCCACCTGTGGTTGTATTTGGAAGAACCTGAGAATGTCTTCATTCATCTCATCCGCGGTTCTATACCCTACATGCTGTCCATCTATATAGATCGAAAATGTACCATCGCCGTTGTCAATGAGAAAGGCTTCTTCTGCTCTGAATGCCTCTTCGCTTATATCTGCGTCAGCATGGTCGATGGGACGCTCTATACCATCACTAACATGCTGATAATCACTCTCCCAATGCGCCGGTAATATGATGAACATATAAGACAACACGAACAATGCACCAAGTGCAAGGTAAAAGCACACGCTGGCAAAGGTTCGTTTTTTAGACGATTTATCATTCTCACGTAGAGCCAATAAATGAAATCTATCAGCAACTTCGTCCTGTGAGCGGGCTAACATATTCCCGGTGACCAGAATATCGTTTGCCTCTGCACCGCAAAGGCGGAGGATGCCATCCACATAATGCTGGGGGTCTTCGTCAGACATCGCTACAGCGAAATAATCACATTTGAGCTCTTGCGTAAAAAAGACATTGTTTTTTAGCACATAGACCAAAGGATTCCACCAGAACACGCAACAGAACAAGTACATAAAGTAAGTAATAAGATGATCTTTGTTTTCAATGTGTTTCCACTCGTGCCTGAGAATGGTGTGTAGCTCTTCATCTGTAAAATCAACGTCTTCGGGCAAGTATATGTGGGGCTTAATCCCGGCTGTAAACGGTATTTTCATTGGTGTTCGGAATACACGCCCCTGTGATGTTGGCCCGGTTATGTTCGTCAATATTGCTTGGGCTTTTTCATCGGGAACATATTCAAACAGAGAAATGATCTGGTACGCTTTCCGATACCGCAGTACAAGCCGTATCAAAAGTATAATCGACACGCTACCCCATATGAGAGAAAGGGTATGGAGCACATTGAACGAAAAACCAAACATCGTGTTGGATATGACCTCATATCTCAATAAGTCAATGATTGCCGGGAAAATCGTCTCAGATAATATATGTATCACGCCAGCAGGCGGTTGAATGGGAACAAACATCCGAACCAAACTCAAAATCAATAGTATCGCTAAGGGCCGAACAGAGAATTTAATGGGGTATTTCAATTTCCGCATGAGCAAGCTTAGTAAGACAAACGCATTAAACCATAGCGAACCCATCAGGAAAGTATAGAGCGAAACGAAATGAAAAATTGTAATCCCCATGGCATGTCCCCAACTATTTTTTCTTCTTGAGAACCCAACCTTGATCAATGAGCGCCCCTGCGGCCTTTTCATCACCCACAATTGTTTCGATCAGACCCACAACATCAAAACCGGATTCCTGTATTTGCGAAAGCGCATATTGCCCTGCTGTTAGGGCGGGAATATAAGCGGCGGCGGCTCTGCCGGTGGTGGGTATGTAACGGTCTAACACTACGGCGGCCTTCGCTTGCAATGTTCTCAAAATAACGTGGATGGATGTTTCTTTCCATGTCCGTTTCGGCGAGGCCGCCACAATATCAGTAGCAGTCATAGGTGTTCCGCTTTTCCAAAGGACATGCATAATCTCCAGTTCTATATTGGTCAGCTTCATGGCAATCTCCTCAAGACGGCCTGTCCGGCGATATTTCTACTGTATATCGACCCCATTCACCGCATTCATATGTTGGATTACATTATAATCAAAAATGTTTATGGAACATGTCGAAAATCATAATCAATAAGGTTCTTTTTTTGAAACTTTCTGTCGAAAACCATAGGATGTGGAGGTTTTGTTAAAATTTTTTGTGTTTTGACTATCATGTTCTTCCATGAGCGGACAAAAAAGCACAAACCCCGTAGTTATGCGATTACAGGATTTGTGGTTGTGTTCTTTATTTATTGCTCTACTTAATAACGTCCCTTCTCACTCGGTGTCTTCAAGTTCCCCTGCACCTGATGTCGTCGAGCGAGCTCTGCTTGGATGTCCTGTATAGACATCCCCTGGGTAAACAGCAACACCAATACGTGATAGGCCAAATCCGAAACCTCACCCGCCAATTGGGTGGGGTCTCCATTTTTGGCGGCGAGGATGGTCTCTGTGGCCTCTTCACCGATTTTTTTGCAGATTTTGTCCAGTCCTTGGTCTAGTAGATAGTTGGTGTAGGATTTCTCCTTGGGGTTTGCCTGCCGCTCTGCAATTTGGGTATAGACTTGGTTTAGGATGTGAAACGCCCCGGCTTCGTCGCCGAAACAGCTCATACTGCCGGTGTGACAGGCCCCTTGGCCGGTCTGCTCTACTTGAATCAACAGAGTATCTTGGTCACAATCAAAGGCCATGGAACGGATTTTTTGCACATTGCCGGAAGTGGCACCCTTGTGCCAAAGTTCCCTGCGGCTTCGAGACCAGAAGCAGGTCTCGCCGTGTTGTTGCATGAAGTCATAGCTCTCTTGGTTGACATACGCCAACATCAACACCCGGCCTGTGTAAAAGTCTTGCACGATGGCGGGGATGAGTCCTTCTATCTGCATGGGAACCCCTCCTTTGCCATGGCGGTTTTCACCTCACCCACGGTGGCTTTGCCGTAGTGGAAGAGACTGGCCACAAGAGCCGCATCACAATCGGTTTGCCGGAACACGTCAATGATATCTTGTACCGATCCGCAACCGCCGCTGGCGATGACGGGAATAGACACCGCCTCACAGACAGCCTTGGTGTGTGGGATGTCATAGCCCCCTTGGGTGCCGTCGCCCCCCATGGAGGTAAAGAGAATTTCCCCCGCCCCCAACGCTTCGCACTCTCTGGCCCAGTCTACAATGTCCTTGCCTGTGCCCTTGGTGCCGCCAGCCACCATGACCTCACGGCCGTTGCCGTCAATGGCTACCACGATTCGGTCACTGCCGAAAGCTTCACTGGCCTCTTTGATGAGGGTGGGGTTTTTCACGGCGGCGGAGTTGATAGACACCTTGGCGGCTCCATACTCTAGGGCTTTTGCCACGTCATCCACCGTCCGAATCCCGCCGCCGAGGGTCAGGGGTACCGTCAGCTCTGTGGCCGCTCGGCGCAGCAGGGCATACATGGTGTCCCGCTCTTCGTTGGTGGCGGTGATATCTAAGAGGACAATCTCATCCGCCCCTTGTTCTTCGTAACGTTTGGCAATTTCAATCGGGTCGCCAATATCGGCCAAATCCACAAAGTTTACGCCCTTGACCACTCGACCATTTACCGTGTCTAAGCAGGGGATAATGCGCTTGGAGAGCAGTTTGCATAAATCGACCCGACCTTCGTAGAACGCCTTGCCCACAATAACCCCGGCGTACTTGTTTGCCCGGCGGATATCCGCCTCACTGCTGACCCCGCCGGAGACAATGACGTCAATGCCTTGTATTTGTTCATACATGTCCCAGTTGGGAGAGGTGAGGGTGCCGTCTCGCCCGATATCCGTCACGACGATGGTTTGTACGCCGATGGCTTTGAGGGTTTCGATAAATGTCAAATAATCCGCACCGCTGTCTTGTAGCCAGCCGGACACGGCTACTTTTCCGTCCCGCACGTCTACCCCAACCACGATTTTTTCCGGCCCGTGGCGGGCGATCATGTCACGGACAAAATCGGGATGTTTCACGGCAATGGTGCCAAGGATGACCCGGTTTACGCCCAACTCGTCTAGGTACATGTCCACGGTCTCTGCCGAGCGGATGCCGCCACCCACTTGGATGGGGATGTCTGCTGCCCCTCGGATACGGCGAATGGTATCTAGGTTCGCCGTGTTGCCGTCTCGGGCGCCGTCTAGGTCTACAATGTGGAGATACGTTGCACCCATATCTGCAAACTGACGGGCCAGCTCTGCTGGGTCTTGGCTGTAGACCGTTTTTTGGGCATAGTCCCCTTGGAACAACCGCACCGCCTCGCCGTTTTGCAGATCAATTGCCGGAATGATGTTCATTTACAGCACCCCCTTGGTGGAAGGGATTACCCCGCTACCAGTGAGAGAGATGGCTTGGCCCAATGCCACGCCAAAGGCTTTGAACATGGCCTCAATAATATGGTGGGTATTCTTGCCATAGGCGAGGTTGATGTGCAAGGTAATACCCGCTTGCAACGCCACCGCGCGGAAAAATTCTTCCACCAGCTCCGTCTCAAACGCCCCCACCTGCTGGGCGGGAAGCTCGGCGTGAAACACCAGAAACCCGCGGCCTGAAATGTCTAGTACACAGTGAACCAACGCCTCATCCATAGGCAGCGATACCGAGCCATACCGGGCGATGCCCCGCTTATCGCCCAATGTCTTCCCAATGGCTTGCCCTAGGGCGATGCCCACATCTTCCACCGTGTGGTGTCCGTCAATGTGCAAGTCTCCCTCACAGGCAATATCCAGCGTAATCCCTGCCCGAAAGGCGAAGAGGGTGAGCATGTGGTCGAAAAACCCGATGCTTGTGGCAATACTGCCCTCTCCCGTCCGGTCTAAGTTGAGTCCGATGCGGATGTCTGTCTCTTTGGTGACTCGTTCTAGTACTGTTTCACGCATTGCAAAAACGCCTCCATTTCTTCTTCTGTGCCGATGGTAACCCGGAGAAAATCCGTGAGTCTCGGCTTATTCCAATATCGCACTAAAATCTTGTGGGACAATAGATACTCATATAGTTTGATGGCCTCGGGTACCCGAACCAAGAGAAAATTGGTCTGGGAGGGGAGGGAGGGGTAGCCCATTTCTTGTAAGGCCGCCGCAGTCCGCTCTCTGGTCTGGATGATCCGCTGTCGGGTGTCGTCCCAATAGGCGGTGTCCGCCATGGAAGCGGAGGCGCATACTTGGGCCAGCGTGTCTAGGGGGTAGGAGTTAAACGAGTGCTTCATCCGCTGTAGCCCGTCTATCAAATCCACATGCCCCACGGCGTAGCCCACCCGGAGACCTGCCAGAGAATGGGACTTAGAAAACGTCCGCACCACCAGTAGGTTGTCATACTTCGGCACCAAGGAGATTGCACTCTCTTCGGCGGAAAAGTCGATATATGCCTCATCCACCAGCACCACACCCTTTGGGTTTTGCCGAAGGATTTGTTCAATCTCACCCAACGTGAGGGCGATGCCCGTAGGGGCGTTGGGGTTTGCAATGACCACCCCCGGTGCGTCTTGATAGGCGGCGGGGTTAATGGTGAAATCCTCACCCAATGGCTGTTTTTCCACCCCCACATCAAACAATTGCGCCCAGACCGGGTAGAAACCGTAAGAAATATCCGGGATGCGCACCCCTTGCTTTCCGCCGAAAAAGGCACCAAAGGCCAGCGCCAGCACCTCATCCGACCCATTGCCCACAAAGGTATTTTCTGCCGGGACACCCAGCTGCTTTGCCAGCGTGTCCATGAGCATCTTACTGTCGCTGTCCGGGTAGAGCCGGAGGGCGGTGAGGTCAGAGGACTCCAACACCTCCGCCACCTTAGGGGAGGGGGGATAGGGATTTTCGTTGGTGTTGAGTTTTACCCAGCCTGGCCCTTGGGGCTGGATACCCGGCACATAGGGGACGATGTCCGCCGCTGTCTTGCTAAGATAGGACATGGCTTATTTCCCCTCCTCTTCCTCAAACCGCACGGCAACACTGTTGGCGTGGGCATCTAGACCCTCTAAATTTGCAAAGGCAATCACATCGTCTTTTAATGCATCTAATGCCGGGCGGGGGTAGTAGCTGTAGGCACTCCATTTCACAAAGTCCTGTACGCCGAGGGGGGAGTAGAACTTCGCAGTCCCCCCGGTGGGCAGTACGTGGTTGGTGCCGCTCATATAGTCGCCCAACGCCTCCGGCGTGTGTTCACCGAGAAAAATGGAGCCTGCGTTTTGCACTTTTGGGAGGGTTGCCAAGGGGTTCACGGTTAAAATCTCCAAATGCTCCGGTGCAAGGTCATTGGAGAGGGAAAAGGCTGCATCCATGTCCTCCACCAAAATCGCCGCACCATATCGGGCGAGGGATTCTTCGATAATCTCTTTCCGGTTCAGGCCCTTAATCTGCCGGGCAAGTTCCGCCTCCACCGCACCGATTAACGGCTCGCTGGTGGTCACCAGAATCGCACTGGACAGCACGTCATGTTCCGCTTGGCTCATGAGGTCGGCGGCGATGTATTTGGGGTTGGCCCCCTCGTCAGCGATAATCAAAATCTCTGACGGTCCCGCCACCATGTCAATGTCCACGTCCCCATAGACCATCCGCTTGGCGGTGGCTACATAGGCGTTCCCCGGCCCCACGATTTTGTCTGCCTTGGGGATAGACTCTGTACCATAAGCCGCTGCCGCCACCGCTTGTGCGCCGCCGATTTTATAGATGGTGTACACCCCGCAACAGGCCGCCGCTGCGAGGATGGTATCCGGCACCTTGCCGTCGGCCTTCACCGGCGTGAAGATGGCAATATCCTGCACCCCCGCTAAGGTGGCGGGAATGGCGTTCATGAGCACCGAGGACGGATATGCCGCCGTCCCGCCGGGGACGTAGAGGGCTACCCGGCGCAGGGGCCTTACAATCTGCCCCATCTGTACGCCGTCGTCTTTGTACACGCTCCAAGATTTCTCAATCTGGTTGGCGTGGAACTCTGCAATCTGCTCACAGGCACGGCCCATAATCCGCAGATAATCCTCGCTGACTTGGCCCAGAGCTTCTTTGATTTCCGCTTCCGTGACCAGCAGGGCATTCCCTGTAAACCCGTCAAACTCTGCAGCATAGCGGCGGACGGCCTCGTCCCCATTTTGCCGCACATCCGCCAGAATGGCTTGGACAGAGCGGGTAATTTTTGCGCTGACCTCAACTTTTCTGTCGGCAAGACCGTCTAAGGTTCTATTTAATCGCATCTTTCAGCACCTCAATCATGGGCAAAATTTGGGGGTCATACTTCAAGGCCGCCCGGCTGACCAGCAGTTTGGTTTGTATCTCCATGGCTTCCTCAAAGATAATCAGCCCGTTCTCCTCTAGGGCACGGCCGGTCTCTACAATGTCAAAGATGGCATCGACATCGGCGTGTTTCGGCATGATTTCAGACGAGCCGGTGATGGTAACGATGTCAATTGCCATTCCTTTGCCATCGAAATACTTGGCGGCAATATGGGGATGCTGTGTGGCCACGGTCATAATCTTTTCGTGATCGCTTTTGCATTTCTCATAAAAACTCTGCCGCTCTGGCAAACCCGCCACGCAAAAACGTGTACCCTTGCAGAGATCTAAACTAGGAAGCAGATCACTGACAAAATTGTCCCCCCGCATGGAACGGCTGGCGACAGACACGCTGGACAGCTCATACTCCCGATAGCAGTCAAAGGCCGAGACCCCCATATCCGCCCAGTTCTTGTCAATGTACTGAGGGATATCGGCAATGCGAACCAAAAGGAACGTGGCGCGACCGCAGTCGCTGAAAAATTCCAGTTGCTTCCGTGACTTTTTGGCAATCTCTTGTTCTAGCTCCGCCGACTGATAACCCGCCTGCTGAAACATGGCGTAGGCTTTGGCTAACAATCGCTGGCCCTTGGGTAGTGCGATTTCGATTTTTCTCATGGTTGATTAAAAACCTCCAACATATAAAATACCCCATGCAAGTGGAGTTGCATGGGGTTGCTGTCACAATATTACGCCGAGACGATTATGGAAAGACGGCGAAAACCCCATGTCGAATATGGTGTACATGATGATGTACACCTGCATGGGAATGGGTTGTGGGGATAAGTCTTGTCATTGCTATCGTCCTTTTAAATGGAAATACTTACATGATATATTGTGGCATATTTTTATGTGCTTGTCAAGGGGGAATTTTACTGCGGTAGCGAGGTAGTGTAACAATGCATCTCACTTCGCCACAAAATTCCCCCGCAGACACGCAATGGCCGAGTTTGTAATCAACATCTGCCCCTGCTCTTCCCAGTGGGCGGGGAGACAGGCCGCTCCCATGAGCGGCTCTCCGTACTCATAAAGCACCGCCGGGGGCCGGTCTCCTTCATAGGGGTATATGGTAAGTACGTAACCACTTTCTGTACGAGCAAGGCTGGAGGGCAACAGTTCCGGCGCTAGATGAGCTGCCTGTACCAAGGGCTCAAACGTAGCAAAGAAAAAATGTTTCGGGACACCGGACTTCCGCCGGGCGAACAGAAGTACAGAATCTCTGCCCGGATATACCTCTAACTCTGCGGCCTCCCATCTGTCCAGACGTGTTTCTGACAAGGCCAATTTGAGCAAACCCATGGCATCCTCCCGCCCGATGGTGTCCGGTGTGAGGCGGTAGGTGCGCAGCTCCGCTTCGGTGATGTATACGCTCATGGCACGGGTGCCAATGTGGTTGATGGTCATAGAGGTCGCTCCTTATGTAATCAGTTGTGTTCTATTATACGCCCCATACCTACAATTTTCGACCCTCAAATATAGGAAGCGCAGGAAAAGCGTTCCAATTGAACCGGGGGTTTTATCTGATGGGGGGATATGGTATAATTCAAGCACGACATCCCAACACAGAGGAGGACACATCATGGACAAAGGCATAATGACCAAACTCACCCACGCAGGAGGGCCGGACTTTACACGGCAGGCGGCAGAGACCGTCTCGGTTCCGAAGGCTTCTCCTATTTATATGAGCAGCTCGTTTCAGTTTGACAGCATTGCCGCAGTGGATGCGGTCTATGACGGTGCGGCCCGGGGGCATGTGTATTCCAGAATTGCAAACCCCGGATTTGAGTGTTTGCAAGAACTCCTCACCGCCGCCGAGGGGGCGGAGGACGCTGTGGTGTTCGCTTCCGGCATGGCGGCTATTGTAACGGCGCTTTTGGCCTCGGTGAGCGCGGGGGATCATATCATCGCCTCTCGGGTGCTCTATGGGCAGACGTATAACTACTTAAAAAATGAAATTACCCGATTCGGGGTGGAAGTGGAGTTTGTGGACTTTCTCACCGAAGACTTTACGTCTTACATCCGCCCCAACACCAAGCTAGTCTATACCGAGACCATCACCAATCCCCTTATGGAAGTCATGGATCTCCGCTCCATTAGCGAGCAGGCCCATCGACACGGCCTCAAAGTCATGGTGGACAATACCTTTGCCACCATGAGCGTTTGTCAACCCTTAGAGTTGGGTGTGGACATTGTGGCATATAGCTGTACCAAATATCTAGGCGGACACAGCGACTTGGTAGGGGGGGCCATCCTTGCAAATGCGGAAATTACCGCCGGCATCCGTGCCTTATCCATTCTCTACGGCGGCATCCCCAGCCCCTTTGATGCGTGGCTATTGACCCGCAGTATGCGGACACTGGATTTGCGGATGCGGCAGCATAGTGAGAATGCTCTGGCCTTCGCTGCATTTCTAGAGCAGCACCCGAAGGTGGAACGTGTCCACTACCCCGGGTTACCCTCATCCCCATTCCACGAAACTGCGAAGGCGCAATTTAAACAGAACCGATACGGCGGTATGTTAAGTGCCGACTTCAAGGGCGGCAGAGACGAGGTAGAGCGGTTTATCAAAGCCGCTGATACCATCAAGTTCATCCCCAGCCTCGCCGGGTTTTCGACCTCTGTGTCCTACTCCCATGCTGCGTCCCACCGGGCGTATAGCACGGAAGAGCTTGCCGCCTGCGGAATCCCACCGGGACAACTACGGTTTTCTGTGGGGTTGGAGGATATAGAAGATATTATCGCCGAGGTTGCAAGTGCGCTAGAAGCGATTTAAGAGCAGGAGCACAAACATGGACTTATTTCCCTTATGGAACTCACTTCGTGTGGCGGCACTTAGCACGGTTATCGTCTTTTTCCTTGGGATGTGTGCGGCGTTTTATGTGTCCAAGCTGGGTCGTGTCAAAAAGGGAATCATTGATGTGTTGTTTACCTTGCCGTTGGTGTTGCCGCCAACGGTGGTGGGGTATGTGTTGTTGGTCACTGTGGGGGCAAGGCGGCCTTTGGGCGTGTTTCTGGAACAGTTTGGGCTCCGCTTTGTGATGACGTGGTACGGCGGGGTATTGGCGGCGGCGGTGGTTGCGTTTCCGCTCATGTACCGCACCGCCCGAGGGGCGTTTGAAAGTTTTGACGAGACCCTAGCCTATGCGGGGAAGACCCTTGGTTTAAGCAATACGTATATCTTTTGGCGTATCCGTGTCCCCGCTTGTAAACAGGGGATACTGGCGGGGATTGTGTTGGCTTACGCCCGTGCGTTGGGTGAGTTTGGCGCAACCATTATGCTCATCGGTTACACACCGGGCCGGACGGCGACAATTTCTACCACGGTCTATCATCTCTGGCGCATCGGAGACGACAGAGGGGCTTTTATGTGGGTGATGGTGAACCTTGGGATCAGTGCCGCTGTGTTGCTTGCGGTGAATCTGCTGGAACGCCGTAAGAAGAAGGCGGTGCGGGTATGAGCCTGTTTGTGGATATCAGAAAACGGCTGGGAGGCTTCCAGTTAGATGTACGCCTAGAAGCGGATGGGGGCGTACTTGGTCTCTTGGGGGCATCCGGTTGCGGAAAAAGTCTCACCCTACAATGTATCGCCGGGATTTTGTCGCCGGATGAGGGGAAAATCACGCTGGACGGTGTGACATTGTTTGACTCTGTCGCCGGTATCAACCTGCCGCCACAAAAACGGCGGGTGGGGTATTTGTTCCAACACTATGCGCTGTTTCCCAACATGACTGTCCGGCAAAATGTTCTGTGCGGTCTACATAGAGAGCCGGAGCGGGAGGCCAAAGTGCGTAAATTGGACGAGATACTAAATCGGCTGCACCTCTCCGGTTTAGAGTCTCGCCGCCCTCATGAACTGTCCGGCGGGGAGCAACAGCGGGTTGCCTTGGCCCGGATTTTAGTCGGCGGCCCCAATCTGCTGTTGTTAGATGAGCCCTTTAGTGCCTTAGACAGCCAACTGCGGGAGCAATTACAGATGGAGATGCAAACCCTGCTGGCCCGGTTTGACAAACCTGCGCTGCTGGTCACCCACGACCGGGACGAGGCGTACCGGCTCTGCGGGCAAATCGCCCTCATCAATCAGGGCCGGATTGTGACCCAACAGGAGACAAAAACACTATTTGCAGACCCCGGTAGCCGCCAAGCCGCCAGTATGACCGGGTGCAAAAACATTGTGGTCGCGCAGAAAACCGGAGAATATGAGGTCACAGTCCCCGACTGGGGTGTCCGGCTCGTGACGGCAGTACCCCTCCGAGACGGTCTGTGTGCCATCGGCGTACGAGCCAACCATTTTGACGCCGCCGAAACACAAAACCGCCACCCCATCATCCAAACCGGGCAGATGGAAGAGCCGTTTTCTTATATGTTGCAAATGCGTTATGCAAACCAATCGGCGCATACACCGGACATCTGGTGGCGGGTGCCGAAAGTGGATATGACCGGGTTGCCGGAAGCGGTGGGTATTGCGCCGGAGTTTGTCTTGCCGTTGTATGAATAGGTATAACAAAGCACAATGGGGACGGTTCTATTGTGCGGCGAACTTCCGCAAAATAGAACCGTCCCCTTGTGCGGCTGGGTGGGGGTAAAAATGATACGGTGGGCTTGTCCCTTTGTGCTTCGTGTGTTTTCCTGTAATTACTAAGGGTGTGTATGGTTGCTTATTTGCTGTATGTCATGGTCAGTGCCTTTTGTGCAGGCGATGAAGAACGCCCCGCCCCTGTGTTTAGTGTGTTTAATTTGGGTTACTTCTCCACAGTCAAGGCACATTGGAAAGTCAATGAAGTGGGATAGAACTTCCATAAGTCCAGTGGCAGTGCTATTTTGGCTTCTAAAATCAAGATTTCCTTCTTGCATACACGGAATTCTACTAAACTTAAAGCCGGGGGCATTTGCCATCAAGGCGTCCCAAAATTTATTTTTCATTTCATCTTTTCTTTTGATATCTTCTTGTCTATGAGATTTGTCATCAAGTTCAATGGCGTATAGGGGTTTGAAGTTGTTGTCACAAATTACGAAGTCAACCTTGTAGTCATTGAATTTTGTTCTAAGAATGCCTATGTCCTTTGCGGGGTCATTTGATGCCCTGTCTTTATCAAAAAGTGCGGTATATGCTACTTGGGGAAATATAATAAACCGCTCTTTGGGTAAGTATTCTCGAAGTCGCTCATAAAATTTATATTCCGGGTCGGTGAAGAAGCTCTGTTTAAGGAAATAGTTGTTTCTGGCATCTTCTATAGAAAGCTCAAATTTCGGTTGGCTGTTTTGTTTTGTGCTTTTTTGTGCATTAGGGCTTTCATAGGTGCTTGTATCCTGTGCCGGTTGTGTAAGGTTTTTAGGTTTAGGCCGATAACTTTGTCCAGTGCTTTTCTGAGGATTAGGGTTCTCATAGACATTAGCTTCTGGTGCTGGCTCTAGAGTAGCTTTCTTCTTGAATCTGCTGAATAGTCCCATGTGTATTACTCCTTTATTTTTATTATCACTGAGTTGTGGTCTGTCCCCAATAAGTAACTTGGTGGTATTGTAATGCCTGACCCACCGCTTTGTCAACATTTCCGCTTCGCAAACAACACAAGGGGACAGTTCTATTATGCTTTTCCGCCATCTTTACAAAACCAGACACATAACACGATAGCCTAGACTTCAAACAAACCACCTCCCCATGGTCAACCTGCCTTTTGGTCATTGTGCGATTTTTCAATACAGTAGTTGACAAAACAGATACCGGAAAGTATACTACTACAATCAAGAATAGTCGTTAGACTGACAAGCGACTATCTGCAAGAAGGGGTTGTGTATTATGGTTCGATTTCTAAAATCTTTGCCGTTTCGGTTGTTGGTCGCATTGGTGGTGGGTACACTCATTGGTTCCTTTGTAGGCGAGACAGGTATCACCATCATTGACAGCGTTCGGCATATCTCCAGAGAGATTGTATTTTTCAGCGTCCCGCTGATTATTTTGGGTTCTGTGGCCCCGTCCATTGCACGGATGGGCAAACATGCGTCCCGCCTGCTTGGGCTTTCTCTGTTGCTTGCCTATCTGTCTGCGGTGGGGGCGGGTTTTTTCTCTTGGCTCATGGGTGAGCTGATTATCCCCCACCTCTCTATCGCTGACACGGCAGCAGGGGCGAGAGAGATGCCGGAGATGATTTTCACCCTCAACATCCTGCCCATCATGCCTGTGATGAGCGCCTTGGCGTTAGCGCTCTTAGGCGGTCTCGCTGTGGTGTGGACTAAGTCAAAAGCCTTTGGTGGTTTGCTAGAAGAGTTACAGAACATTGTACTTACCATTGTGCGGAAAGTGATCATTCCCATTTTGCCCATCTTCATCGGCACCACCTTTGCAACCTTGGCGTTCCAAGGCCGGATTACGGTGCAGTTGCCTGTGTTTTTGCAGGTAATCGGACTCATTGCTTTGATCCATATTGTGTGGATTGGCGTGTTGTGCGTTGCGGGTGCGCTCTACTCAAAGAAGAACCCGCTGGAGGTGCTCCGTCACTACGGCCCGGCCTATTTGACTGCGTTTGGTACCATGTCGTCTGCCGCTACGTTGCCGGTGGCCTTACGGTCGGCGTCCAAGGCGAAGAATTTGGATAAAAATGCGGTCAGTTTCGGTATTCCGCTGTTTGCCCATATCCACATGCCGGGCTCAATTATGAGCATTACGTTTTTGGCGTTGACCGTGTCCCGGATTCTATATGGTACCATGCCTGATGTGGGCACGATGTTGTTATTTCTCCCGTTGTTGGCCATTTTCGCAGTGGCCGCCCCCGGTGTGCCCGGCGGGACGTTGATGGCATCCCTCGGCCTGATTACGGCGGTATTGGGTTTCGGAGATGCTGCCACAGGGTTGATGCTTGCGATTTTCGCCCTGCAAGATAGTTTTGGGACGTCGTGTAACATCACCAGTGATGCGCCCATGATGACCGTGTTGTCTCGGTATAGTGAGAAGCGGGGGTTGACATTGGAGACGCAAGAGACTGTGTTTTGAGTTTATGTTTATGGGGAGTCCCGGCGCATATTGCGCTGGGGCTTTTTTTGTTCGGCGTTTCGCCGATTTTGTCTCGGCGGATGCCGAGGGCTTTTGTCCTGCCGGACGGGCTTTCTTTTTGTTGTTGAACAAAAAGAAACAAAAAGTCAACACAGGGGCTGCGCCCCTATGTACCCGCTAAGGTCAAGGGCAAAGGTAGAGACCGTTTTCATGTTATACTCCGCACTGGCGACAAGAGTCACCTACCAGAAGCTTGAGTGCCTCGGAACCTACAAGGGCGGTGGTGCTTCCGGTGGGATGTACTATTGAAATGCGCTCAAAAATAGAATACATAGGGCCAAGAGAGTAGGGTCAGGGTCAAGGTCAAGAGACCTTTCCGCCCGGCTCTCCTAAGTGACGGAGAGCCTACCACTCAAAAAGGGGAGGCCTTTTTCATATCATTTTGAGTACATTTCAATAGCACATCATACTAGTAGCCCCACCGCCCTTGACCATTGGAGTTTCGAGTACTATTACATCTGGCTAGAGAATATCGGCACCAGTACGGAGTATAAGGCGCAAAACCGTCGTCACTCTGTCCTTGACCTTTGCGGGTACATAGGGGCGCAGCCCCTGTGTTGATTTTTTGCTTCTTTTTGTTCAACGACAAAAAGATGGCCCGTCCGGCAGGACAAAAACCCTCGGCATCCGCCGAGACAAAATCGGCGGTAACGCCGAACAGAAAAGACAAGGGCCAGACACCAAGAACAACACCCCCACAGAGAGGAAACGAAACCACCCCATGCAGAATATTTTCCAGATTCAGGGGGAAAATATGAGGAATTCACATTCCAACTACCTACGGGGACAAGACACCTTCGCCCACCCCCGGAAAGGAACCCATATGACAGAAAAAGACACAGCACCAACCACCCCCATGGACACCCTGACTGCCCACGGACGCGAGACGGCCCGGGGCGTTGTACACACCGGCTCCATCCGCGGAAAACGGCTGGCTGGTGTGGTGGCGGCCTGCTTGCGCCGATTGGGGGCCAGCCATAAAAAGACAGTGACCACAGCCACAGGGGCCCACGCCTTGCCCGGTGAGATGGAGTGGTTTTTGGACAACTGGTATATTGCCGAGCGGGAGGGGAAAGAGGCCGCTTTACGCCTAGCGGATGCCAAACGGCTCCGCAACAGCCGGAACGGTGCGATGCTGTTTGTCCTTGCCCAAGGCTTGGTAGAGGCGGAAGAGGGAACCGTAACGCCCGCCTCTATCCGTTCCTTTTTTGACGGGGTACAGCAGGTGAAAGTACTGCGGGAGGACGAGGTGAGCCTGTTGGTTCCCGCTTTAAAGGCGGCGCTTGTGTTGCGGTTGGGAGAATTGACGGCGGCCATCCGACCTGAAGAAACACCGGGATTATCTGGGCAGATGGAGCGGGTCTTTACTAGCCTACGGTTGTTAGCGAGTTTGGATATGACGGATATCCTAGACGAGATCAGCCGCACAGAACAGACCCTGCGGCAAGATCCGGCGGGTGTCTATTGCAATATGGACGAGAAAACCAGAATCCGCTATCGCCGTCAGGTGTCACGGCTGGCTAGAAAACACCGGCTGGAGGAATATCAGGTGGCCGAGAAGGTGTTAGAGCAGGCCGAGAAAAGTGAGGGCCGTGAGGGGCATGTGGGGTACTTCCTATTCAATCGGCCCATGGGTGCGCCTGCAAAACGGAGACAAGGCGGGGTGTATATAGGCGGGATTGTGTTGTCCAGCCTGTTTTTTTCCGTGCTTGCGGCGGTGGTACTCCGAAGTGCGGTGGTGGCCCTGCTGTTGGTATTGCCGATTTCAGAGATTATGAAAAATCTCTTCGACTTTTTCGTGATCAAGTGCATTCGCCCCCAGCATGTGCCCCGGTTGGGGCTAGAGGACGGCGTGCCGGTGGAGGGGCGTACTCTCTGTATCATTTCGGCTCTGTTAGACAGCACCAAGGCGGGCAGCGAATATGCCGCACGGCTGGAGGAATATTACCTCGCCAACCGGGACTGCGGACCGAATTTGCTGTTTGGAATTTTGGCGGATTTCCCGGAATCCGAACAGGCCACGATCCCGGACGCCAAAGCGTGGGTGGAGACCACCGGGGCGGCGCTGGAGGGTCTTGGGAAAAAGTACGGCACCACCTTTTTACTGTTCCACCGGGAGCGGGTATTGGACAAAAAAAGCCGCCGCTATCGGGGATGGGAGCGGAAGCGGGGGGCGATTTTGGAACTGTCTAGGCTGTTGGCTGACAAGCCCAATAACCTAGAACTCGCAGCGGGGACAATGCTGCAACTAGAAGGAGTGCGCTATGTTATCACCTTAGATAGCGACACCCGGTTAAACGTCGGGGCCGCACGGGAGATGATTGGGGCCATGCTGCACCCCTTAAATGCCCCTGTCGTTGACCGGGCCAGCGGCGTGGTGCGGGAGGGGTGCGCCCTGATGCAACCCCGTATTGGCGTGGACTTAAAGGCGGCGGGACGGTCGGACTTCAGCCGGATTTTCGCAGGACAGGGGGGGATTGACCCCTATGGCTCGGCGGCGTCAGACGTGTACCAAGACCTGTTTGGCGAGGGGAGCTTTACGGGGAAGGGTATCTTTGACGTGGCGGCATTCTCCATTTGTCTCGATCAAGCCTTCCCGGAGAATCGGGTGTTGTCTCATGATTTGCTAGAGGGGGCCTATCTCCGGGCGGCGTATTTGGGGGATGTGGAGCTGACGGATGGTTACCCCTATAAAGTTCTCAGTTACTTCGCCCGGATGCACCGTTGGACGCGGGGGGATTGGCAATCGGCCCCATGGATGTTCCGACGAGTGCCAAAGGCAGACGGCAAGCGGACGGAGAATCCATTAAGCCCTGTGAGCCGCTGGAAAATCTTCGACAACCTCCGCCGTAGTATGGTGCCGGTATTTACCATGCTTGCGCTGCTGGCGGCCATGTTTATCTCTATGACCAGCCTGTTTTGGGCGGGGGTGGTGGCAATCTTGTCGCCTTTGTCGGCATTGCTGATTTCTTCGGCAGAGTTGATGTTTCGCCGGGATACAGGTCCACGGGTTCGGTATCACTCCACCATTATCTCCGGGTTCACCGGGGGCTTTTTAGAGACCATGAGCCAGTTGATTTTACTGCCGTACCATGCGTTTATTTGCCTGTCCGGGGCATTGACGGCCCTTTGGCGGATGCTGGTGAGCCGCCGGAACATGCTGGCGTGGGTCACAGCGGCGGACACGGAACGGCGTATGGGAACAGGGGTGTTTTATCACTATTATAAGATGTTTCCGGCAGTGGTGGTAGCGTTAGCGGCGATTTTGCTCTCCGGTACGCCCTTGAAGATTATTGTGGGGATTGTGTGGCTGGCAAGTCCGCTCTACGCCCTAGGGTTGAGCCGGGAACGGCGGGAGAATGTACAAGTCACAGACAGCGAACGGCAGTACCTCCAAGCCGCCGCAGAGGATATTTGGCGGTATTTTGAAGATTTTCTTTCCCCGGAAGACCATTTTTTGCCCCCGGACAATTGGCAAGAGCAGCCGGCGGCAGGGGTGGCCCATCGAACCAGCCCCACGAATATTGGGCTGGGGCTGCTCAGTTGTCTGGCGGCCATGGATTTGGGGCTATGTCCGAAACATCGAGCACTGGGGTATATTGAAAATATGCTGGCCACTATGGAGCGGATGGAGAAGTGGAACGGCCATCTCTATAACTGGTACGACACTCGCACCCTGCGGCCCCTGCGCCCGGTTTATGTGTCCTCTGTGGACAGCGGGAACCTGTCCGGGGCCTTGCTGGTGTTGCGGGAGGGGCTGTATGAAATGGGCCAGCGAGATTTGGGTCAGCGGGCGGATCGGCTGTTTGCGGATATGGGGTTTTCCAGCCTGTATGACAAACGCCGCCGTCTGTTCCACATCGGTTGGGATTTAGAAAAAGGCGGCCCCACGGAGGGGTGGTACGATCTGTTGGCGTCTGAGGCGCGGCAAACCAGTTATATTGCCATTGCCAGAGGCGACATTGAGCCACGCCATTGGCGGCGGTTGGGCCGGGCCTTGGTGAGCCAAGATAAGTATAGCGGCATGGCAAGTTGGACGGGGACGGCCTTTGAATATCTGATGCCCCTGACCGTGATGCCCTGCTATCCGGATAGTTTGTTGTATGAGAGCCTAAAATTCAGTGTCCATGTCCAGAAGAAACGGCACACGCCTTGGGGCATTTCTGAGAGTGCGTTTTATGCCTTTGATCCGGACTTAAACTACAGCTACAAGGCCCATGGTGTTCAGCGGTTGGCCCTACGCCGGGGGATGAATAAAGAGATCGTAGTATCGTCATATTCCACATTTTTGGCGTTGCCGCTGGATGTGCGGGGTTCGGTGCAGAATTTGCGGCGATTGGAAAAGCTGGGAGCGAAGGGGAAGTATGGATTTTATGAGGCCCTAGACTTCACGCCGAACCGTGCGGCTGGGCAAGAGTTTCAAATCGTGAAGGCCTTCATGGCCCATCATCTGGGGATGAGTTTGCTTGCCATTGACAACGTCCTGACAGGCAACGCCATGCAAGAGCGGTTCATGCGGGATCGGGCCATGTCGGCGTACCGGGAGCTGTTGCAAGAAAAGGTGCCCATCGGTCAAATCGTCCTGCGCCAACCGCCACGCGAGGTGCCGGACAAACCCCGGCGGCTAGTAGGCGCCGGGTGGTCGGCAGAGCATACACAGATGTCCCCGTTTCGTCCGGCTTGCGGGGTTCTGTCAAACGGCGCCTACAACGTGGTGGTAACGGAAACCGGTCACGCTCGCAGTATGGCGGGGGAGGTGATGGTGACCCGCTTCCAGCCCCGGCAGGATGGAGCGGTGCAGGGGATGGGGTTTTACCTCAAGACCGAGGGCGAGATATTGCCCCTGCAAGCGGCCCCAAACTTTTCCGAGGGCGGGGCATATGCCGCCCGGTTCACAGGTGGGGATGCCACTCTGACCTTCCAACAACCCGGACTGGAGGCCGCCATTACCATCTCTGTGCCCAGTAGCGAGTTGGGCGAGTTGCGGCGGGTGGAGGTTAAAAATCAGGGCGGCAAGCCACTGGTGGGAGAGCTGATCTGCTACGCCGAGCCAGTGTTAAAAACCCCGGCAGACTACTTTGCCCACCCGGCGTTTTCTAAGTTGTCCATGGAGACGGAACTGACTGACGGTGCGCTGGTTGTCCGCCGCCGTTCTAATGGTGTGCGCCCTGCGTCCTATCTGGCGTTTGCGGTGACGGAAGGGTTTGCGTTCGACACATCTCGGGAGAAAGCTTTGGGTCGCCATGGTCTTACCGCCGCCATTGGTGGGGAGGCGGCAGGTTCTCTCGGAACGGTGCTAGACCCCTGTATCTTGGTTCGAGTGCCTGTTGAGATTCCGGCTGGGGAGACAAAAGCGATTGGGTTTGCCTTGGCTGTGGGGAAGCAACAGGGAGAAGCCATACAAGCCGCAAAACGCATCGTGACCTCTACGAGCGGAGCTACAGAACCTTTTGTAGAACGCCGTGCCATGAGTCTCGGCATCGGGCCGGAAGAGTTGACAGAGGCCATGGCTACAGTCCCCGACCTTATCTACCCCTTCACCGGCGCAGGAGAGCGGGGGCAATATATCACGCCGCAATCCGGCGGCCCGCAAGAACTCTGGCCCTTTGGTATCTCCGGGGACATGCCCCTGATTACCGCCCACATGCGAGATGATGGAGAACTGGGGCTAGCCGGGCGGCTGATCCGGCAGCATAGCCTGCTCCATCAATGCGGACTAAAATATGACTTAGTGTTTTTGGTGCAAGACAGCGGTGACTATCGCAGGCCACTTCACTCCGGCCTCCGTGACATGCTGTCAGACATGGGGTTAGAGAGCTTTCAAGGTGCCAGGGGCGGGATTCATCTGGTGGACGGCACTGGGGATATCCGCCCCATCTTGGCCGCCTCAGCAGAAGTCTACGATGGGGAAGTACGGCCTGTCCGCACTTCTGCCAATCTGACACCCACCGCCCCCGTAGGGCGCGATATCCGCATTGCGCCGCTCTTCCGGGAACAAGCTGGCCCAGCATGTTCCTACGCCCCGGACGGTGCCGTGGTGATTGAAACAGCAGGCGGTCTGCCCCCCAACACATGGAGCCAGATGCTCACGAACGGCAACTACGGATATATTGCCACCGAGAGTGGCACGGGCCACATGTGGCAGAAAAATGCCCGCGAAAACAAGCTGACCCCATGGCAAAATGACACCTTGGAAACCAAAGGTGCCGAGCGGTTGACGCTATTGCGGGGCGGTACAGAAATATCCCTGTTCGCCGATACAGACGGCTACCCTTGCCGCATCACCTATGGGTTTGGTTACGCCCGGTGGGAGAAGACCATAGAGGATGGTACCATCACCGTCACGGCCTTTGTGCCGCCCGATACAGAGGCACGAGTGTTTTTGGTGGAAGGTGATTTGCGCCCCGGTGATAAGGTCGCATATTTTGCCGAACTGATTTTGGGGGCTGACGACCGGCATCGGGCCTATGTGGTCACCACGGAACACGAGGGAGCCCTCACTGCCCAAAACGGTTCCAACGGTGAGTTCCCGGACACAGCACTTACGCTGGTTGCCGGGACAGTGCCGGAGGGCTATACCTGTGATCGCCATGCTTGGGCGAGGCGTACGTCCGATAACCGCACGGGTGCGGGGTTAGACCCCTGTTTTTACGCTGTGTATCCCGGTGAGAAGTCTTTGAGCATCGTCACCGGCACGGCGGGGCTGGGGGATTTGCGGCAACTGACCAATCTTGATGTCGCACGGCAAGCTCTCACAGCCACCAAGCATTGGTGGCAGAACCGCATTGGCGGCATCCGGGTACAGACAGGGGTAGAAGCAGTAGACCATCTGCTCTCTGGCTGGGCGTTGTATCAGTCGTTGGCGTGCCGGGTCATGGGGCGTAGCTCTGTCTATCAATGCGGTGGGGCCTATGGGTTCCGTGACCAACTACAAGATGCCACGGCATTGATTGCGGTTACGCCACAGATTACAGCGGAGATACTACGCCTTGCTGCTGCCCACCAGTTTGAAGAAGGGGACGTGCAGCATTGGTGGCACCCTTCGGGCTTAGAGGGCGTGGCGGACAAAGGGGTTCGCACCCGGTGCAGTGACGATTTGCTGTTTTTGCCCTATGTCCTCTGTGAATATGTGGAAAAAACCGGGGATGTTGCCCTGTGTGATGCAAATGCCCCATATATCCGCTCGCCCATTTTGGAGGCCGGAGAGCACGAGCGATATGAATCGCCCAATATCAGCGACCTACAAGAATCCCTATTTCAGCACGCCAAACGAGCGGTAGATTTGGTACTCCGCCGTGGCGCGGGCCGTCATGGCCTAATCCTCGTGGGGACTGGGGACTGGAACGATGGCATGAATCTGGTGGGGGCTGGCGGACAGGGCGAGAGTGTCTGGCTCACATGGTTTTTTGCCCATGTGCTAGAGCGGTTCGCTGCCCTCTGTACCCGTTTGGGTGAGACCGAGCAAGCGGCCCACTACCAAACAGAAGCCCGCCGCTGGGCCAAAGCCGCAGACGAGGCATGGGACGGTGGGTGGTATCTCCGTGGCTATTACGACAACGGTAAGACATTGGGTTCTGGCAACGATGCGGAATGTCAAATTGATGCCATCGCCCAAGGGTGGGCCACCATGACCCCTTACAGTGACCCGCAAAAGGTCAAAACCGCCCTCCACGCCGCCATCACCCGGCTGTTTGAGCCGGAGGCGGGGTTGGTTCGCCTGTTCGACCCTGCGTTCGACCGGGGCCCGGAGAATCCCGGCTATATCCGTGGTTACGCTCCCGGTCTCCGGGAAAACGGAGGTCAGTATACTCATGGGATTCTATGGCTCATCATGGGCGCATTCCGTGCAGGGCTGACGGAGGAGGCGTATACTATGCTGCAAGCCATCACCCCCGGCCATCATGACCGGAGTGTGTATCGCGGCGAGCCCTATGTCCTGTCTGCCGATGTGTATTCCAACCCGCAACACATGGGCCGTGCCGGGTGGACATGGTACACTGGCGCTTCCGGCTGGTACTGGCGTGTGGCTATGGAGAATCTGTTGGGGCTGCATCTCCGGGACGGGAAGTTGTATATTGAGCCGAACTTGCCCAAGGCCATGCCGGGGTATGTGGTCGAGTGGAAGGCGGAGGGTGAGATGTGGCGTATTGAAGTGGAAGGGGAGAGGGTGATGGTCAACGGCAAGCCTTATGACGGCAAGGGGTTGTCGGTACTAGAGGGGGACAGGGAAGGGTCCCCGGTGCTTGACTCGCGTTCTCCGTAGGCGTAGCTACTTGCTGCACCCGAAAAAGAAGCAGGACGAGAAAGCCCGGCCCCTAAAAAGGGCCGGGTCAAGGGCAAGCCTCAGGCAGAGATGTTAACAGCTCTTTGGAAAATTGCTTGGCAAGAAAAATAGGAAAAACATTTTCATAAAGAATATTGATCCATTTTTGGCTTGACAAAAACAGCAGAAGGGCGAGCGAAGTGACATCACACCCGTTTGATTTTGCCCCAAGTATTTTTATTTTTTCTAAATCGGATAAATGCCACAAGACGCACAATAACAAGAACATAGCGGAAAAACACAAATTCTAGGATGCACAAAAACAAAGTCTTTAACATATCTAGGAGAGATACCCGAAACTTTTGGGTGTATATTTGCTGAGAAAACGCGCTCAAACTTATAATAGAACCAAATATCGCATATACGACCAAAAACACGACCATATATCCCACATTCAACACACCCATATAAGCGGCCAATATAATGGTCAAAATTCCAAATATCTCAATAATGGGAGACAGCAATTCATATGCCAAATAATACAAATAAGAGAAAAAACTCACCAGACCAAACTTCAAATTAAACATGATTCGCCGATGGGAAAACATGCTTTGTAGCAATCCGATATGCCATCTGCGGCGCTGTGTCCGTAAGTCTTGAAAACTTGTCGGTGCTTGTGTTAGACATATGGCACTCGGTTGATAGCTCATCCGATATTTCATACCATTGTTGCGACAAAATCCATGTAGCTTCAGAACAAGCTCCATATCCTCGCCCAGATTATCAGGGCTATATCCTCCGGCGGCAACAACTGTCGATTTCTTAAACAAGCCAAACGCCCCGGATATAATCAGGTTGCCGTTAAATGTATCCATAAAAATACGGCTCGCTAAAAAAGAGCGGTTATATTCCACCGCCTGCATACATACAAGCAAGTTAGACGGCAAACGATAACGCACAGCCCTGCCGTCTTCTATCTGCACGCATTGAGAGATCAGAATCATTCCTCCGACCGCTACGACTGTATCGTCTTCAAATACCGGCTCTACAATTTCCTTAAGTGAATCTGTTTGCAATCTGGAGTCTGCGTCCATACAGATAAAATAAGGGTAACGGCTGGCGTTGATGCCCATGTTAAGCGCATCGCCCTTACCGCCGTTTTTTTTGCGTATGAGGGTAATAGGAACCCCCTCCACTATACTTTCGTAGATGGCTTCTTCAGGCTGGCATCCCAGCACATGGTCAATCGGGCGATTGACGAGTTTCATATCAAATTCATCGATTAGTTTTTGCGCAGTGTCATCTTCAGAACCGTCATCCACAACAATAATTTCATATAGCTGGTACTCAAGGGCCAACAGAGAGGTTACGCTATTTACAATGGCAACAGATTCGTTATAGGCCGGAATAAGAACTGAAACAGGCAAATCATCATGGTCAAGCTTATTCTTAAACCTGACCATACGATCACTTACATACAACCTGTACGCCCCAATCAAAATAGAAAAGAACGAAAAAGTTGTAAATATTATTAGATACGTGATATAGAATATGCTGACAACGTAGAGGAATTCTCGTAAAAAATCCATCATATGCTTATTTCTCCACCTTCCCTTTTTTCTGAAAGTCAGCGCTTCGCAAGGTACCTTTTGGCTCAAGCATATCAGCTACAAATTCTCTTCTGTCATTATTCTTATTTTACAAGACATCAAGCTAGTTTGTCTACAATTTTTTGCGCCAAAGGCAAATTTGTATCAAATTGCATACGCCAGTTAGGTTTGGACCGCTTGCTTTTTTTACTCTTCACTGCAATGGCCATATCCAGCTTTGGATACGAAGCTAAAACAGATTCCGCCTCAATGGCCAAGTTTACGTCTGTCGGATTGGTGATAAATTCAGACAATATCGGGCGTGCCGGATCGTATATATACTCTCCATAATAGCGGATAATGGCGGCACGCACCTCCGGACTGGCAGAAGTATCCTGCAAAACCGGCAAAAAGATATCTCTATAATGAGGTGAAAACCTAGTGATAAATTGTATCACAGAAACGCTTATGTTATCATTCCAATGCCGGCTTTCACGCCACAAATGATCCCCCAAAACTTCCTTATCATCGCTAAAATTTGAAAGTTCGTTTGTCAGGAGTTGGGTGTGCATGAAAAGGGCTCTGTCGTGAATGATCTGCAACAAGTTCGCCACGCCCTGAACACTCCCAAGATGACAAAGTGTAGCCAGAACCTTTGTGCGACAATGGATATTGGAATCATCTATGTATGAGATGAGTGTTTCCACCAGTTGTCCATATGCATCGCCTGCTACCTGAGGGAAGGTGCAAATGAAATCGGCATAGCATGTCCGTTCGATGCGTGGCTTCCGGCTGTATACATCGGCAAGCTTCTGAAACGTGGCAGAGAACTTGTGCGCATATCCACTGTAAGCCTCTGGAAATTCTCCTTTTAAAGACTGCAAAGCCTGTGTGTATTCGATGAGGTTTTCTGTGTTTGATAATTTTCTCAGTAGAAATTCCCCGTGTTTCAATGCATTCGGTTCTGCACCAGGGGTTATATGGGCTTGCTTGTAGAGGATTGTCCTCCATTTTTCAATTCTGTCTGCCGAGTGTGTGTTTTTTCTTTGGCTGTAGCGGATGATTATAAAATTAAAAATCATCAGCGAAATGCAGGCAATCATGAATATGCCCATTATAACATATATTCTTAAATCTGAAACCATTTTAATCACTCCTTAGTTCTTGCATAATCAAAGTAAGATTGTTTTAAGCATTCGTGGGCGCACATAATGTTGTCGACTACAAATCATTACAAAACGCTCTCCATCATTCCAGCTTTTAGCAACGTTAAATCTCAACATAGTTAACTATAACACAGAAAATATTATTTTGCAACAGCATTTTATTTTTTCATAATTTGTTTAAAATTGGAACTCGGGCTTCAAATTTTAAACAGTTCTAATGAAACTGCTTGAAATTTGAAGCCCGAGTTCCTTTGTGTTTCAATAATTGGATAATTCGTAGTAAGCGGCAAATAAATGGGGCATTGGCTGACCGAGAAGGCAAACAAGCATGCTCTATTGTTTTGCTGGGCTTATGCGGCATAGCAAGCCATTTTCTTAATCACCCCAAAGTTCTTGCATAATAAAGTAGGATTGTTTTAAGCGCTCATGGGTATATACATTACTCCTCCACCCGTGCAGTGGGATTGGTGACATTGGAACCTCGCCATTTTCACTTGCGATTCCGATGTATATTTCTTGGATGCGAATCCCTTCTACCCCAAACTTGTCATAATAGTCGTCATGCACCCGCATGTAAGATGGGTCGTAAAAGTTTAATAGCATCCAGGGCAAACGTATTTCAACCAAGTTTTCGCCGAAAAAGAAATCGGCTAAGGAATTGAAGTCCGGAGAAGCAGGGTCGCCTATGCCGTGTGTGAGCATTCCTGTATCCCAAGACCGCAGTCGTTGCATTTCCCGCACTTCATCGGTAAGCCTGACGAACGTGTCTGCGTCAATAATTAAGGGGTTTTGCAGCGCAAGGGTAATCGGTACAAACTCCGAATCCCACCTAGGCGGAATATTATGTGTAAAGGGGTTCATCCCCGTCATCTCCTCATAGAATCGCTGATATGTCGCATGATAACGCCGGTTGACCAGTAAGCGGCTATCGTACTCTCCTGACAAGATCAGCAAAAAGTTTGCATGTCGTTCAAATGTCAGGTTCTCAAACATGGACGTCCCGGAACGGGGTGTTACATCAATTGGCAGATAAAGGGTATTTTCCGGATTTACTCCTTCGCCGCGTATCATCAAATATAAGCCTTGGAGACTGTATTGCGCATATATGCGTATACCATCATATTCATGAACCAGATGAGATTCATTCCACTCGTCCGCATTCCCATCTATCAAGGCAAGGCGCGTATAACGTCCGGGGTCAAACGCCATCAGTCCATACCCTTGGTCAACAGACTGCAAATTGTGCCAGTATTGATAGCGCCACGGGTCTGAAGAAAAAGCTGTATTCCAAGTGCGCCGCTCCCATGTATCTTGCCAGGTGGAAATAAAACTTCCGCCCCAGCCTGACTCTTCCAGTTGCATCACCATCTCGGCAAGTGCGTCCCCTTGCTCCTGTTCGGTGAGCGGAAAGCGATCCATGATATAGGGCGCACGACTGGATGAAAATCCAAACCCTGTGGCAATCACCGGCATACTATGGTATCGCGCAAGCAAATCCAAATATCCGTTATAGATGCAACTGTGGTCTAAGTCTGCCAAAATTGGTACAAGGGCTTCGGTTTGACTGGGTGTGAGATAGTTTGTGAAATCATCGGCAAAATAGAACAGCCGATACGCCGCAAATGTTCCCGCAGCCATGGATTCCGATGGGAGAATGTTTTCTGGGTTTAACTGCACATATTTCCGCAGCTGCGCTGCATAAGCAGGGGCATACTCCAAAAAATCTGTGATAGGGCTTGAGATAAATCCAATGGGTCGCTGAACTTTAAATCTCCTTGATTCATAGGAAGCAGCAGCATCCATTATTTGAGCAAGCATCACTTCAAACCGTGATGCGCCCTCTGCCGAGCTGAAGAACTCACCCTGAAAACTGTCAGCCAAATCCGGATCAAAGTGGTTCATAAATGTGATCGTATCCGGATCCCAATCCGCACCCACTAAAAAACCAACAACCCAAGGAGATATATCTGACAGAAAAACCTCAATACCGGCACGGTCAAAAAAGTTAATCCTGCGGCCATGTACAATGTCTATCGCTTCCTTGAGTGTGGAAGTCAGGCTATCATAGTCATGACCATATGCACCTTGCAAGAGTAGTAGTGGTTTGTCTTTCCTTGCATTAAATCGATAGAAGGCATAGTAAAAGTTCGGATCCATAATATTGGGAACATAAAGGGCATTGGCACCCATTGCGTCAATATATCCAAACCATCGATAGTAATCATACGTACTGTTACCAAAGTCCCAAGCCATATATCCCGGACGAGATGGTGTCATTTCCACACCGCGCAGCGTGATAGGAACATAAAGTCCATCCCCGTCTTCTTGCATAATGGCATCCCCTTCTGCATGAAAGGCAACAGACACAGGAGCATTGGGTCTGAAGTCAATAAATGCACTTGTGGAAAAATATGCATAAATTGCGCCCAAAGCAACAAAGACTATTATTAATATCACAATAAGATACTTTCGCATAGAGCATTTTCCTTTCGCTTATGGCACAATCCACAGTGCGTGGCGGGATGGGTGGCTAAACTGGCGCAAAGTTTCTATATAGTTGTCCAGAAACCGTCCGCGCTCTATCATATAATTATGCGCCCATTCTTGGGCTTCTTCAAAGCTTGAGGGGTTCAAATCAAATATGGTCAACCCCTCTATCCTTTGTGCATACGTTGGGACGCGGCGTTCCATACGACTTACTTGAGAGGGGTCAAAACTGTAGCCCCAAACTTCAAAATTGCGGTCAATGGCGCTGCCTAGCCAATCTTCTACGTCCTGCATATACTGCACAAGCCGCTCCTCAGCTAGGGCGCCCCTGCGTAGCGTATGCCAGCGGCGTATGACTCTGTCGGTAAAGTCGGGACACATCATCAGCCGATCAAACCAACCGCGGTCAGCTAATAAAAATCTGTCTGCCGGCATGAATAGGAAGTAGTTATCCATCACATTATTAAAGTCCCAAACAGGCCCTGCCACAAGTCGCCCCCGCACATCTTTGTGCACAAAGGTTGAGTTCGCCCATAAATCATTATTGCCAACGAATTCATTGATGATATAGAAATTAACAAAAGAATCTATATCAATGTACTGCTCATATCTGCGTGTATCCCATATAATCTCCGGCGAGTATAGAAAGTTCTCGATAGTGCTGATACTCCTTGTCACATACTCTTGTATACTGTCACTTTGTAGGGCAAGCCTAGGATATATAATCTCCATGTTTCTACGCATTTCTAAACGATACGTAAGAGCAGAAAATGTGTTCACATGCCGTTCAGGGGTGCGAAAATTCGTGTCCAGACGGAACAGATAGCTCGTAACCGGCATGCCTTCTCTATGGCGAGTCATATCAAGCCTGTGCGGGCTTACTCGTATGGTTTCCATGAGCACATAAAGACCTTGATACTCCTCGTTCAAGATGAGTTCAAAGAACCGCACTTCCGGAACAAAGTGCCCCGGCCCCATGACGTCAGCGGCTACATTCATCCATATATAATTCCGCATTAGAGTTTTATCCAAAAACGGACCGTGCAGTGCCCATTCGGCATGAGGATTCATTCCAAGTAATGGTAGTGGGTTGTTTTCCGCGTCAGGGTGGATGAGGTTGATGCGATAATTCGGCTTTCCAAAGAAGCGAGACGAATTGCCACGCAGGCGCATCATTGCCAAAGATTCATACATAGGGATATCATCTACATGGTTCCAACTATCCGAATTGTCTATTACAGATACCGCAACTTCGATCTCCGCTTCACCGTCTGGGGCGTAGTGAAATGCGAACAAGGTTTCGGGGTCGTTGTAGAAGCCGGTGCCGAATGCAAGGGGCCTCCCCGGTATTTCTTGCCCGAAGGTGTCGATTATAATGAGGGGCAAATGCGTACAAAAGCCATGGTCATCGCAATGCAAGCAATACCCTAAGTCTGCTTCGTTTGGGCGTTCGAGGTGCTGATGGTAGCGTTGTATGTCATCGCTTGCTCCAAAATGCAACATGCCCGCCACAAGCATTGCAACAGCCAGAAAACCAGCTATATAATAAATAATACTACGTCTCATTTTTGCGCCTCATTTTAACCACTGATTTCATCATTTTGGGTGACGACATTTACGTATTCCACGCCATCTTTTTCGTATAATAGCTGAGTGATATTTTTTTCTCCCTTATGTGCGCGGTTATAGGTGCTTCGACCCATCTCAAAGATAAACTCCACACTGTTCGGAGTCGTATTTTTCACACGGAGCTGGGGTTTCATATTGAAATGTTGGAATACAATCCCTTCAATGTCGCTCTCTAGGCTTTTTTGCGCCTTGATGATGAGTAGGATTCTATTTTCATTCCGCACTCTCCCCATAAGAAGCAATACGACCGACACAACCCCGCTGCCGATAATCGCTGTCCAAAAATCGCCTACGCCGCTACATAAACCGACAATAACCGCCCAGAAGATATACGTTGTATCTCTGGAGTCTTTTACAGCTGTACGGAAACGTACAATAGACAGTGCGCCCGCCATACCCAGTGACAGGGCAATGTTATTTCCGATTACCGTCATAACAGTACAGGTCAGAATTGTAAGCGTAACAAGGGAAACATTGAATTTCTTGCTGTACGTAGTGCCAGCATGGGTATACCAATATGAAATGTAGATGACTACGCTTAATAGCGTAGCTGCGGCAATACGGATCACAATCTCTCCAATTGTCAAATTACCGCTTTGTGCGACCATGTCCAATAATAGATTTCTCATTTGTCTACCTCACCTTATAAAAATGTATGTTCTTTTCCAACCGCCCTGCCGAGACAATACTTGCTAACTGCTAGTTCACTTGCATTAACTGTGTTAATGATATCCTTGATGTAGCTGAGCAAAAAGCCATTAAATTTTACTTCCATAACAACCAAAGATGGGTCAAATATCATGTTCTCCACTAAGTCATCTGAAAATATATCGAAATTAGACTCTGACCCTTTTATATGATGATCGAATGTAATTCTGATTTCATTTTCATCTGCTACAAAAACCTTTCTTGTATACGCAACAACCGCTTTGGGTCGATAGCACTGCATATTCATAACCCCAAAACATTCTCCGGCAAAACTGGAGTTGTCTTCTAGGAGTACAGAATAGTCTCCGTTTATGAGACGATGCGATTGCGCTTTATCTAATGTTAAAGAGCGTTTCTTCTGCATGATACCTTGTTTTTGTTTCATTTCAAGCTTTGCTGATTGAGAATCTGCACCATAATTACGTAGCCGTATCTTTTTTCGTAGATCAACACCGTCTATTTTTTCCTCATAGTCCCTGTCATTGAGACTGTCGAAATAGAGAGAACGAACCAAATATCCATCCCCGCTGCTATGGATATCCTCCATAAGGAGCTTGCCAAATTCGCAGGAGAGGTAATAGTATTGTTCGAGATTAATCAAGTATTTTTTTTCTTGCCGCAAGACTTCAAGCATAGTCACTCCTCCTGCATATATCAATATAATTTCAAAGCGGGATCAAAACTTGTCCTTCACAAAAAGCGTTCATTCTCAACCTTCAATGGTTTTGTCAATGTTGTGCAACTTTATTATAGCACATATTTCTGAAAATGCAACAAGCCAATATTGTTTTTTGTTTTGTTTTTATAGGAAGTATTATGCTTGCAATTGTCTCCGATGTCTACAATGTTACTGCAAAAATGACAACAAGCTTCGAATCGAAAATGACATTCGCTCAATACATGCCCGCTACTGCGCCAAAGGCGCTTCCCTTTTCGAGGAAACGCTTTTGTCATATGTTATACCCACACGAAGGAAATTTTATTGTTTGTTACGCCAAATCTTTGTGCATACAGATCGTCCTACGCCAGCCGCTGCGTAAGGTACTGGATAAACCCCGGCGGACTACCCCTCTCTTTTCGATGCCCTGTGGTCGATGACTTATATATGGGGCAATGCGTTGTTAGGACACTCAACCCACCCCGTTGCGTTCACTCCGCATTCTCATACTCGAATCGCTTTACAGCCTCACCATTAACCTCGATGAGCTCCTCCCACATGAAGAGCGGGCGAACCCAAGTTCCGCCGTCACCGTGAAGAGCTCTATAAACCACCATATCCTCTAATGTCTCGCTATGTTTCGCAATGCCGACAACTTCGTATTGATTTCCTTTATAATGCCGGTATATGCCAATTGGGAGGGTATTCATATCATTCACCTTTAATTGGAATATATAATGTTTTTAATTAAAATCAGTGATTATATTACAACACTTTAACATCTGCAATATATCATATCTGATGCGATTTGACAATAGATGCGTTTCATTTTCTTGAGAACTTTTTTGAAAAGGCGGTGTAGTTGGTTCTTTATAATAGATCGGCATTTTGAAAAGTCTTGAATGTTCATTGAGGTTTGAAGTAATTTCATAAAATCCGTCTATAGTTGACATAACATTCACCTCAAGGCTATGGTATCATAAAGCTACGCTTTTCTTAAATTAGATTGACGTGGTATCCCTGCGGGGAATAATGGACTTTAATGTGTTCGTGTGCTATACTCTTTGGAAAATATTTAACACAAAAAACGCCTATCCGTCTTTTGTATACCCGATAGGCGTTTTAATTATTGTGGGGAGATAATCTCATGTTATAGCTTGGGTTTACCATCCGACTATAATGCACCCTCTTCGACTTTCTTCGCTGCGTCTGCATTCCAAACGGAATGGCTGATCTTTTCGTTCTTATACGAGAACATTCCAATTGTTTTCTTTAATATTGCGTTGATTACCCGACTTCCTGAAAAGGCACACAAATACTGGGGCGAGACAGTGGCCCCAATACGCATTTTAGAGTGTTCTGCTGTCTGTCCCAAATCCGCAAACAGACACTCTTTTTCTATGCACTTGCGAATCGGTTCGTAAATACACAATGCCCTAAAGTTAAGCCAACTGCCGCATCAGCACCGCTTGGTTGTTCCTCTAAGTTAAGAACCAGAAACAGCCATCCGTGCGTTTTATAGTCTTGAATTAGGGCCTGTAAACTGCCAACATTTCCTTATAGGGCTACGCCTCCGGCTGGTACTGGCGTGTGGCCATGGAGAATCTGCTGGGTTTGTATCTCCAAGGCCTAAACTCAATACTATAAATGCGCCACTTGAAAATGGAGTTGCTGTATGTTAAAGTTAGAACATGACATGAGTTATGATAAAAAATTTCATAAAAGGTCATAAACGATCGAAGCGATGGTCACACGCAATTGCTACAGCTTTTGCAGTAAGGTTGTACGCCACGTTTGGCGCAACGCTGAACGGAAAAAGACCAAAAAAGGAGTACCCCCATGAACCACCTACAATACAAACAACAAAATCTCTGGGACACCCTCACCGCCAAAGACAAACAAGCGATAGAGGACTATTGCAAGGGCTACAAAACCTACCTAGACCAAGGGAAAACCGAACGCTTGGCGGTGCGTTATTCCATTCAACTGGCAGAACAGGCTGGGTTTGTGCCCTACAATCCGAAAATAGACATAAAGCCGGGAGCAAAGGTTTATGTCAACAATAGAGATCGGGCGCTATACTTAGCCGTTATCGGGAAACAACCCCTAGACCAAGGCATGAACATCATTGCCGCCCATGTGGACAGTCCCCGGCTGGATTTGAAACCTCTGCCCCTGTTCGAGGACAGCGAAATGGCGTATTTCAAAACCCACTACTATGGCGGGGTGCGGAAATACCAGTGGGTGGGTACTCCGCTGGCACTCCACGGCGTGGTGATAACCAAGGACGGAGCACTTGTTGAAATCAGTGTGGGTGACAGGCCGGACGAGCCGTGTTTCACCATCACCGACCTGTTGCCCCACCTCAGTCAAGAGCACAACAAGAAAACGCTGGGCGAAGGGCACACCGGTGAGGGGCTCAATGCTCTCATCGGCGGAATACCGGCAGGGGACAAGGCGGACAAAGACCGGGTTCGTGGGCATATGCTAACATTGATACATAATAAATACGGCGTTACAGAAGAAGATTTCCTCTCGGCAGAGTTGATGCTGGTTCCCGCAGGTCAGGCTCGGGACGTGGGGCTGGATCGTAGCTTTATCGGCGGCTATGGCCAAGACGACCGGGTTTGTGCTTGGGCGAGTATTCAAGCGCTATTGGACTTGGAAGAGACCCCGGAGAAAACTGCCGTGGTGGTGTTGGCGGACAAGGAAGAAGTTGGCTCTGACGGGGTTAGCGGCATGAAAAGTCGGGCCTTTGAACTGTTTGCAGAGGATATTTGTGACAGCCAAGGCGTAAAACTCAGTCACTGTTTTGCAAATTCATTCTGCCTGTCCATGGATGTGTGCAATGGGTTTGACCCCAATTATCCCGAGGTCTCGGAAAAACGCAACAATGCCAAGATGAACTATGGTATCGGGGTGTTAAAATACACCGGTGTACGGGGAAAAGGCGGCACCAGCGATGCTTCCGCCGAGGTGGTGGGACGTGTGCGGCAAGCGTTTGACGCAGCCGGTGTTACATGGCAGATGGCAGAGCTGGGCAAGGTAGATCAAGGCGGCGGCGGAACCGTAGCCAAAGATTTGGCAAACCGCAACATTGATGTCATTGACGCTGGGGTGCCCGTACTCAGTATGCATTCGCCCTTTGAAATCACAGCAAAGGCTGACTGTTATATGGCGTACCGGGCGGCGCGCGCAGTGTTTGAGAACATACAATAGAAAATTGGAGGGGGCCAATTATGGGACAGAAAAAGATGCAGACAGAGCCACAAGCACCGGGGAGAAAATTTCTAAAAGTAACAGGTTTCTTGTACATCCTGCATGGCGGATTTATGGCACTTGGGATTATTCTCATACTATTGTTCCATCCAGAGCCGGGAGATATTGTGTTCATGGTGTTATTATTTCCACAAATGCTCTACAGCGTATTGGTAGGAGTTATGGGTGTGCTGTATTGTAACTATGTGGAGCGGGCTGGCATGTTACGGACCCTTGCTGTGGTTGACATGGGGCTCGTGGCGGGGCTTTCCCTGTACCACCTTATGGTGGCAAGTACGACACTACCAAACCCTGTCACCAATCTGATATTCCCGATTTTATTTATGATCGGCGTGGTGAAAAATTTACGGAGTAAAAAGAGTGTATAAAGAGGTTGCAAAAAAATCAAAGACGGTGTATAATTCTATCTGCTAAAGAGAATCAAAGATGAAAAAATTGCTAAGGGGAATAAAGGAGAATATTAGATATGACGAAACTACCGGGTAGAAATTTTTTGAAAGTAATCAGTATCATACTGATTGTGCTTTCCGCAATCAGCTTTTGGGGCATTGTATCCGTGGCGTTCACATTCTCTTTGGAGTTAGCGGCGACCTTATATGCACTTCTTCTGGGGGTTATGGGTATCATATACCATAACAATGGAGAGCAGGCGGGCATGCTAAAGTGGCTTGCTATCGTTAATATTGGCCTTTTGGTTGCTATTAGCGTAATCGCCTTTGTTGCAGGACGAGTTGGGGGGGCAGTGACGGTTCTTGCAGTAGAGGTACCTATTACTGTTGTCTATCTAGTGGGTGCGCTAAAAAATGCAAATGCGGCGACAGAACCAGCTGGGCAGACGAGTGTCCCGAGAGCCGGGGGGGCACCCGAGAGCAAACCTACAAAACAGCCCGATGAGAGTGCGGAAACACAAGAGGCGGCCGATACAGAAGAAAAGGCATAAGAACGTTTTAACAAAGTTACATAAACAGCCCTTCGTTTGTCCAGACTAAGGACAGACGAAGGGCATTTTTGTGTAAAAGGAGAACCACGATGAGCGGAGAGAAGGACAAGCAAAACCAGCTAGAATCTATCTATCAAAAAGATCAAATTGAGGACATGGCCTCTGTGACCACAGAGAGTCTGCGCGGTCAGATTCACTGTATCACCATTGTGGGCCAAATCGAAGGGCATCAAGTATTGGGCGAGACAACGAAAGCGACCAAATACGAGCACGTCATGCCGCAACTGGCGGCCATTGAAGAGAGTGAGGAAATTGAGGGGTTGTTGGTCCTCTTAAACACCGTGGGCGGCGATATTGAGGCGGGACTGGGGATTGCGGAGCTCATTGCCAGTATGCAAAAGCCTACGGTATCTCTGGTGTTGGGTGGCGGACATTCGATTGGGGTCCCCTTGGCTGTGGCGACGAAGCGGAGCATCATTGCGCCATCGGCCACCATGACCATCCACCCTGTGCGGATTACCGGTGTGGTGATCGGTGCGCCGCAGACGTATAATTATTTTGCGCGGATTCAGGATCGGATCGCCAAATTTGTAACGAAAAATTCCAATGTCAAAGAGAAAAAATTTCTAGAACTCATGCTCAACACCGGCGAGTTGGCGGCAGATGTAGGCAGTGTGATTGACGGGGAAGAGGCGGTGGCGTTGGGGCTGATTGACCAGCTGGGCGGATTGTCGGATGCGCTGGCGTATTTGCATGGGGAGATACAGAAGCGCCGTACACAGGATAATTCATAGTTGCCCCATTTACCTAAGGTGGATTTCAAGGCTATCATAACCTTGAAATCCATCTTTGTTATTTCCATAGATAGCAAATCGCACAAAAAAGTATAAGAAAATTTGAGGAAAATAACATATAGAAATACGATGCAATATGTGATATGCTTGCTATGATAAAAACAGAAGCATATATGGTGAAATGGAACAATCAACTTATTGTTATGGCGAAAGAATGTATCGGCGGCAATGATTTTGGGGTTGTAACTTTCAGTAGGCAAAACCCGAACAACGCAGATCCCTGTGTTTGTGCGGGTTTTTTGCGTTCCAAAAAATGAGTAAAGGGTAGGGTGATTTGTATTAGAAAATAACAGCACAGTTTTTCAATTATTTTATTTAAGGAGAATAACACATGAAAAGCAGATTAAAGTTTAGCAAACGAGCGTTGGCGATGCTTTTGGCAGTGGTCATGGTGTTGTCCATTGCGCCAATCAGCGTTTTGGCGATGGATGCCACATTACAGACAGGTAATATAGAAGAGGTTGTTGTACCGACTGGTGCAACGATTGACCGCAAAAACAGAGTCATTACCGCAACGGTTCCTTATACTGTTTCGTCAGTTGTTGTGGACATTCAGTTGTTTAACGATCCGGTTTCTGATTGGAGTCCGGAAGGATGGACACTATATGCAGATGCGGCTCGTACGCAACCAATTGCGAATCGAACCATGACCCTTGCAGTGGGGGCGAACACGGCGTTCATTCAAACCATGCAACGCAATTTGGTAAACCCAGGCGCATACCCCGAGCCGGAGGTGGCATTCAATTACACACTTGTCATCACAAGAGAATCGGCGAGTACGGCTACGGAATCTGGTGAAATTGCAACGGTTACCGTCCCTGTTGGTGCGGTGATCAATCGTGAAAATAATACTATTACCGCAACGGTTCCGCATGATATCACATCTGTGACTGTGGCGCTTACGGTATATGAAGATGACAGTGGCACTTGGGAGGCGGGCAACTGGTACCTCTACAGTGACGCAGCGAGAACAAACCGGATTGCAGACCGGACGTTAGCGCTTGCAGTGGGTGCAAACACAGCGTATATCACCTCGTGGTCTGCCATGGTAATGGACCCGGCAGTTGGGCACCCATTCCACTATACGCTTGTGATTACCAGAGCGTCCGAATCTGGTATTGACATCCCGTTACATGGCACCCCGCGGGAGCAGGCGGCCAGCATCGTGTCCCAAATGACTTTTGAAGAAAAAATGGGACAAATCCTGTTTATTAGTGCTGCTGGTTGGGGTGTAGAATTAAGCACTGCGAACATTGAGCTGCTGGAGGAAGCAGGCTTAGGCGGTATCTGTCTGTTTGGTGCCAACGTAGCAGGCACGGTTCCGCAAGCGGTCACATTGACCCGTGGGATGCAAGAGGCCGCAATTGAAGGCTCTCGATTTGACATTCCGCTGATTCTATCCATTGACCAAGAAGGTGGTAGAATTGTACGCTTTGGCGCCGGGAACACAACAGGGTTCTTGGCGACCACAATGCCGGGTAACCTCGCGGTTGGTGCTACCTTTGATACTGACATCGCTTATGATGTTGGGCATGTACTGGGTAGAGAAGTACGTGCCATCGGTATGAACATGAACTTTGCACCGACGGTAGACGTGAACTCTAACCCGCTCAATCAAGTCATTGGTGACCGCTCGTTCGGCTCCAATCCGGCGGCAGTGGGTCGGTTGGCGGCGGCCTATACACGGGGCATGGAAGATGCCGGCGTCTTAGCGACACCAAAACATTTCCCCGGTCATGGCAATGTAGCGGTAGATAGCCACTTTGGTATTGATACAGTACCCGGCGACCGGAACTTCTTATTTGCCAATGATTTGGTGCCCTTCCAAGCGGCCATTGACGCTGGTGCATCTATGATCATGACGGCCCACTTGTTGGTGCCGGGTTTGGATGATACCTTAGTCATGCCGACCAATCCAAGTTCCCCGTTTTACACAACAGGGATGTATCCAATCGCAACATTCTCTTATGAAATCATGACGAATGTACTGCGAAACGACATGGGTTTTGAGGGCCTTGTTGTAACGGATGCGTTAAACATGGCTGCGGTGACGCAAAGCTACTTACCCTTTGACGCAGTAGAGCTGACCATCTTGGCCGGTGTTGACCTGCCGCTTATGCCTGTAGTGCCATCCACAACAGCCGGTATTTCCGGTCTGGTTGCGGAGATGAGAACTCGGGCGGAAGCGAACCCGGCACTGATGGATCGGATTGAAGAAGCGGCCGAGCGAGTCATCGCCTTCAAGATCGATAAAGACATCTACTGCCCGGCGGCATTCGTGGCCGGTGAAGTGCAGCCCATTTTAGCGGACAGCACGTTAGCAGAGCAAATTGCGTATGCCGAGAGCGTGATTCGCTCACCAGAGCATTTGGCTGTAGAGCAATTGGCCTCTGATAGAGCGATTTCTATTACAGTCAATAACGAGTATGACGGCGAGGCCGTACTGCCCCGTACGCTGGAGGCTGGGGATGTTATTTATCTTCTGAGTTCCAACAATGCAGAAGTTAGAAACGTAGATGATGCAACCTCCACCCTGCGCCGTGCCATGGAGTCTGTGATTGAGAACGCAGGACTGACTGGACAGGTGACGCTGGTCAACCAGAGATTTACAGATGCGGTGAACGGGCTTCCGGCAGGCTGGCAAAACAATATCCGCGACGCTGACCATGTTATTATCGGCAGCGGTATTGTGCCGGCATGGAATGCGCCGAACCCATTTGTTACACCGGCGACATCGGTAAACTATCCCAATGCACCGACTGCCGGTGAAATGAACATCATCAGACGCAACAATTTCGTCAGAGAGATTTGGGACTTTATTGAAGCGGAAGAGTACGGCTATAAATCTGTAAACCTTGCCATGGCAATGCCTTATGAATTGGCACTGTTCAACCAGACGGACACCTATGTTTCCGCTCTGGTAAACGTCAACACACGGGCAAATGCCAATGTGGCAACCCATACCGTCAGCCCCATCCGTGCGGCGCGTCCAACGCCGATTTACTTCTCGGCGGTGTATGCGATTTTTGGTGACATTACTCCCACAGGCAGACAGCCGGTGGATGTGCCTGTGATTTGCCCGGATGGTCTGGTTGTAGAGGGTGAATTTATCGTCCGGGCCGGGTATCGGCATGGGAGACATCAAGTAACCTTCAGATGGAACTACCCTGACGCACCAATTGGCGGTGTCTTTACCACTGTGGAAGCAACTCCCGGCGAGACCATTACGCGTCCGGCCCACCCGGAGCGTGCGGGATATGTATTTGACCGCTGGACAACGGATGCGGCAGGGGAGAATCTCTTTAGCTTCCGGTTAGAAGAGATTACAGAAGACGTGACACTGTACGCACAGTGGTTGAGTGCAGACCCGACCATTGCCACTGGTGATCCGTATGAAGTCGCAAGAGACATTGCGGCACAAATGAACTTTGAAGAGCTGATGGGTCAACTGCTCTTTATCGGCGTGGCCGGTTGGGGCAACACCTTGTCGCAAGCCAATATTGACCTCATTGAAGAGGCCGGTTTTGGCGGATTGTGCCTGTTCGGTGCAAACGTAAACGGCACGATTGATCAGCTGGTCACCTTGACCCGTGGTATGCAAGAGGCATCCGTGAGAGGGTCTAGATTCAACATCCCGCTCATGCTGTCTGTTGACCAAGAAGGTGGCTGGATTGTACGTTTCGGCGCAAGTGCGATACAAAACTCATTCTTGGGCACCACAATGCCGGGCAACATGGCGTTAGGTGCGGCGGCAGACCCAGAACTGGCCTACGATGTTGGCTATGTACTAGGCGCAGAGGTTCGTGCCCTTGGTATGAACATGAACTTTGCACCTACCGTTGATATTAACACAGACCCCCGGAACCCGATTATCGGCGTACGTTCCTTCAGTTCTTGCCCAGAGCTCTCCTCCATATTGGGTGCGGCTTACACGGCGGGTATGGAAGATGCCGGTGTGTTAGCGACAGCGAAACATTTCCCGGGGCATGGGAACACGTCGCAAGACAGCCACATTGCGCTACCGAGCGTCCCGGGTGATAGAGCGCACCTCTTCGCGAATGACCTCGCACCGTTCCAAGCGGCCATTGATGAGGGCATCTCTATGATTATGACCGCCCACCTCACAGTGCCGGGCTTGGATAACACATGGCAGTATCCCACCAGAGCACCTCATGCCGGTGGGGCATTTGCGCCGGGCGGGTTCCCGGCCATTGCGACCCTGTCCCATGAAATCATGACCAATGTGCTGAGAGATGACATGGCGTTTGAAGGGTTGATTGTGACGGATGCGTTGAACATGGACGCAATCAGACATAACTTCTATCCAGCGGATGCAGTTGAGTTGACCGTCATGGCAGGCGTTGACCTTCCGCTGATGCCCGATGTACCGTCCACAGCGGCAGGCATCGGCAACTTGGTTGCAGAGCTCCGTGAGCGTGCGGAAGCAGACCCGGCCTTCATGGCTCGTGTTGTTGAATCTGTAGAGCGTGTTATCGCCTACAAGATTGACAAGGACATCTTCGATCCGGCAGCCGGAGCAAACCAACCGGTTCTGGCAGAGAGCTTGGCGGATCAAATCGCGAATGCACATGATGTGGTTCGTTCTGATGCGCACTTGGCAGTGGAGCAGGAGGCATCTGACAGAGCAATCACACTCATGGTAAACGAAGAGTATGACGGTGTAGCGGTGCTACCGTTTGAACTGCGTGGCGGTGAGAGCGTGTACATCATGACATCGAACCTGTTTGAAGGCAGATACCACACCTTGATCAGTGCGGTTGCCTCTGTAGCAGAGCGTGCCGGCTTAACGCCGGTTGTTGCGAGACCGGCCACATTGCAGCATAATTCTGCTGATCCGGCGCACAGGGCGCACTTGGCCCCGTGGTTGGCCGGTAATGTTACGCTGGCGAATGACGAAGTATTTATCGGCATCTCCACCTTTAACAATGTCGCAAATGCGTTCCGTGCAGAGGACAGAGCGGCGATTAGCAGGGCCGACCACGTTATCATCGGTAACGTGATCACAGGGGGTGTGAACATACACCCCAATAATGCACATAGCCAAAACCTAAATGCCATCTGGAGCTTTATATATGACGAGGGCTATGGGCATAAATCCGCTGGACTATCCCTAGGGTTGCCCTATGAATTGATCGTACTAAACGACAACTATGTATCCGCACAAGTAAACATCAATGCACGGGCGAACAACAATGTGGTGAACACAGAGCGCAGTGTTGCACGGCCCATGCCGATCTACTACTCTGCTATCTACACCATGTTCGGGCTACAAAACCCCACAGGCAAAAATCCCATGGATGTTCCTGTGATGGAATTGGTGAATGGTAACCATGAAATCGTGCCCGGTGAGTTCATCCGCAGAGTTGGCGATGGGCTGAGTTTTGAGTGTCATCTCATCAACGTCAGCTTCCTCTACAACGACGGGACAGACGATGTGTTCCGTTTTGAAGGAGACTGGGAATACAACACAGACGTACCATTCTTGCGAGCCGGGATGGGTGCCGCCGCAGCGCGGGCAGTCGCCGTGCCAACGCGGGAAGGGTATCTGTTCCAACGCTGGACCACGGATCCGGAAGGAGAAAACGCATTTATTTTCCGTCCTGTGAACTCACAGACCAGCGGTGTTCCGGGTACACTTGTCACGCAGAGCATGAATGTATACGCCCAGTGGCTCAGTCGTGACACAGCCCCGCTAACCCCCGGAGAGCCGGAAGATGTGGCGGCACAAATTGTCGCTCAAATGTCCTTTGAGGAGATGCTGGCCCAAATGTTCATCGTCAGCACCGGCGGCGGCTTCACCATGGGCCAAGATGTCCGCTTCTTCTTGGAGAACGCTTCGCTGGGTGGCATGATTTCCTTTGCCGCACATGCGAACACGCCGTATATTGAAAATGTAATCAACCTCATCAATGACCACCAAGCGGCGACCATTGAAGGCTCCAGATTCAATATCCCGCTGTTTACCACAATCGACCAAGAGGGTGGGTTTACACACCGGATCGGTGCAGGATTCACAGCCCCGAACCACGCCTTCTTGTCCACATCCATGCCCGGTAACATGGCACTAGGCGCATCGGCAAACACCGAGTTGTCTCGTCAGGTTGGGTATGTCCTAGGCCAAGAAACCCTTGCCCTCGGCTACAATGTAAATTTGGCCCCCACACTTGATGTGAACGCCAATCCCCTCAACCAAGTTATTGGTGACCGCTCCTTCGGTTCCTGTCCGCAACTGGTTTCTGATATGGGTGCGGCCATGGTAGAGGGAATGGAAGCCTCCGGCGTGATTACAACAGTCAAACACTTCCCGGGCCATGGTAATGTACAGGGTGACACCCACTTTGTATTGGATGTGGTTCCCGGAACGAGAGAAGAGTTGTTAGCGCTAGATGTCTATCCATACATTGCGGCCATTGAAGCCGGTGCATCCATGATTATGACGGCCCACTTATCCGTACCGGGCTTGGATAACACATTGATTGAAGCAACCAGAGCCGAGGCCCATCCCAGCGCACATCCGGGCGCATTTATGGATGTGCCATTCCCGAAACCAGCCACGATTTCAAGAGAGATTATGACCTATTTCTTGAGAGACTATCTCGGCTTTGAAGGCCTGACCATGACGGATGCCCTCAACATGGCGGCATTAAACGGGAACTTCTATCCCGCCGACACGGTTGAGTTGGTTATCCGAGCGGGCATTGATATTCCGCTGATGCCCATGGGTGCGACAAACATTGACGCAACGTATAATATGATTCAAACCCTGCGTGAGCGGGCGGAAGACCCGACCGACAACGGCATATTGTTAGGCGAGATCAGAGAATCCGCAGAACGTATCATTGCGTACAAGATTTATAAGGATATCTTTGACCCCTTTGCAAACGTACAGCCTCCGGTCGCTGAGTCTATTGCAGATAGAGTTGCCCACGCATCTGCGGTTCTCCGCTCAGACGCAAACTTAGAAGTCGAGCAAAAAGCGGCAGATAGCGCCATCACATTGGCGGTAAACAACGAATATGACGGCACCGCCGTACTGCCGTTTGAAGTCGCAGCCGGTGATGTGATCTACTTGTTATCTTCTAACAACGTAAACTCTAGAACCCTTGTCGGTGCCAATGCACAGGCGAGAAATGACGTGATTCCACGGGCCATTCGGTCTGTCATCCGGCAGACTGGACTTACACCGGTCACAACAGCGCCAAATGCTGCGGCAGGTGAGGTGCAGTTGATCATTCAAACGTACACAGACAATCCAAACGTATTCTGGGGGCCGAATGGAGAAGACCTGTGGCCTGCAACCCGTCCGGCAGGATTCCCGACAGGGGCCGGCTATGTATTCTCAAACGCAGCGGGTGCAGACAACTGGCCAGCAACCCGACCAGCAGCATGGAACAATGTGTTCCCGGCGGATTGGCAAGCACATATTTCCAATGCGGATCATGTTATCATTGGCAGCGTGTTCTTGCCCCTAGCAGCAACGCCTCATGCGTTTAGCGTAAACCCGGCACGCACCGGAACAGGCCGCAGCAGTAACCTGACTGAAATCTGGGCGTTCATTGAAGCAGAAGGGTATGGCTACAAGTCAGCGAACCTATCCACAGCCCTGCCTTATGAGATGGCGTTCTTAGATGATGTCTATGTGTCGGCGTTGGTGAACGTAAACACACGTCAGCACACGAACATCACAAACAGCAACCATCCAGTACGCAATCCGGCACTTCGGGGCTATCAGCGTCCAGCGCCCATTTATTTCTCAGCGGTTTATGCGATGTTCGGGCTACTTGAGCCGACAGGTGTGTACCCTGTAGATGTGCCTCGTGTAGACGAGGAGGGCACCATCATTGTGGGCGAGTACGTCCGCAGAGTTGGGGATGGTCTCAGATTTGGTGTGACCCCGACATTGACATTGGCGCCGGACGTGGTAACCATTAACAACGAGCGGCGTATGGGCATAACGGTCATCGGGGGCAGTGCAGTGGGAGCGATTGAGTTGGACTACGAAGCGCCCGCAGGTGTTGTGGTGGAGTTGGTAGACAACGTGATCGTCGTCACGGGTGTGCGACCGGCGTTTGGTGCGGCGGCGATTGATGAGACGTTTGCGGTGACAGTATCTCGTGATGAGATAACCACAACATTGCTGGTGACCGTGGACTTGACACCGATAGATGCGACATTGACGCTGACACCTGACGCAATCACCATCGATGATACGAACCTGACCGCAACAGTGGAGATAGGCGGCACTGCAACGGGTGCGGTTATGCGTGGCTA
>Ga0131853_10001005_pt1 | contig 51260 bp, 48 predicted proteins | sample TergutLab28metaG_FD_92764 | JGI IMG/M metagenome (GOLD analysis project Ga0131853, IMG submission 92764) | Labiotermes labralis P1 segment gut microbial communities from Petit-Saut dam, French Guiana - Lab288 P1 (version 2) (version 2) | ecosystem: Host-associated > Arthropoda: Insects >...
CCCCTTAAATCGTGCAATAGATGCTACGTCCTTATCCCCTCTGCCCGACAGATTTATCACGATAATTTGCTTCTTATCCATAGTTGGTGCGAGTTTCATCGCATGTGCAACTGCGTGCGCGCTCTCAATTGCCGGAATTATGCCTTCGGTATGGCACAAATACTCAAATGCTTTCACAGCCTCAGCGTCCGTCACAGCCACATATTCTGCGCGACTGGTTTCCGCCAGATGCGCGTGCTCCGGACCTATCCCAGGATAATCCAAGCCAGCAGAAATCGAATGTGTAGGTGTAATTTGGCCGTTTTGGTCCTGGCAGAAATATGACTTCATGCCATGGAAAATGCCCGGTAGTCCGTTTGTCATAGTTGCTGCGTTTTTCGGCGTTTTTGCGCCCAGACCCGCTGCCTCACATCCGATAAGTCGCACAGATTCGTCACCTACAAAATCATAGAAAGCACCAATAGCATTGCTGCCGCCGCCCACACAAGCTATCACAGCATCTGGCAATTTTCCCTCAACTTCCTTTATCTGTGCTTTAATTTCTTCGCCAATGACCTTTTGGAAATCGCGCACCATGGTTGGAAACGGATGTGGCCCAACGACAGAGCCAATCACGTAATGCGTATCGTCCATACGGGATACCCATTCACGTAACGTTTCGTTCACGGCATCTTTCAACGTCATCGTACCGCTGGTCACAGGATGTACCTCAGCACCCGAAAGCTTCATTCTAAAGACATTAAGCGCTTGACGTTCGGTATCTTTTTTGCCCATAAATACTTCACATTCTAACCCAAGCAATGCAGCGGCCATTGCCGTTGCAACACCATGTTGACCTGCACCTGTCTCTGCAATTACACGGGTTTTGCCCATCTTTTTAGCTAGCAGAACCTGGCCCAGCACATTGTTGATTTTGTGCGAACCCGTGTGGTTTAAATCTTCGCGCTTTATATAAATTTTTGCGCCACCCAAATCCTCAGTCATACGCTTTGCATAATATAGCAGCGATGGCCTACCTGCAAAGTTGTTCATCAAATCCAACAGTTCCCGCTTGAAATCTTCATCTTCTTTATAATGAAGATATGCCTGCTCCAGCTGATACAGATTGCCCATCAATGCTTCCGGTACAAACTGCCCACCATATTCTCCAAATCTGCCTTTTCTTGTGCTCATGATATATCTCCTCCTTTACATCTGGGCGACCGCAGGCCACCCCTACGAAAACAAAAATCCTTGGCAAAGCAAATAATGCTCTACCAAGGACGAATTATCAGAAATCCGCGGTGCCACCTTGATTCACGGTCAGCCCGACCGCACACTTTGCGGGATGCAGACACATCCCCGGCAACTAACGTATGCCTTCACGTCATGGAATACTCGGCTATATTGTGCAGCCTTTGACCATGCCCTCCGCGAACCATGCCCTCGCATCATCGGTTTGATATTAGTTTCAACGATTATAACACATAAGCAACGGAAAGTCAATGATTAATTTTCTGCATCAAATATCCACCACTGGCGACTTTTTCGCCAAATGAGAACTCCACGGGCTGTGCAAAAATTGGCCCATCAGAAACAAAGGTGTGATATTCGCCATTTTCGCCGCAGATATCAGCGCCGGTGGTAGCAATTTGATTTGCCAACTGCCTTGTCAACCTTTTGCCAAGAAAGTTATCGTCAAGATATTTGCCGTTGACAATAGTTAGGTTTGCAACAAAGCCGCTGTCTATGACTTCATGCACAATATCGGCACGACTTTCGCCCCAAAGCGGAAACAGGGCCTGTATTCCAGTATTTTCGCAACGCTCGGTACACCATTCCAGGTGACCCACAATATCAATGTCGCCAAAAACACAGGCTTGTGCGCCCTGCTCTTTCGCACGCAACAGTGCCGCTTCAAAATCCTTCGCATAATTCTCTCCGGTAGTTTTCACCAGCCACAATGGTATGTCAAGCGAGGCAGACACCGCTTCCAGCAACTCTTCCGACAATCCATGAAAATGCGAGCGTCCAGCATCTGTGTTAAATGTGGTTATCAGCGCAATTGGCTCGTGCCCTTGTTTTATCGCCCTATGCAATGCCAAAGCAGATTCCTTGCCACCGCTATATGATGTCACAAAATTCATATTTACGCCCGCCCCCTTTTGCTGAAATAGATATATGCAAAAAATGGTGCTCCAATCAATGCGGTAACTGCACCCACAGGTAGCTCTACTGGGGCGGTGATGGTTCTAGCCACCAGGTCTGATGCAACCATAAACGCACCACCCACCAGAGCTGACATGGGAATCACAACCCTATGAACAGGTCCGAAAACTTTGCGCACAATATGCGGTGCGACCAAATCCACAAAGCCAATTACCCCAACAAAGGCTATCGTGCTGCCGGTTAGTGCGGCGGCGGCAGTCAATAACATCATTTTAACCTTGCGTATATCTACACCAATGGACTGAGCCTGCTCTTCGCCAAAGGTCATCACATCCAGCTCGCGCTTGCGCAGGAATATGAAAAATATACCCACAAGTGACACGGGTGCAAGTATGTACACTGTATTCCATCCTTGCATGGAAAAGCTACCCATCTGCCACAGTATCATACGCTGGGTACCCTCACGAAACAACGCAAACATCAGCGTCGTAATCGCATTGATAAACAACGCAAACACCATACCGGTCAGGATGATGCTATGATTTTCCATGCGAGGGTCTAATTGACGTGAAATAGCCATAACGAGCAATATAGTGGCCAAGCCAAAGCCAAACCCCAGTATTGGTAGTGTCATCATAGATACAACAGGTAATGTTACACCTAAAAAAATCACAAGAGATGCGCCAAGAGATGCACCGGATGATACGCCCAGCGTATATGACGACGCTAGTGGATTGCGCAATACCGATTGCATCACTGCACCGCTAACAGACAGTGCTGCACCTGCCACAAAAGCCAGTAAAATACGAGGTAAGCGTAAATTCCAGACAATAGCGGCACGATTATCCGTGATGTGCTCCGGAAGGTCCGCGCCAAATATATTATGTGCAATTATTCGCAAAATGTCTTCTGGCGGCATATATACGCTGCCAATGGCAATGCCCAGCACTAAAATAGCCAAGCTGACACATATCGTCACAAATATTTTAATCTTCATCTATGCCTCATTCAAAATATTCAGGATAAACAGCCCGTGCCATCTCACGTAAACCTATAGTAATATTATGACTTTGACGACTAGTGGTGTCAGTGTTAACAAAGAACACATCGCCATTTTGAACCGCATTGATGGTGCTCCACCCCGGCCTACCCATAATTTCAGCCACAGGGTCATCCAGGAAATTCACAGAAGTTAAAATAACATCGGGATTATGCATCAAAAACATCTCGTCGGATACGCCAAGCCAGGCATCTTCGTCTCCAAAAATGTTGATAGCACCCAAGAGCTCCAACATTTCATTTTGGAAATTTCCGCCACCAACGGCCCACATATGTGGTGCAGGAGAAATCTCGAAATACACCGTCCGCGGTGTAGATATTGTCGCGGCAATTTGAGCTATGGTATCCATTTCGGCTTGTATGTCGGCCACGATGGCCTCACCTGTATCAGCAACACCAAGTACGGATGAAATAAAGCGTATATCTTCCAGAATTTCCGCTATGCTGATTGCCGGCGGGATATACAACACAGCAATGCCCGCATCCGACACCACACGCAACGGATGGTCTTCACCATGAACCCGCGTCATGCCAGCTATAAATATCACATCCGGGTCTTGGTCGATGATAAATTCTGCATCCAATGCCATCATATCCAGCACCGAAATACCGGATGCTATGCCTGCCACATCATCTGACCACATATCTGTAGCAATAATCTGTTCACCAAAGCCCAGTTCTACAAGGATTTCTGTGTTAGATGGTCCAATAGAGATAATTGTGTTAATTTCTGTAGGCAGCTCTATCGCATAACCCTCACGATCATAGGATGCAACCACAGATGCCGCAGAGCTCCCATCGCAGGCCGCAAAAACTGTAATTATAATAATTAATGTAATTATCGTCAAAAAACTTCTCTTCTTTATCATTTTTTCACATTTCTCCCTTCAAAATCGTAGGTATGCCGCAAAAAATGCGGATTACTTCATTGGAATGCTGTGCTGTTGATGCCATAAATCTGCCAACTTCCTCACGCCATTTGCGTAATGCTGGGTCTATAGGAACCACACCGCACGATATGTCGTTGCATATAATGATGGCGTTGTTGCTATTTTGTGCCAGAAACCGGACTGTGTGCTGCGCAATATTCATATTTGCCCGCACTAGCGCGAGAATCCATTTATCTATCTCATAGATAATATGTTTGCCGGTTGGAACCGTTGTATCGTTATCCAGACAGTATTTTACGTTGTCGTGCGATATATTGAAGCGCTTCAACGCATATTCAAGCTTGCCCTGATATACACCGCCAAAAATCAAAATCATAATAATACTCCTTGTATTAGCGCTAATACAATTAGCCCACATAACTCGCCTATTATCATCGAATATCCCAGCAAGTCACCCGATATTCCCCCAAAGGATTTGTAGACTGTATGCATTGCCATTGTATAGCCCAAAAACACTGCTCCAGGCACGATAAGGCCAACAGGGCCGATATAAAACACCGACAAACATATTGCACCCATTGCAATAATTCCGATAAAAATTATGTTGCCGATGTGGCGTTTCTTACTTAATAATGCGGCGTAATTGCTTTCGGGCATATGTCGTAAAATCAATATAGCCAGCGCCGAGCAACTTCTAGAAAGTGCGCAGACAACAACCAGCATTACCAAATACCTGCCGCCATCCATTATAGCATGCATTGATGCAAATTGCAGTAAAAACAATATGACCAGCATTACCACGGCAAATGCACCCACATGAGGGTCTTTCAGTATTCGCAGCCTATTCACCCGGTCACGGCGCGATAACAGCGCATCCGAGGTATCCATATAGCCGTCCAAATGAATGAAACCGGCTGCAAAAAACGGTACAACTGCCATAATAGCCGCGGCCAACACCAGCGGTGGACCAAGCGCAGCAAAGGCCAGTCCGACAACCCACCATATCGCGCCAATAACCAGCCCAACCAATGGCAGAGCTGCCACCATAACGGCTGTCAGCTTTTCATCCCATATATGAAACGGCAGAGGTATACCGCAAAACATGCCCATTGCCATCCAAAAGCCTCTAAAATACCGCATGAGGCACGCTCCCTTTATGTGTGATAATTTGCGTATAGGTCGCTTCTAGCACCATATCGCAACAATGGGCCACTAAGCGGTCCAAGTGCGCCAGGGACTTGCGGTATGTTTCCGTCAAAAGGTCATATTGCGAGGCACCACCATATATGTAGTCCGACACAATAACAATTTTTGGAATTTGGTGCAGAATTTGCGTTAACCCTTCAGATACGCGCTCGCAGGCATTGTTATCATAGTCGCTGCACGGCGAAAACATCTCATTTGCAAGCAGCGCCGTTAAGCTATCCAGCAGAAAAGAGCCATTGTGGTCGCAAATATTCAATATGCTTTCGATTGCACGAGGCATCTCTATGGTGGTAAAACCCATGCCAACACGCTCTTGACAGTGCCTCTTAATGCGGTCAGCATCCTCATCATCCACAGGGACCATAGTCGCAATATAGTAGAGTGGCCCGGATTTCTGCTGTTTAGCCAATTCCTGCGCATATGTAGATTTTCCGTTTTTACAGCCGCCCGATATCAAAATCCGCATCCTTCATTTCCTCCAGATACTCTTCGCCAATATTACCTTGCTCGAAAGTTCCCATATCACGCATGATTGCACATGCCGCATCCATCATTGCAAACATCAGTGGACATCCAGAGCCTTCACCAAGGCGCATGTTTAGATGCAGGCAAGGTTCTACACCTAAGTGTTGTGCGGCATAGCGATACCCCTGCTCAAAAGATGCATGAGATGCAAACATATATTCTCTCGCAAGCGGATTTAGGCGAGCAGCCGCAAGAGCCGCCACAATGGATATGTATCCGTCAATGACAACAGGCACACGCATATATGCTGCGCCGATGAAAACACCTGCCATGGCCGCGATGTCAAAGCCACCTACTTTCGCAAGCACATCCAGCGGGTCCGATGCATTTGGCATATTGCCGGACAGAGCCGTTTGAATTACACTAATTTTGCGATGATACGCTTCCCCACTTAGTCCAGCACCCTTACCGGCCGCCTGCTCAGGCGATATGCCAGTTAGTGCGCATAAAACCGCCGCCGATGTAGTGGTATTGCCAATGCCCATCTCGCCCACGCCAATCAACTTGTAGCCGTTGTTTACAGCTTGGATGGCCGTTTCGATACCAATCATCACTGCTTGCGCGGCTTCATCACGCGTCATTGCAGCCTGCTTCGCTATATTATGTGTTCCGAGCCGCACTTTTTTGTTTTGAATCATGGGATGCACGATTTCGGCATTTATCCCCACATCTACAATAATCAAATCTGTGGCAAATTGCTTTGCCAGCGCGTTGATGCCCGTGATTCCATGTGTGAAATTCATAGTCTGCGCATATGTAACCACTTGAGGGGCCGCCGAAACCCCCTCATCTACAACGCCATTATCCGCCGCCATTATAATCACACAACGCTTGGTTGTATCATAATACATTTGACCGCTAATACCTGCAAGTCGCGTCACAATGGTTTCCAGTTCGCCCAAGCTGCCCGGCGGCTTCACCAAATTATCCAATCTGGCTTGCGCAGCCTGCATAGCGGCTTTATCCAACAACGCAATTTCTGATAAATGTTTTTCCAACATATAGAGCCTCCAAAATCAAAAATCCCGACTCATGGAAATGAACCGGGATAATATATCGCAAGCTTGCAACAAACCATACCGCCCCATTCTCTGTGAGGTCGCTACAGCGGCATCTTCGCCGCTCCTATTAAAATATAGCTAGTTTTCCGACTTAGCCCGCGCAATCGCACGGTCAATACGGTAGCAGGACTGTCCAGGATTCTAACCTGATTGCCTATGCCATATTTTGTATTTAATTGTCATTTACCATTTGTAACTGTCACAACCGCATTTTACCATGCCGCAATTGAGTTGTCAAGTTGTTTTTCAGATAATTTGAAACAGAGTTTCAGATAATTTGAAACAGAGTTAGCAGCAAGTAAATTGGCGGCACCCATAAAAGCAAAACTATTGCGGCAGATGCCGTCAAGGCACATCTGTAGAGAATTGGCCAGCGTTTTATAAAAGCCGATATTGATACGCAAAGCAAAGGAATCCACAATAGATAGGCCAGGTGTGCGGCGAAAAATGCGGTTAGTGCTGTCACAATTGCCAGCAGAGTTATAAGTATAGTGATTGGCCAGGTTTTTAGCGGCTTTGATTTGATTTTATATACAAAAAACACAATGGCAATTACAAAGGCTACGATAGTTAGAATATTAGCGGTCGTGGTGGTCATCACAACCATATTGCCTGGCAGAAATGTAAAGAAAATGGCCTCATGAGATGGTTCGCCGGCCCCAGCAATGGAATTTTCTGCGGCATAATCAGCCATCGCCATAATAGTTATTAAATAATGCCATGCTGTATTACGATTGAGATTCTCAAAATTATCATATGGGGTATGGTAAAATTCATTGCCGCCAAGAATAGCAAAATTTAAGCCACTAAAGCCATATTCACGAAAGAAGTTAAAATCTGTAAATGACCCTGGCATAGCGGTCCTATATACCCAGTCGCCCCAATGAAATCCTATCGGTTTTGGTGCAACGCGGTTAAACAGACTTACCATATTGTATGGCGCAGCAGATGTCTGGAAATTTATAACGCCACCACTATTACCCACCGCTTCCAGGTTCAACAGCATGTCCACTTCATTGATTATTTCCGGAAAATCTCTGGAAAACGCAAGGGCCCCAAGAGCAAAGACCTCCTCGGCATCCGTAAACAAAAAATGTATGTTATTTGCAAGATTGCTATTGTTTGCATGGCTGCGCAAAGCTTCTAACATCGCCGCAACTGGAAGCATCGCATCCGCTGCCCCCGGAGTGTTCCACATAGAGTCATAATGCGCTACAAACATTATGCTGCCTCTGTCAACAGCTCCGGATTCAAGCGTAACCCAAATATTATCAACATACATATATCCCCGATGCAGGATGGGATGCTCAGGAAATACCTGCTCAATAAATCCTGTATACCCCGGCTCCCATTGCTCGAACGATGGTATCCAAGATGCATTGGCTTCATTTTGAAGAAGGCGTATTAATACCATGGCTTCGTACCAGTCTTCAATTGTAAAGGCAGTTCTATGTATTATAGGCACAAGCCCCATAGCTTCAATTTCGGCGACTATTTCATCACGCGTGGCTGCAACCTCTGGCGTGCCAACCCACCTAACGCCTGTTGCAAGCCTTTCGATATTATACATCATGCGCTGAAAGGTCGGGTCTGTTTCATTGGCATTTGGCGGGTTGACACGCCAAATACTTGCGGATGCGGCGCCAGCCAGCACTATAACGATTGCTAGCACGCCTAATATTTTCCAAATATACTTCATTCAGATTTTCCTCCAAAAAACCAGTAAAGGGCCTTCACAGGGCCCTTTACTGGTTGGAAATTATTTTTTATCAGGATCCGAAACCATATTGATGTTTATTCCTGCCAAGCCCTTGCGCATTTCTGTATCAGCCATCTTATTTTGCATTCCGATATAGTCCATCACACCCATATTACCATTATTGAGCGCAGCAGCTATTGCCAACGGAACCTGCGCTTCAGCTTCAACTACCTTAGAGCGCATTTCTTCTACTCTTGCTTTCATTTCCTGCTCCGCGGCATGTGCTGATGCGCGGCGTTCTTCAGCCTTAGCTTGAGCTATTTGCTTGTCAGCTTCGGCCTGGTCAATTTGCAGCTCAGCACCTATATTTCTGCCAACGTCGATATCTGCAATGTCAATAGAGAGGATTTCATAGGCCGTACCGGAGTCCAAACCTTTGTTAAGTACAGTTTGCGAGATTCTATCAGGATTTTCTAAAACCTCAGAATGATTTTTGGCAGAACCGATTGTGGTAACAATGCCTTCACCAACGCGGGCAATAATTGTGTCTTCGCCTGCGCCACCAACGAGACGTGCGATATTTGCACGCACTGTTACCTTCGCCATGGCTTTTATTTCGATGCCATTCATGGCCATTGCAGATATCATCGGTGTTTCGATGATTTTTGGCATAACGCTCATGCGCACAGCCTCGAAAACATCACGACCGGCAAGGTCTATGGCAGCGGCACGTTCAAAAGACAGTTCCATATTGGCTCTATGAGCAGCTATCAATGCATCCACCACATTATCTACACGCCCACCGGACAGCAGGTGGCTTTCTAACTGATTTTGACTAACATTAAGGCCAGCCTTCGTACCCTTAATAAGCGGATTGATAACACGCACAGGTTTAACACGGCGCAGACGCATACCTACAAGGGAAAATATGCTAACCTTGACACCGGCCGAAACCGCCGAAATCCAAAGTCCAACAGGGATAAAATTGAAAAACAGTGTAAGTAACAGAATCACCGCAAGTGCGATAAGCGCAACTGCAATCAAGAAACCATCGTTAAGAAACATGTAATTTTCCTCCTAAACAATAATTAATCATATGGTTTATTCTTGCTCTTCTTCCAATTCTTGCTGCTCTTTCTTAAATTCTTCACAGGAAGGAAGGGAAAGTCCTTCCACATTCGCAGCGTCAACAACCGTAGAATAAGCTTCTTTGACATTTCTTGCTTTCCCAATGTTTTTAGCCAATAGCACCAAAATCACTTTGATTTCGTACGCCATACAATCCTTCCTCAATTCTCAATCAAGCTCACCAGTACTCTTTTACCTTCCACATTAATAACTTTCACGCGCTTGCCTTCCGGTATGTATTTGGAATCGGAGCGAACCTCGATATTGTCGCCATTGAAATCCGCCAAGCCGTGCGGGCGCAGGGCCGTCTTTGTAACGCCTTCTTTGCCCCGGAAATATTCCAAGCCGGAAACATCGATTTTGTCTTCCGCCAAGGTCTCCGTAAGGATAAACTTGCCGTCAAGCTGCTTGCTTTTTAGGAAACGGAAAAAGAAGACAGCACTAGGAACCATCACGACCACTTTGCCAAGCACGATAAAGCCGCCCATAGGCACAAAAGCCACAGTAATAAACAGCGATGCGGCAATGATGGCCAAAGCCACAATACCTAATATGCCGAAACCTTCGATGAAAATATCCACCACTAGCAAAGCAAGGCCAACAACTAATAGTACGATAGCCCAAATCAACATAATATCACTCCTCCTCTATATATTTTTGCAATTATTAACAAATTTTACTTGCGATTTTTTGTGTGCATCACAACGCCTTTACGGGCAGATGTATCTTCTTGTTGCAGCGCAGGTTTGCCAATCAAATCGTCAATTTGACGGTTCATTTCATTCGCACACGCCTCACAAAACTGCCCTTTTGTAACATCTACGCCGCATTGTCTACATTTTAGATCGCCTGTAGCTTCTGCAATTTCTAAGCGCCCTTCACGAAGCCACGCCAAAATCTTTTTCGTGGATGCGCCGGTCTCTGTAGAAATTTTCTGTACGGTTGAGGTGGGGTGTTCTTCTAAATATGCCTTAACTTTGGAAAACATCTCTTCGTCCTTTTTTTTGCACTCTTCACAAATAGGCTCTTTTATTTTAGGAAAAACCTTTTTGCATCTTAAACAATTCGCCATTTCCATATACTTTTCACCTTCCCGGTCTTTTGTAAAATATCCCCCATAATACTATACGACAAATCCAACTTTTTTCTTCACTTTTTTCAAAATTTTTTGTCCGATTCTTGCGGCTTTTTCAGCATTGGTTTTCATGATGTTGTCAAGATAGTCCGCATTTCCAGAAATCTCATTAAATCGGGATTGTATAGGCTGAATAATATTGTCAACCACAGCTTCTCCCACAGTAGTTTTCAAGTGGCCATAATTTTTGCCTTCAAATTCCTTAATGGCATCCGCAAGCGGTATGTCGCAAGCATTTGCATATATCTCCAGCAAATTGCTAATGCCGGGCTTATTTTCCACATCATATCGAATCTCAGTTTCGGAATCCGTCACAGCCCTCTTGAATTTGCGCATTACGACCTCGGGCGAGTCCATCAGACTTATTTGACTAGCGTCCTCATCCGATTTTGACATTTTACGCTCAGGATGTGTCAAGCTTTTAATTTTAGCGCCGCTTTTAGCAATATGAGGCTCGGGTACGGTAAAAACATCGCCGTATATGTTGTTAAAGCGTATCGCGATATCGCGTGATAGCTCTAAATGCTGGCGTTGGTCTTCGCCTACAGGCACCAGATGTGTGCCAAACAGCAATATATCTGCCGCTTGTAATACAGGATAGTTAAATAGTCCGGCATTTATATTGGCTTCGCCTTTTGCAGATTTATCCTTAAATTGCGTCATGCGGCCAAGTTCACCCATATACGTAAAACAGTTGAGAATCCAAGCAAGCTCGGCGTGACCTGCATAATGCGACTGTATATAAACAATGTTTTTTTCAGGGTCAAGCCCACATGCAATGTACAATGCCAGTAGATTGCGGGATGCTTTGCGCAAGTCAGCCGGAACCTGCCTCACAGTAATGGCGTGCATATCCACAACACAGTATAGGCAGTTAAATTCATCTTGAAGCTGGCTCCAATTTTTTATTGCACCCAAATAGTTGCCCAGTTGTGGATAACCTGTGGGCTGCGCCCCGGAAAATATGATTTTCTTTTCTTTCATTGCATCCATAGCTGTTGCCTCCTTGCCGGCATAATGCCACGACATTATCATATCATATTTGCATGGCAAAATCAAGGGTTATATATGAACCAGTCGCTTACCTCTGCAAATATGTCTGTAGAGCCCACCTGAGCATAGCCATACACATGTCCCGCCGTGTACAATACCTGGCGGCGAAAAGCCAGGCCGATAATGGGCAGATTTTCCGTGACATAATGCTGTGCGACCACAGCGGCCTGTGTTAACGCAATTTCGCTTAAAGCGTAGCGCATCATGGACTGCGCTAGGGCCAGTTCGTCGGACGAATATCCCAAAATAGTCTGCAAAAAGCTGAAGTCTGGGGCACGCGGTATCAAAACACCGCCTACAACTATGTCAAAATCGGATGCATCTACCCTTGCGGAAAAATCTGAAAAGGGCAGAATATCAAGAACTATAACAGCTCCTATATATTCCAGTCCATGCGCAAGAATAGTTGCAGTGCCTATTCCTTCAGGATTTTCGGAACTTACAATTATGTTGATATGGGGCACTTCATCCAGATGTGCGAAAAAAGCCGATGCCAGCAGCGGGTCGAAGCGAGGCTCTCGCAAATCATATGCAGCCAGCCAGGATTCGGGGTTAATAGGTGCCATCGCAGCATCCGACTGGTTGAAATATCGTTGCAAGACTGTTTGCAAGTCAAGGCTATGGGCCACAGCCTGTCTGCCGCCAAATTGTGCAAACAACGGGTTTTGAGTATTAAAGCCAATGAAATCGAAGTAACCCGTCGCCATCTCGGCAACTCGATTTTTACCCATCGCGCTATAACGGCCCCAATCATATGGACTGGCTGCCAAAGCATCTGTCCTGCCCTGTTCAAATGCATATCGCGCGCCATCCATCTCACGCAAAATCATGACCGAGACACCAGAAATATACGGCGCACCGCCAATGGCATATTCGTTAGCAATAAGTTCCAGCGTCCCTGCGGCCTCGTATGACAAAAAACGGAAGGGGCCATTGCCCAGAGGATGCATATTTCGCGGTGCAGAAAGGTCGCCCATGGGTACATTGCGGTAATATTCAGCAGGAATAATTGGAAAGTTTAACATATATTTCATTGCCCACATGGGATTTTGCAGATTTATTTGCAAGGTACGATCGTTAAGAGCAAAATGTGATACAACATTGGCCACATTCGGAAGATACATCGCGCTCTCAGGCGCATTGAAGCGCAAAACATCAATAGAAAATGCAATATCAGCAGATGTTATTGGGCTGCCATCTTCCCAAAAAATGTTATCGCGCAAACTAACAGCTAAGGAACTGCCGTCAGCCGAAAATACCACGCTCTGTGTGATTGCCGGGTTTGGATGCGGCCGCTTTTCGGAATCAAATACCACTAGCGGCTCAAAAACCAAGCGTAGCACGGCATCCACATCAGGGTCCGAATTCAGCAGCGGATTGAGCGTGGCCGCCATGGGCATGGCAATGCGCAACTGCCCACCTCTTACAGGCATAGTGGGTATAATTGGAACGGATTGTGATGGCTCTGATAGCTCCGGTTCCGGTTGATTCAGGTTGATGGCAAAATCTGGATTCGGAGTGGCTATTGGGGGCTCGCCCATACAGCCGGTCAAAAATAATGCTGAAAATATCACAATCACAATTCGAACATTCTTATATTTCACGTAAATCAGCCTCCAGTTCTTGCAATGTGCCGTTATTTTCAATGGCAATGTCTACATATCCACGCAGCTCAGAATCCGGCATTTGGCTGTCTATGCGTTTTTGAGCAGCGGCAGAATCCAGGTTATCGCGGGTAATAATACGGGCAATGCGCAGGTTGCGGCAGGCAAATATGCCAATGATGGTATCACACATATCTTGCATATTGGCCTCAATCAGTGCAGGTGCGTCAATTGCAATGGTTTCGGCAGTAGATTGTGCTACGATTTCCTCGCACTTTGCACGGACATATTTGTGAACAATCTTAGATAGCACGGCCAGCCGCGCTTTATCCGAAAACACGATTGGGCCCAGTTTTTTGCGGTCTATCTCGCCATCATCGTCCAATATGCCCTCGCCAAACTCTGCCACTATTTCGTCGAAAGCATTTGAAACTCTTCGCAAAATAATATGATGTGCTAAACTATCAGTATTAATAACTTCCACGCCACTCGCGGCCAAAATGCGGCATACTTCGCCCTTGCCAACGCCGCTGCCGCCCGTAATACCTATAATGCGCGGTTTATTTTGCATCGTACCAACTCTTTCCTATATTAATATCAATAGACATGGGCACGCTCAAGTTTACTGCATTTTCCATTTCATCTTTTAAAATCTGCTTTACCCTATCCTCTTCCCCAATTTTAGCCTCTATCAACAATTCATCATGTACTTGCAATATCAGCCTAGATTCCAGACCTTCTTCATTTAACCGCTTATGCACCTTTATCATCGCAATCTTGATAATATCAGCTGCCGCGCCCTGTACAGGCATGTTCATCGCGGCGCGCTCGCCGAAACTCCTGGTATTGAAATTTGCTTGGGCCAGTTCTGGTATATTTCGGCGGCGGCCAAAAATGGTCTCGGCATAGCCTTTTGCTTTAGCATTGGCCACAGCGGTATCAATATATCGTTTCACATCAGGATATCTTTCAAAATAATTATTGATAAAACCCTCGGCCTCTCGCACGCTCACTTTGATATCTTCAGCCAGACTAAAGGCCGAAATACCGTACACAATGCCGAAATTCACTGCCTTGGATATGCGGCGCATCTCATCTGTTACCTCATCAAATGGCACATGAAACACGCGCGCGGCAGTGATACGATGAATATCTTGGTTTTGACGGAAAGCCTCAAGGAAAGTTTCATCCTGCGACAAATGCGCCAATACCCTCAATTCAATTTGGCTGTAATCTGCATCCACAAATACAAACCCATCACTAGGCACAAAAGCGCGGCGCAGCTCACGACCCAATTGGGTACGCACCGGTATATTTTGCAAGTTTGGCTCCATAGATGATAGGCGGCCCGTTGCTGCAATCGCTTGATTAAATGTAGTGTGAATCTTGCCATCTATGCCTATAGCGGCTAGCAGGCCATCCACATATGTGCTGCGCAGTTTTGTATGGCTGCGATACTCCAGTATTTTCCAGGCAATATCGTGGTCATATGCCAGCTTTTCCAACACTTCCACATTTGTGCTGTGACCGGTCTTGGTTTTCTTGATACTCCTGATACCCATGTCCTCAAATAGCACCTTGGATAACTGCTTTGTAGAATTGATATTAAACTCGCTGCCGGCTATTGTGTGTATTTCAGTTGTAAGACGGTCTATTACCTCGGTTAGCTGCTCGCCATATGCCTTGATAAAATCACCATCAACGCGCACACCAATGCGCTCCATTTCCGCTAGCACATATAACAGCGGCATTTCAACATCATGATATAATGACTTAAGATTTTGTTCCTCAAGCGCGACAGCCATCACGTGATATACTTGTGATATCACATTTACTTGCGCGAAAGCAGCATCTGCCATTTCCTGCGTAGCATCCACTGGCTCATCCAGCAGGCTGATTTGTGCCTCGCTGATGCTGGGCATAGCTATACCACTGCCAAGATATTCCAGCGACACATCATTTAAAGTATCGCCATCTTTTACGTTGTTTAGCAGGTACCCCGCCAAAAGCAGGTCGAAAGCCAAGTTATTCATATCAATGCCCAAGTAATGCAGCATATTAATATCTTTTTTGGCATCAAAAGCAATTTTTTTGTAATTTCCAGTGAAAAATAATGCAATATTATCATTGCTTGGCAAATATACGAGATTTTCGCCATGCTGTACGGCTATGCCATTGATTTTGCCGTTTTCTATGGTTAAACGATATGCGCAAATTGCATCACTGTCAAGTTTATCCAGAAAATCATGCCAGCCGGCGGTATCTATAATTTTACCTTCCGGGCGGCTCGAGGTAGCCCCTATGGATGCAATATCCGTAGATTTGCCCATGGATTGCGCGCGCTTTAACATGGATTTTAGCTCTAGCCTGCGAAACTCTGCCAGTGCGCCGGAATTCATTATATCGCCCAACCGCAAGTCCGCTATATTTACGTCAACATCAGCATTTAGCTCAATTGTTGCCAATTCCTTGGAAAGCCTAGCCTGGTCTGCAAATTCTGCAAGATTTTTTGAGGCTCTTGGCGGCTTGATTACTTCCACATTCTCTATAGCGGTCTCGATATCGCCGTAATCCTGTATGATTTTTAGTGCAGTTTTTTCACCAATTGAAGGCACGCCTGGGATATTGTCGGATGCATCGCCCATCAGGGCCTTCATGTCAATATATTCTTTCGGGGTGATGCCCATTTTCTCCGTGAAATCTGCGGCAAAATAGTCTTCAGTTGTGGTCTGACCCTTGGATGTCTTGGGAATGCGCACCTTAATTTTGTCCGTTACAATTTGCAGCAGATCTCTGTCTCCTGTTATCACCGCGACCTTGTAGCCATCGGCTTCGGCTCGCACTGCCAGCGTCCCCATAATGTCATCGGCCTCGTATCCCTCAGCCTGCACGATAGCAATATCCATAGCAGCAAGCAATTCTTTTAACAAAGGAATTTGCTGTTTAAGTTCATCCGGAAAGGACTTGCGCGTTGCTTTATATTCGGCAAAACGTTTGTGACGGAATGTTGGCGCGGGCAAGTCGAAGGCCACGGCCACATAGCCCGGCGTCTCTTCATCAATTAATTTTAACATGATATTCAAAAAGCCTATCAGCGCATTGGTTGGCAGGCCATCTTTTGTTGTTAGTGGCGGCAGCGCGTAGAATGCGCGATTTATCAAACTTAGGCCGTCCAGTAGCATTAGTTTGTTATTTTTCATTATAATCTCCATGGCTTGTGTCATAATTTTATTGTACCACGAAAAAAAAGTCTTGACAACAAGATATATGTATGATATCATTATGATATCATATTAATAGGAGGTACGAATTTATGAATGAAAACACTATAGTAAGACAAAATCAATACGAAGAAGTTGCTTTGCGCCCAAGTAGCGGCATGGCGATGTTGATTTTCAACACATTGCTAATTATCGGTTCCATAGTACTAATCATCTTTGCAATTGGGCAGCTGGTGAGCTATGGCTTTTCAGGTCTATGGATTACAGCCATCATCGTTGCGAGCATTTACACTGTAATCGTTGGGCCCATTTTATATTTTGGCCTAAAAATTGTAAAACCCAACGAGGCTCTGGTATTGGCACTTTTCGGTAAATATATCGGCACCATCAAGCACGAAGGATTTTTCTTCGTTAACCCTTTTGCACAGGCTGTAAATCCTGCGCGCGGCACATCTACACAGACACTGGAGCAACCAACGACCAATGCCGTTTCACAACTGACGGGCCTGCCGGTCAATCTAACACGCGATACACGCAAAATCTCGCTAAAAACCATTACATTGTCCAACGACCAGCAGAAAATCAATGATGCTCTGGGAAATCCTATTATCATAGGCATCGTGGTTATATGGCGCGTTGTAAATACCGCTAAGGCTGTATTTAATGTGGATAATTACAAAGAATTCCTGTCTATACAATGCGATTCCGCCCTACGCAATATCGTGCGTCAATTTCCATACGATGCCGTGGGCGAAGGCGATGAAAGCGAAAAAACCTTGCGTGGTAGCGGCCAGGAAATTGCAAATATGCTGCGCGACGAGATACAGGCCAAGGCTGATGTGGCCGGGCTAGAGATTTTGGAAGCCCGCATAACCCACCTAGCATATGCGCCGGAAATCGCCGCCGCCATGCTGCAACGCCAACAAGCCAAGGCCACAATAGACGCCAAACAGCTGCTGGTAGAAGGTGCTGTGGGTATGGTAGAGCTTGCACTGGACCGTCTGTCCGAAAACAATGTGGTGCATCTGGATGAAGAGCGCAAAGCCGCAATGGTTTCAAATTTATTAGTGGTGCTATGCGGCAGCAAAGAAGCCCAGCCCATTGTAAACAGTGGTTCGCTGTATTAGGGGCGTGATTATGTGAAGGATAACGAGAAAAAGCAAGTGCCGCTGCGTATTTCGGCCGCCCTATGGAAAGAGCTGATGGCCTGGGCTGAAGATGATTTTCGGTCTCTCAATGGACAGATTGAATTTTTACTGACGGAATGTGTGAAAAAGCGCAAAAAGCCTTTGAACAACAGTGTTGAGGAGGAATAATTTATGACCACAAACGAATGGTTTATTGCCATAGGGACAATGCTAATCTTACCTGTAATTTTAATACCTCTAAGCCTAATCATGATTAAGCTAGGGCGCGGTTTTAACACCTTCAGTCGTGCTGCCCTAACTCGTGAAGGGCAAATCTTCGCAGCGCAAATGATGGGTAGAATGATGATACGCGCAGCAATTGTGATGATAGTAATTATCCTGGCATGTGGTGGCATAGGCTTAGCTGTTATGGGTAATGAAACCATTGTTATGGTGTTGCTTTGGATTGCTATCGTAGTGCCTATTGTGATGATAGTTATAGCATATATATTAACAGAGCTGGCCGTGCGACGAAGCTTTGATAAAGACGGCAGGCCATATAAATAGGATGGTTCATGGCACAGGTTTTGATTGAATAACCATCAGCGCAATATTCGTGCTTGGTTTTTTCGGGATTGCTGATTGATATCCACGATTCATCGGCAAAACTCAAATTACAGACCTAGGCATTTTGGACTTGCTGCCTGTGGCTGCCTACGTTATTATGCAAACAGGTCTAAGCAAAAAAATCTTCTTTCGTAGATTTCTAATGAAGAATCTGGCTTTTCGTAATACCTGCTATATTCGGCCTGCTATAGTATTCTACTTAAAAACAACACAGGCCCATTTTGAAACACGCAATGTTTCACGCGTTTTTCAAAATGGCACCAAGGCGATTTTTAAATTGAATTACCCTAATGGGCTATGTTAATGAAAAAGCCGGCAGCGGCTCGATAATTCCAAATTGGATTATCCACAGTATGACAAACTTTGTTGCCGCCGGCATGATATCAATAGGAGGACTGTAAATGAAGATATCAAGGAAAATATTGACGGCACTGTTAGTGCCAGTGTTGGCTTTGGGTGTGTTTGTACCACTAACCCTAAGTGCCACCGAAGTACGCATCACAATAAATGGCGAAGAAGCTGATTTTAGCTTCCAAGCCCAACGCCCCGTTATTGTGGATGGCAGAACGTTGGTTCCTGTCGAAAGTCTCCATGAACCTCGGCTTGATGGAATTGAAATAACCATGATAAGAGAGACTGAAATGGTGCCGATTCGCGCAATATTTGAAAATGCAGGACATACCGTGAATTGGGATGGCGCAACAAATACAGTGCAAATCATCACATCTACCGAAGCAATTTCCAAGGAAATTGTAGCCGAAAACCTAATGAACAGTCTGGCGGCAGGAGATACCCCGGATTTTCAAATGTTACTTCTGCTGCGCGGTAGCCTTGTAGATTTTTCGATTGCAAGCAGCTCAAATGTGGATGGCATGACAGTTTTTGAGGTTTCTGCAACACATACCACCGGCACAACAACCTATACCGTGACCGTTGATGCTGATGGTCAAGTTGCCGACTTTGGCATCGGCGAGAACTTTAACTTCCAGGCTGCTCAGGCTCCCGCTGATGCAACATACACCGTCGAGGCAATTATAGTTGGCACAGATACTGACTGGCCACTTGACGGTATATTGACCATGCCGCAGAGTGCCAGCACAGATAACCCTGTGCCCGCTATAGTGCTCGTACACGGAAGTGGCGCACAAAATATGGATACAACTATATTTGACAACCGCGTATTTCCTGACATCGCAGATTATCTGTCGTCAAACGGCATAGCTGTCCTACGCTATCATAAGCGCACATTTTCCCATGGCGAGCGCATGGCAGAAACCATGGATATAGCAGACTTAACGCTGCGCGAGGAAGTTATTGAAGATGCATTACTTGCGGCACAAATGCTGCGAAATGATGCTCGTATTGGCAATGTATTTGTGGTAGGCCATAGCCTAGGCGCGATGGTCGCGCCGCTGATAGCCGAAGAAGGTGGGCTGGATGGCGCAATATTACTGGGTGGCTCACCCAGACCATTGTTTGAGGTGCAATATGACCAAAATATAGACGCTATCAACAATGCAATATCCGCAGGCCAAATACCTCAAGATGTGGCCGAGCAACAGTTGGCAATGGTTACCGACTTGCTGGAAGAGGCCAGAAATATGAGCAATTTATCCCCTGATGAGCTACAAACCGCGCTTATTTTCGGCATTCCGGCCATATATCAGCAATCAGTGGTCAATTCCCTCCCTCTACCCTTTATCTCCCGCAACACAACGCCGGTACTTATAATCCACGGTGGCAGAGATTTCCAAGTGTCTACCGAAAATGATTTTCAGATATTCGTAAGCCAAACCCAAGGACTACCGCATGTGACAACCAGATTGTACGAAGGTTTGAATCACCTATTCATACAATCACAAACTGATCACAATGACATCCGGGACTATATTCCGCTAGGCAATGTAGATACACAGATGTTGCGTGGCATAGTTAATTGGATTTTGGCTCAATGATATTACATTGTAAACACCCTTGCAATTTGCAGGGGTGTTTTTAGGCGAAAACTGAATAGACCTGTCCGAAAACTGTTTCGTACAGGTCTATTAGATGTTTATAGGCATTATTTTATATCGTATACACTGCGTAGTTGTAGCAACTTCGGCTCGCCGCGCAGAATTTTTACAGAAAATTCGCCAGCATTTATGTCAAAATAGTTATCAGAAAGCAGCAAATCCCCCTCTGCGCAGTCGATTTCGACGCTCCTTGCATATGCGGCAGATTTGACAGTGATTGTGTCGCCATCAACACTTATAGAAAGCTTAGGGTCAGCAAATTTGAATTGCTTAGGCATGCAAAATAACACGGTGCCGCCCGAAATATGTTCACCGTTCTTGTCAAAAAGGCCGTAGCTCACATAATTTTCAAATAGCGATGCCTCATCAAATGTCATTTCATCCAGCCACAGCGAAGTAAGGGGCTTAACCTCAACATCTTGGCTACCCTGTTTTATAACATTGGCATGTGGGTCACGCAATGCCCAGTGCACTGTGCCCTCAAAACCATTGCGCGTTTCGTTTGCTACTGACAGCTTCACAGCTTTGTTGATATTCCAATGCTCGGCGTTGATATTTGTGTTTTGCGTTATCACGCCCTCTTCCTGCGCGCTCAGCATAACGGGCGCGAAGAAACGCTTTGCAAAATAGTGCAGTGCCTTCCAGCGACCAAAATAGTCTATTGATGCCCAGGAAGCCACGGGCCAGCAATCGTTTAGCTGCCAATAGATTGCGCCCATGCAGCGTTCGCGGTTTCTACGCCAATGCTCTACGCCGTATTTTATAGCCTCGGCTTGTAGCAATTGCGAGGCATAAACCAGGGTTTCAAAGGAGCTTGGATACAGGAAGGTTTGCGCAAGATAATACACAATTTTGCCGTTGGCTGCACCATTGCGCTGATGCTTCTCCATGATATAGCTAAACATATTGCGGTCTTCCGGTAGTGTAAAGCTTTCGATGGTTTTCATTGGCGGCAGGCTTTGGAAGCCAAATTCGCTTACAAAGCGGAAAAAGTGATTGCGATAATCCGAAAATGGTTTCAAACCGTGCCATACAGACCAATAATGCACATCGCCGCGGTCTGGGTCATTTGGCTTATCAAAGCCGCCGCCTGATGATGGCGAAGCAGGCCAATAGAAGGTCTGCGGGTCTAGCTTGCGGCAGATTTCCGGGAAAATATGCTCATACATGCGGAAATATGCCGAATATTGTGCAGCGGAGTATTTCCACACGCCTATGTCTATATGCCATTCCATTTCATTGTTGCCACACCACAGACCAAGGCTTGCATGATGGCGCAGGCGGCGCACATTATCTTCAATTTCAGCTTTGATATTTGCTTCAAAATCAAGCGTTAGCTCGTACATTGCGCAGCAGAACATAAAATCTTGCCACACAACCAGTCCCAGCTCATCACAAATGTCATAAAAATAATTATCAGGATAAAATCCACCGCCCCAAATGCGAACACTGTTCATATTGGCCAGCACGCAGTCCTCAAGCAGGCGGCGTGTGCGTTCTGGATTCATGCGCGCAAGGATGTTGTCTTCCGGGATATAGTCTGCACCCATAGCAAATATTTTGTGGCCGTTAACAACATAGCAAAATTCCTCGCCCCATTCGTCCTTGTCACGAGAGATGGTGAATGTGCGCAGGCCAATACGGCGTTGCCAAGTATCTAAAAGGCTATCGCCACAATACAGCTCGGCAGTTACCGTGTAGAGAGGCTGCTCGCCATAGCCATTTGGCCACCACAGCTCCGGATTGTTAATGACGATATTTTCTCCGGTAAATATCTCGCCATTTGGCGCTGTAACCTTATATTCGACTTTGTATTGGGACTGGTTCTTGCAGCAACAGTCCGCAATCATTTCTATTTCAGGCGCAAATTCCAAGGCAACATGGCCATTTTCATGCTTTTGTGTGACATAAACGCTGGTTAACCTTGCTTTATCAACGGCAATTATAGAAATATCCCGCCAGATGCCAAGGTCAGGCAACCTTGGCCCCCAATCCCAGCCAAACATGCAATGTGCCTTACGTATATGCGGATAGCCAACCATTCCATCCGGTGTGCCATCAGCATAAACCTCGGCAGATTTTGCGCGTATGTAGTCAACAGGCGAATGAAATGTGACGGATATTGTATTTTCACCATCATGCAGATTTGTTAGCGGAAATTCCCATATGCGATGTTGGTTATCCGCATAGCCAATGTGCTGGCCGTTTACATACACATCGGCAATGGTATCCAGTCCATCGCAGCGCAAAAGTAGTTGGTCTGCTGCAAGCATTTCCTTTGGCAGTGTGAAGTTGCGCTCATATGATGCACCGGCATCGGTTATTGGTCGCACCACATCTTCATTATCCCTCCAAAATGGGTCGGGCATTTTTTCTGCAACCAAAAGGTCGTGATATAAACTGCCCGGCACGCTTGCAGGTAATTTTTCGTCTTTGTATTCCAGATTCCATTGGCCGTTAAGGCAATATTTTTGCATAGCTATCCTCCTAGAATTAATTTAGCGGGAAATTGCATAGCACTTGGCGGCCGCCATCCAGCAGCTTTTGCTCTGTTTTGCCAGTCAAGCACTGTTCCTTTGCATAAGGGCATCGTGAATAGAACTTGCAATCGGACACGCTTTGGCCCTGAGTCTGCTCTTGAGCCACATCTGGGGCGGGGTCAATACCATCGTTATCAGGCATATTTTCTGCATCTATCCATTTGTCGCCAATTTTTGGCACGGCATTCATTAGCAGTTCAGTATATGGATGCGCAGGGGCATCCATGATGGCCCTGGCAGGGCCGTATTCTATCAAGCTGCCTTTGTACAGCGTAGCGATATAGTCCGAAACATAATATGCCGTGGACAGGTCATGGGTTATGTAAACAAAGCTCACCTTATATTTGTCCTTTAGCTCGCGAAATAAATTGATTATGTTCATTTTCATGGAAGCATCAATCGCCGCCACAGGCTCATCAGCAATAATCAGCTTCGGGCGCGTGATAAGCGCGCGGGCAATGGAAATACGCTGCAATTCGCCACCAGAAAACTGGCTGGGATATTTTTTGCGTACAACCGCAAGGGACATGCCCACGCTTTTTAGCGTTTCATCAATTAGCTCAGATGCTTCGTTTCTGTTTTTGCAAATACCCAGACGCAACGCAGTATTGTATAGATAGCTGTCTACGGGCTTGCGATGAGAAAATGTCTCGTATGGATTTTGAAAGATGGGCTGTACATCCAAACGAAATGCCTTTGGGCTGTACGCTTTGCGCTCCGAGTATGCCTTGCCTTGCAGCACAATATCTCCCATTTCAGGGCGGTGCAGGCGAAGTATCATTTTGCACAGCGTGGTCTTGCCGCAGCCCGATTCGCCTACAATTGACAAAATAGTCGGCTCGCCATCAGCAATGCTAAGCGAAACATCATCCACCGCCACCAGCTTTTTTCCGGATAGCACGCCACCAACCTTAAAAATCTTAGAAACATTTTTTATTTGCAGCAAATGTTCGCTCATGCGCTTGCACCCCCTTTGGATGTGACTTTATGACATGCGGCAAAATGCCCTTCATCAACCTCTTTGAATTCAGGAGCGACCGCCCTGCATTCGTCTGTAGCTTTGGGGCATCTCTCTGCAAAGCGGCATCCCGCAGGCGGGTTAAGCAGCGATGGTGGCCGCCCCGGTATGCCTTCTCTTGGGCTGCTATCACCTACCCTTGGCAAGGCATTAACCAGCATTTGGGTATATGGATGCACCGGGTCGCTGAAAATGCGCTCTGTTTGGCCAATTTCTATCATATTTCCGGCATACATAATGCCCATACGGTTGGTTACTTGATAATGTACGCCCATATCGTGACTAACAAGAACCAGCGTATTTTGATATTGCTTCTGCAGGCGCATTAGTAGCATCAAAATACTGCGCTGCACCACCACATCAAGGGCGGTTGTTGGCTCATCAGCCAAAACCAAGCTTGGCCCCATAAATGTTGCCAAAGCAATGATAACACGCTGCCGCATACCGCCGGAAAGCTGGAAAGGGTAGGCATCCAACAGGTCGGGCGAAAGGTTTAACTCACTCATATATTTGCCTACGCGGGCAAGCACCTCTTTTTGACCCTCTTTTTTCAGCTGTTCTTTTTTGATGGAGTCCAAGAATTGATTTCTTAGCGGTGTGATAGGATTTAGAACAGACTGCGCAGCTTGCGGTACATATGAGATATTGTCCCACCATGTTTTGCGTATGTTGCCGCTTTCAAAGGTATGCAATTGCCCTTCTTTTTCAATTTCCAGCACAACACGGCCGGAATCTATTTGCAACGGCGGGTCTATTATGTCATAAAGTGTTTTGAGCAATGTAGTCTTGCCGCAGCCCGATTCGCCTGCAATGCCAAAAATTTCGTTTTTGCGAACTTCAAAGCTCACATTATTGATAACATTGACCTTGCCGCCCAGTACTTTGTATGATGTTGATAAATTTTCAACTTTTAGCATCTTATTGACCCCTCCTTCTTGACAGATACCCGTTGTAGCCAGATATAAGCAGGAACAGGCCAATAAACAGCAGCACCATAGCAACAATAGGCGAACCTATCCAATACCAATGACCGGCCAAAATGGCATTGCGTTCCCTTGCCCATTGAATCATATTGCCAAGGGTAACAAGATTAGCGGGCGATAGGCCAAGGATGGCCAAGCCAGATTCGGAAGCAATGGCGGCCAATGTTGCGTTCATAAAGCTTACCAGAGACCATGTCATGGCATATGGCAAAATTTCTGTGATGATAATTTGCGGGGTGCTTTCGCCGGAAAATTTTGCTGTGGAGATAAAATCGCGCTCTTTTAGCGTTAGGGCCATCGAACGAATTTGGCGGCTTGGCCAAGCCCAGCCAAACATTGACAGTATCAATGCCAATGTAAGAACGCTTGCGCCACCGCCAATTAACGCGGTAATAAGAATGAGGATTGGCAGTGTGGGGATAACAATAAATGTATCCGTTACAGTTGAAATAACCCTATCTATAATACCGCCGGAAAAACCGGCCAAAAGCCCCATGAATATGCCGATAATAGTACCTATAGTGGCCGCAATAAGGCCCAATGTTAACGAATTATGCACGGCATTTACCAGCATCCAAAAAATATCCTGTCCAAGGGGTGTGGTGCCCAGCAAATTATCAAAGGATGGTGGCAGATGCGGCATGTATGTAAAATGGAAAAATGGGTTTGCATGAGGAATGTGATACACGCCAAAGCCCAATATCAGGAAAAATGCCGTCGCAAAAACGCCAATTTTGAAGCGCATATCGGAATATTTCCAAAGTTCGCGCAAATTGTTGGCCAGACGCCCTAAAAATGTGTTTGTCATTATGCGCTCCCCCCTAATTATAGCGTATCCGCGGGTCAAAAAACGGATACAGCAAGTCTACCACTAGTGTGGCAACAGAAATGGCTACAATGGATATGGTAATGGTGCCCATTATCATATTGTAGTCGGATTGCAAAATAGCAGCTTGTACAAGCGTGCCAACCCCCGGATAATTGAATATAATTTCGGCTAACAGCGCACCGCTAAATACGCCGCCCAGTGCCAAGGCAAGTGCTGTAACCTGGGTTAGCATAGAATTGCGGAAGACATATTTTGTGGCAATTTTGCTCTCGCTTATACCGCGATATCTTGCGTATGTAACAAAATCTTCGGAAGCAATGGACGATGACAATGCTTTCATCGAAAGTATCCACCACCCTATGCCTATAAGCAGTATCGAAAGAGCAGGTAAAATGGACGAGCGCACCAGTGATGTAAACCATTCCCACGGCCCTAGGTGAAAGAGTATATTTGACGTAAGCGGCAGCCATCCAAGCCAAAAGGCAAAGACAATTTGCAGTATCAATGCCACGAGGAAATATGGAATGGGATATAGGCATATTGCCACAATTTCCATGACACGCGCACTGCGCTTATCCTTACGAAAGCCCGCGTAAAGACCTATTAAATTGCCTACAACCCATGCAATGAGAGTGGTAAACAGCGACAAAAACACCGTATAAGGCATCCGCACAGCGATTAGCTCAGAAACAGGCGTTGGAAAGTTCATTAGTGACGGTCCAAAATCAAAACGAAGTAAGCCATTACGCAAGAAATGGACATACTGCTCAATCAGTGAGCCTTCAAGACCAAACTGTGCTTGCAATGTTGTACGTATGCCTTCCTGCATTGCCGGGTCCATAGTGCCGTACAACATGGTCATCTGCATAACCAGGCTTTCTATTGGGTCGGATGGGAAAAAACGCGGCACAAAAAACAGCACGGTAACGCCAATCCAGATAGTTAGGGCGCAGGTTAAAACACGGATGAAAAGGAATTTCCAGAAATTCAAAGAGTTGCACCTCCTAAATTACTGTATAGTCATGGCGGGCGACCAAGGGCCGCCCGCCAATATTGTTAATTTGATGGGAAATGTGGTTCAATATTTACCAGGAAGCTGTCAAACACATGCCACCACCACCATGGGCCGTTAAACGGATTTTCCGCCGATGGGAACCCGCCCCAGTATGTGGAATTTGTAGGTACAAACTTCAGTCCGGAATGGAAGCCGATGGATGGTAAGTCATACACAGCTACCTGGAAAGCTTCAATGGCAAGCTCTACATTGCGGTAGTCATCCGGATGCAAATTAACCATTTCATGAATAATTTCAGTAAATCTCACATTATCCCAGCGCATACCGTGGCCTGTGGTCCATTCGCCCAGCGGTGTGATGAGATATCTGTCAAATGGCTGAATTGTGGAGAATACATCGCGGGTCATAAAGCCCCATGGCCAATAGCCATCAACCTGGAAATCACCAAGACCCCAGTCAAGACCCCACGCACTAATGGTTTTTCCTGCAAGGGTTGCATCAAAGCCAAACTGTTGAAGCTGGTTGAAAGCAGCGATAACCGAACGTTCTGTTTGCAATTCTGTTCCGGCAAGATAGGTCATTTCTATAACAAAAGGTTGCCCCTCGAAGAACCAATTGCCGCCAACAAGCTCAAGTCCTGCCATCTGGAAAAGCTGGGTTGCAGCTTCTGTGTCATGTTTCCATGTTCCGTAGCCAAACATATAATACAGCTCGTTTGCATCTGTTGGCAAATCATGACCTCTTGCTCTTAGCAAGTCGGCAATACGATGTGCATATCCTCTGTCATATGGATAAATTCTGGTACCGTCTGCAAGGTCAATATAGAAATTATCAATCCAATCCATCAAATATGGGCGGTAGTACATATCTAAAAAGCCTGATGTCATCGTAAATACCGGAAATGGACTTGCACGGCCAATGCCTTCAAAGATGGTAAGCGAAAGCATGTCAAAGTCCAGCGCAAGGGCAACACCCCAGCGGAAATAGCGATTATCAAAAGGTGCTACCGCATTATTGAAAACCAAGCCCTTTGCAACGGGGTCATCGGAAGTAGCAAATGGGAAAGAATCAAACCATGCGGCCACATTTGGATTTTGGCCCGCCATAACCATCAGCATTTCCGGCGAAACTTCCATCATTAGGTCGATTTCATTGTTAATCATCGCCATTTGGCGTGCGGTGTCGTCTCCAAAAGAACGGAAGAGTATGTATTCGGCATGAGGCATCTGGCCGCCGGAAACAACAGAAACGATGGAGCGCTCCCAGTCGTCGCGGCGCTGATACAACACCCATGTGCCAAGTGGGTCAAAGCTATGTACTGTATAGGCGCCTGCTACCACAGGATTTTCATCGGCAAAGGTAGTTACATCATCAATGTAGCGGAAGATGTGCTCCGGCACAACGCGCATCATATTTCCGCCAACGGTAACGCCAAAGGTGGTGGAAATACGCGGGAATGGCCCATGCGTTTCCAGGCGCACAACGGTATCGCTTATAGCCTCAACCGAGGAAAGCACGGCGTTATAGAAAGCAAATCCCGCTGTATTTTCATCATTCATCACCATATTGAATGTAAATGCTACATCGCGTGCAGTAAGCGGCATTCCATCTGACCAATAAATGCCCTCTCGTATGTCGATGTAATGCACGGTAAAGTCATCATTTGACCTTGGCATGGCGGCGGCAATTTCAGGAAACTGTTCGCCTGTTACCGTGTTGATATTCCACAAGTTGCCTGTTAAAAGCTGAACAACACCTGATGTAATTGCTGTTCCGCTGTTAAAGACATTGAAAACACCAGGGTTTTCGATTGCAAATTGCAGCTCTACAATAAGCGTATCGCCCCTGCGTGTGCCTAAAAATGTTAAATCGTCAGCTGAAGGTCGTGCGGCCGGCACGGGAGGTTGAGTGGTATCTCCGGTTTGGACATTGGTGTCTGCGGTATCAGTTGCATCATTATCATTGCCACCACAGGCAGCTAAAAATAACGCCATTAATACAGCAATAAGCGTCATCAGCCAAAATTTCTTTGTTGAATTTTTCAAATCTCACAACTCCTTCCAAAATAGTGTTGCAATATGAGCTAGATTTTCTATAGCATTTCGTGCATATTTGCTATAATCAAATTATATGTTACATTATTCTCTTTGTCAAAGTCGAATGACTTATAGAAGGTATTACAAAAACTTATAGGTGCTATAAATTATTGGTCCTAGACTTCGTGACCGCCTTGTTCTATAATTGTTCTATAATTAGACAATAAAAGTATTGGGAGGGATTTGAATGTCGGACAAGTTTAACAGACTAAGAGAATATCTGGATGAGGCGATTGAAAAAAACAAAATGCCCGGTATTGATGTAATTGTGTGGCAAAACCACAAGGAAATTTTTCGCCATCAGTCAGGTTATATGGATATGGAAAACAAGATAAAACCGCAGCCCGGAGCAATATATAATATCTATTCGGCATCAAAAATGATAGCTTGTGTAGCGGTTTTGCAATTGGTGGAGCGCGGTTATTTGCTTCTAACAGACCCACTGCATAAATATTTGCCAGAATATGAGAACATGCAGGTAAAATATGGCACATGGGCATTTAGTCCCGCTAAAAACAAAATCACGATATTTAATTTGCTTACAATGACGGCAGGTCTTACATATGACGGCTTTTCTCCTAGCATGAACAAGCTAAGGGAAGAGACCGGAAACGATTATACCACAAGACAATTTGCTGAAGCCTTGGCAAAGGAGCCATTGCTGTTTGAGCCGGGCGAAGGCTGGAATTATGGCTTTTGCCACGAGGTACTGGGGGCCGTTGTAGAAGTGGCCAGCGGCAAAAATTTCGGTGAATATATCGAAGAAAATATCTTTGCACCGCTGGGTATTAAAGAATCCGGATTTTTTGTGCCAGAAGAGCGCAAAAACCGCATTGCCCCACAATACAATTACGATATGGCAACCGGTGCCATCGCGTTGATTTCCAACGCCTGCCTGGGCCACAATGCAAATGCTGGTTTGCGCCATCAAAGCGGCGGCGGCGGGCTGGTTATGCCATCCGAAGACTACATAATCTTCCTTGATGCGATGGCTTGCGGTGGCGTTGGCGCAAATGGTGCACGAATCTTGTCGCAACCTATGATTGATTTGATGGCAACAAATCACATAAGCGGCAAGGCAATGGAAGACTACAAAAACAACGGCACCGCGGATGGCTATGGTTATGGTCTTGGCTCCGGTGTTGTTTATGATGTTGCAAAATGCCTTAGCCTACGCCCAAAAGGCACGTTTGCTTGGGGCGGCCTGGGCGGCGTTCAAAATATTGCAGACCCCGTAAATAAGGTTTCGTTTTATCTTGCGCAGCATCTTATAGCCAGCCCTAAACAGGTGTATTTGCCGCAGGCACTTAATATCCTGTGGGCGAGCCTATGATGAAAGGCGGTGCTATTATGAAAATTGTAAACGAGCCCATTTTCTTTGAGCGCAACCGTGTTGGGCGTGTATACACCGGCGGGGCGTTATATGCAGATTTTTTTGGCGATGATGGCGTAGATGGCTATCTTCCTGAGGAATGGATGGCATCTGCGGTGCGTGCGCTAAATAAGGGAAGCACCGACCCGAAAGAGGGCGTAAGTCGCGTAAAAGGTACTGATATCTATTTTGATGACCTGCTGGCCAACCACAAGCAAGAGCTTATCGGCGAGCGCAAAACATTGGATATTTTGGTGAAGATGATTGATTCTGCAATTAGATTGCCTGTGCAAGCGCATCCTAACAAAGCATTTTCCCGCAAGCATTTTAATTCTGGTTACGGGAAGGCGGAAAGCTGGATTGTTGTCGGTGTGCGCCCCGGCGCGAAAATATACATGGGATTTAGCGAAAAGGTAAGTCCGGAGCGGTTTGAGGCGGCTATCGAGGCATCAAAAGATATGGGTGTTGATGAATTTAGCCCATTTTTGAACGAATATAGCGTGCAGCCCGGCGACTACTTTTTCATACCGGCCAGAACCATCCATGCAATTGGGCCGGGATGCCTGATACTGGAAGTGCAGGAGCCATCCGACTTCACCATCAGTCCGGAATATTGGTGCGGCGAATACGAACAAAGCCCCGAGGAGATGTACCTGGGGCTGGACAAAGACACTGCCGTGTCGGTATTCGATTTTGAGAGCTACGGCAGGCAAGTTCTTGAAGAAAATAAGCTAAAACCTACCGTTATAGAAGATGCAAACGGCGTAAAGCGCGAAAATATCATTGGTGAACATATTACAGATTGCTTCGGGCTTAACAAAATTACTGTGAAATCAGGCGAGGCCCTGCTTGATGCCGCACCTGCAATATATGTTGTTACCGGCGGTGAGGGCAAGCTTCAAGGCGAGGGCTACAGCAAGCCTCTGAAGAAAGGCGACTATTTCTTCCTACCTTTTGCTGCAAACAAGAAATTCCAAATTGCATCCAAAAGCGGCATTGAAGTTTATGAATGTTTGCCGCCTCTATAACGTCGCATTAACTTCTGCTAAGCTAGGCATAGAAGGCATTGCGCCGCGCTTGCCAACGCACATTCCGGCAGCGGCATTAGCAAATTTTATATAGTCTGCAAGCTCTGACAGACTATGCTCTGCTGGTAGTTTGCCGCTTTGAATTAAGCGATACAAAAAACTGCCCCAAAACGTATCTCCTGCGCCGGTGGTGTCCACGACATCGCAGGCGCGGGATTTTTTATGCAAAAATCCTTCGCGGTTGGCTACTAATGCGCCATCTTCCCCAAGCGTAACAATGGCACATTGCAGCCCTTGAGCAAGCAAAGCACGCGCCGCTTTTTCTGGGTCGGCCTCGCCTGTTAGTAGTTCAGTTTCTTCATCGCTAATCTTGATAATATCTGCAAACTTAACAACAGAGCGCATCTGCTTTATAGCCTCGGCTTCGCTGCTCCATAATGGCGCACGATAATTTGGGTCGTATGAAATGATAGCACCGGCTTTTTTTGCCGCATCAATTGCCGCGAGCAGCGCTGTTTTGGATGGTTCGTCCGTTAATGATAATGAGCCAAAATGGAATATTTTTGTGTTGCGTACAATTTCAAGGTTAACTTCATCGGCGGTAAGCATAATATCCGCACCCGGTTTGCGCGCAAAAGAGAAGCTGCGCTCTCCATCGTGCAATTTCACAAAGGCAAGGGTAGTAAATACATTATCCACCGCCACAAGCCCGGATGTGTCAATACCTTTATCATCCAGAACTTTGCGTAGAAAATCTCCGTGCATATCTGTTCCAATTTTGCCGATGAAGGCGGTCTTTAGCCCAAACCCAGCGGCGAGGGCCAACACATTGGCAGGTGCGCCACCGGGATTTTGCTCGAAAAGGGCATTGCTGTTTTCTGATATGCCGTAATATGTGAAGTCTATTAACACTTCGCCTAGTGCAACAATGTCATACATGGCAAAATTCTCCTAATCTATCAATGTTACCGCTTTTATTAAATCAGCAGGTTTTTCAATCATCATTTGCAACATTTCTTCGGCGGCATCCAGGCCGTTAAAGCGGTGCGTAACCAGTGGACCGGGGTCAACACGGCCGTATGTGAGCAGAGATATTAGTTTTTCCATGCGCAATCTGCCGCCATACATAAGTCCGCCGTTAATTTGCTTATGCGCCATGCCCATTCCCCATGCCATGCGGGGTATTTCGATGCTATCGCCCTCGTCAAGGTAGTTAACATTTCCGATTTTACCGCCGGGCTTCACCATTTTTACGGCTTCAGCGAAAGTAGCGTTATTACCGCCGGCAATAATCACTTTATCGACACCTTTTTTGCCTGTAGCTTCCAGAACCTGCTTGTCCAGCGGACCGTCTTTGTAGCTAATGAAATCTGTTGCACCATAGGCTTTGGCAACATCAATACATCTGGTGCGTGTACCCACGGCAAATACGCGTGATGCACCGCGTAATACGGCGGCACGCACAGCCATAAGCCCCACAGGGCCAATGCCGATTACGCATACGGTATCACCGTATTGTATATCCGCAAGTTCTGCGCCATGAAAGCCTGTTGGCATCATATCAGAAATCATCGTAGCTGTTGCCATATCCATGCCAGCAGGTAAAATCGCCACATTGCCGTCAACATCATTGATATGATAGTAATCCGCGAACATGCCACCCTTGACGGCAAATGTCAAGCCGCCGAATAAGCCGCCGGAATGTATAGAATATCCCGCCTGAGAGGCAACATCGCTCCAATTCGGCGTGACAGCAGGCACAATGACCTTATCTCCGATTTTGAAATCTTTTACAAGGGAGCCAACTTCTATAATCTCGCCGACACCCTCATGCCCGAGCACCAGGTCTCTTCTACGCTCCAGCCACGGCCCCTCAACCCAATGCACATCCGATGTGCAAACTGACACGGCAAGGGGGCGACAGATGGCATCCAGGGGGCCGCAAGCCGGGCGTTCTTTTTCTATCCAACCCACTTGATGCGGTCCTAAAAGTGCAAATCCTCGCATTATTATTTCACCTCGTTTTCTATTAGCATCGCTACGCCTTGCCCACCGCCGCAGCAGAAGGCAATAACGCCATAGCGTGCATTGCGACGTGCTAGTTCTGATACCATCTTGGCAATAATAATTCCGCCTGTAGCTGCAAGGGGGTGCCCAAGCGCGATTGCGCCGCCATTTACATTGAGCTTCGCCATGTCAAGTCCTAACTCTTTAGCGCAGGCCAATGTTTGCGCCGCAAATGCCTCGTTTATTTCAAATAGATCTATATCGTCCTGTTTCATGCCAACTTTATCCAACAGTTTCGTGATTGCGGGTGCTGGGCCAATGCCCATGATACGCGGTTCTACGCCAACTGCCACATAGCCGCGTATGTAGCCTAAAACAGGGGCGCCAATTTTCAATGCCTTACCCTTTTCCATAATCACAACGGCACTTGCGCCATCAGAAAACGGCGAGCTGTTTCCGGCCGTGCAAACCCCGCCCTCTACGCCGCTTACCACAGAAAGTTTGGCTAATGATTCCATGCTGGAATCCGCACGAACAGTTTCGTCTTTGTCCACTTTGGCAGTTTTTCCTCTACCAAGGTCAACTTCGACTGACACGGTGGTGTCGGCAAAATATCCTGCATCGGTTGCGGCGGCGGCTTTTTTATGGCTATCCAGCGCAAATGCATCACATTCTTCGCGCGTTAGATTATATTTTTTTGCCAAATTTTCGGCTGTTACAAGCATATTTGGTTCGCCAAAAGCCGCAGGAGATGTTGAAATTGGCGGATATGGCTTTGGTGGTGCCAATGGAAACGGCTGGTCGGGCTTTTCAAGCAGCCACGCTCTGCGCGTATCTTGGTTAACGCCGCCAATTAACACGGCATCCATTTGACCGGCCTCTATTAACGCCGCCGCAAAACCGGCTTCCGTGATAGATGTACCGCATTGCTTGTCCATTGTTGTTGCTGGCACATGGATGGGTATGCCTGCTTCTAGGGCTGCGTAACGGGCAATATTATTATACCACACGCCTGTTAAATTTCCAAAGAAAATCTCGTCCAGCTCTGCTGGGTTAAGTTTAGATTTTGACAGAGCCTCTTTCATGACCAATGCCGCCATTGAATGATGCGACGCACCCGCAAGTCCGCCTCTATATCTGCCGACAGGGGTTCTTACCGCCGAAACAATTACCGCTTCTCTTTTCATTTTATACCCTCCTCATCACTCTTTTTCTTTATCGTACCAATAATTATATGACAAACAAGACCAACACCCAGGCCAATGGCCGCACCTTGAAAAGCGATGGCGCAACCTGTTAATAGCGCAATGCCCTGTTGTTCGCGTGTTTTTGCCAGTTGCATTGCAATATATCCTGCCGCCCAGCCCGTAACAATCATTGTGATAGACATAGCCACAGGCAAAACCGGTCCAAGGCCCGTCACAATAAATGCAAAGCATATTGCCACAACCTTGCCGAAAGGATACCAAAATGTGCCACCATATAAGCTATCCATTTGCTTTTGTCCGGTTTTGTACCGTTCTGTGGTTGCTATCATGCCGCCTGTCCAAAGCGGGCCGGATAGCGGAACAAATGGAGATATGGTAGCTTGCACAAAATTTCGTATACCCAAAATTAAATGGCTGCGATTGGGGCTTATATCAATTTTTTCATCTTGGCGCACATGGTCTGCCTCTTTAACAATAGCTTCTGCTGTAACAATATCGCCAAAGGCGATTATATAAGCTACAACCACCAGCGGCAGGCCATTTATGAAATACATAGGCGGTGGAAAGCCGTTGGTAAATACGCTTAATGCACGAAAGGTTTCTACAAACGGCATTGGTGTCATGCCCCATTCGATGCTAGGGATGGGGAGCTCGCCGATAATTGTGCCAACCACCATTGCAACCACCATTCCGGGCAAAAGGCCATATGTGCCTATTTTTTTGAGCAGCATGCTTTTGTTGGAAGCATTGCGATAATGTATCGAATATAGCACAAGGAATGTGATAAGCATCCCCACAATTGTGCTTATTTCTGTGCCGGTCATCCTTCCGCCCGGCATAATTGTACCTTGTACAGCTACAATGGCTGCACCCAGCAGCACACCGCTCCTAATAGATACGGGTACAACAGAAATTATCTTTTTTGCCCAGCCGGTAACACCAAGTACCACAAACACAAAGCAAATTGTGTATTGCAGCGCACGCACGGCATGAAGCCGCGCTATCGGGTCATCACCATATTGCGCTAAATATGCCAGTGTTAAAGGGATGGCAGGGGTAATCCAACCAGGAATAACAGGGTCGCCTAGAGATGGGTGCAAAAGCGTACCCAGAGCGTTTATCATTACGATAACCACTGCTACTTGAAACGCTAGAGCCGCATTGCCACCCAGTAGGCTATCTAAATGAAGACCTTCCATGATGGGGGCTGTTGCGCTTAGGGCCACTGCCAAAAGGATAAAGCCCTGTGCAAATTCCGGCAATTCAAAGCGGTAATGGACAAATGGCAGACGTAATTTGAATGGCCCGAGGGGGATATGCCGCTGCTCTTCACCATATTTTCTGTATTTTGATTTGAACTCTGAATCCATTAGGCACCATCCTCTAATTCAACCCCAATCCGCTCCAAAACATAGTCAAAAAACGGGTCACGATTGTTAATCCAATCATCTATTGTATATCCGATAATTATATGGGGGCGGAAAATACCGTCATCAGGCTGTCTTCCATGCACCTGATGGGCAGACCAAAATGTGGGTGGCGGAGTTATTTCCAAACGCGAATAGTTAAGTAAAAGTCGTGAGGCACTGCTGCCAAACCAGTAGAAATCGGAATTTTGAGCCAGGGGTTGTCCTATTATCACAGCCCCGATATTTTCCAGGAAATATGCTGCGCCAAGGGAGCCGGAATTTGACCCTTCGTTTACAAAATAAAACAACCTATCCTCAGGTAGATTTCGTGCAAAATGACTAAAGAGGTCAATAAACTGATTTGCGTCACCACCGGGATTGCTGCGGGCATCTATAATCACAGCTGTAACGTCATTTTCATCAAATGTATTGCGCACTGCTCGGGCAAAAACTCCTTGTACATCAGCAACCCAGCCGCGTATGCATATATATAGTATCCCATATTCCGGCACAAACTCGTGCCAAAGGTTTTGCCGCAGATTTTGATGAAACAGGGGCAGCTCGCCATCTGCACGAGCATCCACAAGGGGTGCGGATGTAAGCCAGCGCAATGTGGTTATCATGCGCTCCCAATTATGGGTTTCGGTTGCTGTTATTTCAACGCCGCCATCAAATGTATATGTTACTTGTTTGCCATCTGATATTCCGATGGCTTGCAAAATGATGGCGGCGTTTAAGAGAGTGGCAAATTGATATTTTGCATCATATATATTTTCTACACTCCAAAAGCGCGAAAATTCATCAAAAACATCCTGGATGGGCACACCATTTACAGCGACCAACCTAATATTGAGCGCGTCTGCAAAATCAGCATGGGCACGGTAAAGATAAAATCCGTCACCAAAATAGCCAAACATCAAGGGATATCGAGCTATACGCATATTAGCCGTATATCCCGCAAAACCCGTAAAAAAGAAATGATTATCGCGCAAAAGCGCAACGCTGCGCTGCATTTCGACTTTAATTTCAAAGTCCGTCAAGCCTCTGATGTCGAGCAACAACGCATCAATGCTGCTGTCAAAAGCTTCGCGGATTTCCAAATTTTCGTCTCTTTCGTTAATCAATCTGTTAGCAAAACGTGGATGCCACCTGATAATATGCGTCCTAAACTGTTCTATATCATCACTCCATTGCTGCAAACGGATGTCGTCTTCACTTGACCCGCAGGCAGTAAAAAACATGGCCACAGCCGCCGTAATTAAAGACAATAAAACCATTGACAGCCGTTTCACCTGGCACCTCCTGTATCATCATTAGCCGCAAAATGTGTAATCATCGTTTTTAAAACAAATTTTTCTATTTGGGAATATCGCTTTTTCTTTACTTGGCAAATTGCCACCTTCCAAGGGATAGGCTCTTGAAACTGCACCTCTGCTATATCATTGAGCAAAAATATATCTCTAATTGGTGATTGAAAAATGGTGATAAAATTTGATTTTTTCGTAGACATAAGCAAAAAGTCCCAGCTAGTGGATGTTATGATTTTTTTCGGCTGGATATTTTCCATATCAAGTCGTTTCATTATTTTGTGATGGATTTTGAACGAACTGTCTTGCAAGGCTAGCACCTGATTATGCAAATCGCTCCAAAGCAACTTCTTTTTAGTCGCCAAAGGGTTATCCACGCTCATGAAGGCCGAAAGCTCACATTCCTGTATCAGATATTCGTCAACAATATCTGTATCAATGTCAGTGGGTTGTATCAACACAGCCAAATCCAGAGATTTTGATAACAAAGCCTTCTCAAGCTCCACTGAGCCTGCTTCTACAATTTCGATTTCAATATCGGGATTGTTTGATATCATGGATGAAAGAATTTCTGAAAATGTGATGCCCAAAATAAGCGGAGGTATACCAATGCGAATTTTTCCTCTAACTTTAACGGCAGATTCGCGCAGCTCTTCCAGCATATTGCGGTAATTTTCGGTTAGCAAAAGGGCGTTTCGGTAAAACAACTTGCCGCTTGGCGTTAGGTTTTGCAATCGGCCCTTGTAACGCTCAAACAGCTGGATATTCTCGTTAGTTTCAAATGATTTTACAACCTGGCTAAGTGCAGGTTGTGACACCCTTAGCTTTTTCGAGGCAACCGAAAGATTGAATTTGCAGTTCACAATTTCTACAAAATACTCCAGATGTTTGATATCCATGATTTACCTCATCTTTCAGCAACGGGCGGCCGCGGCCGCCCGTTGCATAGAGCTGTAATAGTTCTTTTGGTGAGTAAATTAATTTCCGGTTCTTGCACGCCACGGCGCAAGTATTTCATCAACTGTCGCAAATGGCTCTATAACGCCTACTACCGCCTCACCATCTTCTACCCAGAACTCCCAAAGGGCTAGGTCTTCAACGCCCATTCTTCTGCCATCCGCAAAGCTAAACGCAGGAACACCACCCATATCAAACGGTGCACTTTCCATGGCTATTACAAAGTTATCCCATGTCCAGTCCATACCTGCATTGTACATTCTTTGCAACACCTCTACCACAACCACGCCCATCATATATCCGGCACGAGCAAAGCCGTTGTCTACGAAACCATCGCGCTCTGCATCGCTTATACCATCCAGATAGTTAAGAGAATCTCTCATATCTGCAAGCATGTCCAAAGCTTGAGGTGAAGTATCTTCTGCCCAGATTGTTGCAAAAAGCGGACGCTGTGGGCTGTATGTTACAGGAGAAAACGATGTGATGGTAGATTGGCCGTATATGCTAAATACCGGAATATACCAACCCGTATCATACATAGCCGCAACAATGCCCATGCCATCCAGAGTGCCGTTGATAAGAACTCCAACGCCATCGTTCATCATTTGCTGGATAACCGTAAAATAGATGTCTGCCGTAACGAATTCAATATCAAGCCTATCGCCAACACCAATTTCATTTGCAAAGTTTTCCATGCTTTCGGCAAGCTCAAACCCGGCATCGGTTGCGTTAAGCATTACGCCAATTCTTGCATCATCAGCAAGGTACTGGTCTCTGTTTGGACCGTATACGCGGGTGGCCAAAACTCTCGCAATCAATTGCGGGCCGTCAAGAATATTTGATGGCTGAATGTTAAACAGCATGCCGCCCGGGTCATATTCAGAATACAACGAGCCCATGCCACCAGTGATATTTACAATAGGCACACCAAAATCAAGCATATAGTCAAGAGACATCGGAGCTTGTGCGCCGGATATGCCCATCAGCGCAAACACGCGGTCTTCTTCAAGCAATTGCTCAATGAGCAGATGGCCTGTCATCGGGTCACCGCCGTCATCGTGACTAATGAAGTTGATTGTGCGGCCGCCAATGCCACCGTGAGCATTTGCTCTTTCGATAACCGCGCGGGCTGCTTCTACGATAGGAATACCGATAAATGCAAACGGGCCGGATACTACAAATACGTTGCCAATACGAATTTCGTCATCTGTAACGCCTTGGTCGTAATTTCCGCTTGCTCCGCCACCGCCACCGTTACCACATGCCGCAACCATAGCTATTATCAGCATAAGCGCAACAATCGATGATAATTTCTTCATAATTTTCTTCATTTAGTTTTCCTCCTCATAATTTCCTACTTTTTCTTTCCTAGATAGGCACTAATAAGCTCTTCATCTGCAAGCAGTGTTTCTGCGCTTCCTTCGGACTTTACCTTGCCAAGCTCCAAAACATAGGCGTAGTCTGCAATCAGCAGCGATTGCCTTGCATTTTGCTCAACCATAAGAATGGTAACACCTGTTTGAGCAATTTGTTTAACTGCTTCAAATATGCTCTTGATAATGAGCGGAGCCAGCCCCAAGGAAGGCTCGTCCAGCAGAAGCATCTTGGGTTTCATCATCAAAGCCCGCCCTATAGCCAGCATCTGCTGCTCGCCGCCGGAAAGCGTTGTGGCCTGCTGGTTTTTGCGCTCTGCCAGCAAAGGAAACAACGAATACACCTGCTCGAAGCTTGATTTCATATCAGCCTTGCTTTTTAAAGATGTGGCACCAACTTTTAGGTTCTCTTCCGTTGTTAGGCCGGCTAAAATGTGCCGTCCTTCAGGCGACTGACTTATGCCCAAATGTGCAATTTTATGCGCTTCTTTGTTCTTGATGTCAGCACCCTGGAACAAAATCTCGCCGGAAGCCGCCCGAACAACGCCTGACAATGTGCGCAGCATAGTTGTTTTTCCGGCACCATTTGCGCCCAGCACCACCACAATTTTTCCCTTGGGAATTTGCATATCAATGCCTTTTAGTGCCCGTATTACGCCATAATCTACAACCAAATCTTTGATTTCCAGAATATTTTCCATAAATTAGGCACCCTCCTCTTCTCCAAGGTAGGCCTGCTGCACAAGAGCATCGTTTTGAATTTGCTCAGGTGTTCCAATTGCAAGCATTTTGCCGAAAGATATGGCACAAACCGTGTCACAAACGCTCATAACAAGGTTCATGTCATGCTCCACCAGAAAAATGGTGCAATTAAAGTCGTCGCGTATTTTGCGAATAACCTCGGCCAGCTCTTCGGTTTCGGCATCGTTTAGTCCAGCGGCAGGCTCATCTAGAATAATCATGCGTGGTTCGCTCATCAGCGTTCTGGCAAGCTCCATCTTCTTCAATATGCCGTATGAAAGGCCCGATGGCAAATAATCCTTGTATTGCACCAAATTTAGCCGCTCAAGCACTTCCATCGCCTTTGCGCGGTTTGCTTTTTCTTCATACCGCAGCTTCTTTGTGTTTAAAAACTGATGTGCAAGCCCCGAATTATAGTAAATATGCGCCCCAATCATCAGATTATCCAGCACCGATATCAATGGAACCATCGCCAGGTTTTGGAATGTGCGCACAATACCTGTATCTGCAACCTCATGGCTTTGATAGTCGCCTAGATTAACAACATTGCCGAACCTGTCGCGATACAATATAGTGCCATCGGTAGCTTTGTAGAACTGCGTGATACAGTTAAACAGCGTGGTTTTGCCTGCGCCGTTAGGGCCGATAAGCCCGAAAATATCACCTTCTTTGATATCAAAGCTCAAATCATCCACGGCCTTAATGCCGGAAAAGTGCATCTTCATATTTTTGATGCTCATTATCGTTTTATCATCAAGCTCGGCGCTGTTGCCGGCACATTGTGCAGCCAGTTGTTTGTTGAAAGCATCAAGTGATTGCTTTAGTTTCACATTCTTCCTGTCAACTTTTGTGCCTGCGGTTTTAAGTATATTTGCCTTTTCCTGAGCCAACTTTGTCTCAAGCTCTGAGCGTTTTTTAACTTCATCTGAAGTGGCTTTGCTATAGGCTTCTATTGCGCCCTCTGGTGCCGCTGCTTCCTCTACATCCGGATATTTTGCCAATAGCTGCGATATAAAATCTGCCAGCTTTTTGTCCAAAATACCAAGCTTTTGCACCCTGTAAGCGTCTCCGGCGGCTTCACCTTGCTTAGTTGCTTTGCGCTTCGCACTTTGTTCCACAGCACGGCGCGGCAGACTTTGCTTTTTTGTGAAAGCATCAAGCTCCTGCGCCCTAAGCTCGCTATTAACCTGCGATTTTGGCGTTGCTTCCATCTCCAAAGGCAAAAGCCGTTTTTTGGACTCAATTTCAAATAATTTCAACTTTTTTTCATTTTTTGCATCAATTTCTTGCTCTAAAAATTTCAGATAGCGGTTGTTGTACGTATACTCGCCAAAAGTTTTGTCCCGTTTATTGACAAGCCGCCCAACGCCCATTCTATACTTCAGGTTCAGGTCCATAACGGTACAACCTCCACTTCATATACAATTTCATAACAGCAAGCTTTAATTCGGCCACTAGCCTGGTCAGGCCACCGGGGAATCTGGCGAAGATGATAATCATCAAAATACCAGTCAAAATGACTATAGCTTGCGGGAATTGCACGAAAAACGGGATATTTCTTAGGATGGTTAGGTCAAGCGCAAATACAACAAACGCACCCATCATCACACCAGAAGGTTTTGCGCTGCCGCCTAATATAATAACGGCCAGAAAATTAAGCGAGAGCATGAATGTCCAAGAACCCGGCCCCGCTGCCCCCATAGTGCTGATAAGCAATGTGCCCGCCAGCATAGCATATACAGTGGCAAGTATGAACGCCAAAACGCGGTATTTGAGAAGGCTTACACCCATTGCCTGAGCCAGGGGTTCGCTGGCATACATGGCAAGCATGGCGCGTCCAGTAGGGCTATTGATGATGTTAAGCGTTATCCAAACCAGCAGGAACATAACCGCCAACACTAGAAAATACACCGTTTCTCGGTTAAGTTGTATAAACAATGCAAGGGTTGGAAACGGTACGCCTGTTATACCTGTGAAGCCGCCTGTAAAAGCATTTGGTGTTTCAAATAACTGTTGCATAATGGTAGCAAAGGCCAGCGTAATAACCAATAAGTACAATCCGCGCACCCTAAGGGATATAAAGCCAATAGCAGCACCTAAAACGACACCTACAAGTATTGAAATCAATAGCACCGCTGTAAACGGTATTCCTGTGAAGGTGCGAAGCAGGTTGCCGGCCGTATATGCGCCCAGTCCCACGAAGGCTGCCGAGCCAAGCGATACCAGCCCCGACATGCCAACCAATATGCCTAAGCCCATTGCGCCAACGGTATAAACCATGGTTGTGGCTACGGCACGGCTGATTGTAAGTGTAATAATGCCATCTCCAAATATAAATGTTAGTTGTAATGCGATTAGAAACACCGCAAGCACCAAATAGCCAAATAAGGGGTGCTTTGCCAACATCTTATAATAGCACGGTTTTACTTGCTTTTCAAGTTGCTTATAGTCGTTAGTCATTAAGTCTACCCACCCCCTTAAATTTTGTCCATGGTCTTTTTGCCGAACAGACCTTCAGGCTTGATTAGGATAATCAAAAGAACCACACTGTACATCAGCACGCCAGACCATAGCCCGCTTATCATTGCAAGCATCGCCAGCAAAGTAGGTATGATAATTGCGCCGATAATAGGGCCGTAAAAAGAGGTGAAACCACCAATTACCAGGGCCAAAAGCGCATTGGTGCCCACAACATCTAACATCGCAATGTGGACATTGGTGTTTTGAGAGCCCAACAATACCGCGGCAAGCGCGGCAAGCGCACTGGAAACTGCCCAGCTTATAGCGGTGAGACGTTTTGTATTAATGCCCATCATAGATGCCACGATGGGGTTAGAGGCCGTAGCACGCACGGACAGTCCCCATTTTGTGCGGTATAGGGCAAGAAAAACAATTGCGATAACACCCATTGCCGTTAGGAAGATAAACAGACCGTTTTGCGTAACTGTGAAATCATTGCCGAATAGGCCAAACTCCAAAATCCCGGCGAAATAGCGAGGATATGTGTACGGAATGGTTCCGAAAATCATCGGAATGAGTGCTGAAACTATCAAAATAAGTCCCAAGGTAACCATAACACGTCCAACCGGTCCGCTTTTTAATCGGCTTACTATTAAATAGTCCACAGCCCAGCCCATTACGAAGCATACCGCAATGCCGCCAAAACCTGCTACCCACGGGTTAAAGCCCGCCCGCATAAACATAAATGCCGCTGTAAATGCGCCTACTGTGGCGACAATACCTTGTGCAAAGTTCGCTACGCCTGCAGTCTTAAATGTGAGGGTGATACCCATTGTTGATAGTGCCAAAACTCCTATCAGAAATAGGCTGTTAAGAAAAATCTGAAACATTGATGCCAAGGATTATCAACTCCTTTCCTGTTTCATTAGTCTTACAATGTAGGTATCGTAAATCTTTTTGTATTTGCCATTGTTGGCATGGCGGCATTGCCAGCCTCAAACTCTTTAACAATGGCACGTATGGTATCATTGAAAGGTGTATCTATGCCCATGGCATCGCCGCCATCGCACACCACGCCGTTGATATAGTCAACCTCGCAAGCAATGCCTTTTTCCATATCTTGCAGCATGCTTGCTTTGGATGGTCTATGTACGCTGTAAACATCGCGCAGCATTTGTATTGCCTTCTCGCGGCCTGCTTCATCTGTAAAGCTCATGTCATAAAAATCTTTTCCGGGCACGATTTGCTCAAGTGTGATACCCTTTGCTGTAGCAACTTGGATAAGTTCGTTTGCTACGTGTGCTGCACATGCCACTGCCTTGTTGTCATCTACAACCTCTCCGAATGTTGAGCCGGTTGCAGCCGACATACCGCTAACTGCTGCATTCATCAACAGCTTTGACCATCTAAAGCCACTGAGATTCGTATTGATTTCAACTTTTCCGGCTAGCTTTAGGAAGGCTTCCACGCGCTTTAGTTTGTCATTCACCACATTATCCAGATTGCCCATTTCAATTATAACAAACTCTGGCTTGGTATTGAGCTGTGACACACCGGGGCCTACCCATGTTGCGCCCCAGCCCACAGCGCCGCCGCAGGTGCGGTCTTTGCCAACAATTTCTGCTACAAACTCTTCCGGTACACCGTTTTGTAGGGTGCATACGATGCTGTTGTCGTCGATATAGTTGAGCAAATTGGTCAAAACCACCTTATTAACCAACTGTTTGGTCAATATAATAACTATATCATAAATTCCTTCCATTTGCTCGGGCAATATCGCTTTAACGGGTACATTAAAGTCCATATATCCCGTAACGGTTGCGCCGCTTTTGTTTAGCGCATCCACATGCTCTTTGTTAGTATCGATGAGGATGCATTTGCCGCCGTTTTGCGCTACGCAGGCCGCCATAATCGTACCCAGGGAGCCGGCACCTATAATTGCTACACGTTCCATTGCTGTCTCTCCCTTCTATTTTTCAATACCAAACATCGCACGTGCTTCTGTGGGCGTCATAGGTGTATAAGCAAATTCGCCCATCAAGCGCACCATTTTTTCAACCAGCTCCGCATTGCTTTTTGCCAGAACACCTTTGTTAAGGTACAGATTATCTTCCAAGCCAACGCGAACATTGCCGCCAAGGAAGAGTGACATTGTGCATATAGGAAATTCTTGGCGGCCCGCGCCAAATGCCGACCATATGTAGTTATCCTGACCAAACAAGCGGTCTGCTGTTTGCTTCATCATTATAAGGTCTTCAGGGTTTGCGCCCAGGGCACCATTTATGCCAAGCACAAACTGCATATAAACTTTGCCTGTGATATGCCCTGTATCTTTAAGGAATTTTAAATTGTAGATATGCCCAACATCGTAACATTCAAACTCTGGTATTACATTGTGTTCACGGAAAAGTGCCAATGTGTTTTCGATATCAACGAAGGTATTGGTGAAAATAGCTTCGCGGGTTTTTTCATAAAATGGCTTTTCCCAATCATGTTTCCAGTCGCTATATCTATCCAGCAGCGGGAAAAGTCCCCAGTTGATAGAGCCAACATTAAGGGATGCCAGGGCAGGCTTAAACGCAGGAACAGCCTGTGTGCGCTCTTCCATCGTCATGCCAAGGCCGCCACCGGTTGTAATGCAAATGATAACATCATCGTTTTCAGCACGAATCATGCCGATTATGTCGCCAAAATCTTCCAGCTTCGCGCTAGGCTTTCCGGTTTCGTTGCATCTTGCATGAATATGCACAACAGCAGCGCCCGCCGCCGCCGCATCAAGTGACTGTCTTGCAATGTCCTTTGAGTTTACCGGAAGGTAAGGGCTCATGGTTGGGCTATGTATGCCGCCTGTTATTGATGCAGATATCAGCCTTTTTGAACCTAGTTTCATAAATTTGTCCTCCTTATATTTTTAAATCTACATTCTCATGCCACCATTAACGCTAATGACCTGGCCCGTAATATATTGAGAATCATCGCTGGTTAGGAATAATGCTGCGTTAGCTATATCCTCAGGCTGGCCCATCTTGCCAAGCGCGATGCCTGCCGCTATTTTGTCAATTACGTCTTGAGGAATGGATTTTACCATATCTGTCATAATAAATCCCGGCGCAATAGCATTTACACGTACTTGCGAACCTTTTAACGAAAATTCCTTGGCCCAGGTTTTTGTAAGGCCAATAAGCGCGGACTTTGTAGCGGAATAATTGGCTTGTCCAATATTGCCGCCTTCGCCAACCACAGATGAAATGTTGACGATTGCGCCGGAGCCGTTTTGCTGCATATGCGGCCCCACGTGACGCGTTAGGTTAAATACACCGTTAAGATTAACATCTATAACCAAATCCCATTGTTCGTCGGTCATTTTGCGTGTCATTGCATCGCGGGTAATACCGGCATTGTTAATCAGGATATCAATTTTGCCGTATTTTTCGATAACCTCATCGAAAAATTTTTGACAGGCCGCTCTGTCAACCACATTGAGTTCGCGGTATTCAATATTTCCCGGCATGCTTTCGGGCGCGCTATTGTCACAAACAACTACCGTGGCACCTTCTTTGGCAAAAAGTGTGGCGCAGCACAGCCCGATGCCCCTTGCGCCGCCGGTAATTACAGCTACTTTATCCTTTAGCTTCATAGTGTTTTCAGCTCCTTACTCACGATTAGTGCTGCATCGGTGGCGGCTTGCACTTCTTCTAAGGAATGCCCATTTCTTAGCTCTGTCAAAAGCAGCCCTTCTGGAACAACCTCTATAACCGCCATTTCGGTGATAATCATGCTAACGCACGATGGTGCAGTTAGCGGTAAATTACACTCTTTCAATATCTTCGGGCTGCCCTTGGCGGTATGCTCCATGGCCACAATAACCTTTTTGGCACCAATAAGCAAATCCATGGCACCGCCCATGCCGGGCACGAGCTTTCCAGGTATCATGTAGTTAGCAATATTACCTTTTTCATCCACTTGCAATGCCCCAAGAATGGTCATATCCAAATGGCCGCCGCGCACTATACCAAAGGACGTTGCGCTGTCAAAAAATGCGCCGCCTGGCAGAATGGTTGATGGCTGCCCGCCTGCATTTACGATGGTTGGGTCTATATTGTTTTCATCTGGTGCCGGGCCTAAGCCAATAAAGCCATTTTCGGCATGGAAAGAGACATTAACGCCATCGGGCACATAATCAGCAACCTTTGTAGGAAGCCCTATGCCAAGGTTTATATACTGGCCATTTTTTAGCTCCATTGCCACACGTGCGGCAATATCGTTTTGCACAAGAGATTTGTCCATAGCTTTATTCACCTCCAACAATGTAGTCAATGAAAATACCTGGTGTTACAACATGATTTGGGTCTATTTCTCCAATTTCTACAATCTCACCGGCCTCAACAATGGTAACATCGGCAGCACCCGCCATAACCTGATTGAAGTTAACAGATGCGCCTACATATGTGATATTTCCGGCCTTGTCCACCTTTGCGCCATAAAGAAGGGCTACATCGGCTCTTAGCGGCTCTTCCAGAAGGTAGTCCTTGCCTTGCACATTCATTTTTATCTTGCTACCTGCAACGGCTGTGCCTATGCCTGTTGGAGTTAAGATGCCGCCAAGCCCGAATGCGGAGCAACGTATGCGCTCTGCCAAAGTTCCCTGGGGCACAAGTTCAACTTCCAGCTCTCCGGCATTTAACTGTGCGCCGGATTGCTTGTTTGTGCCAATATGCGAAACAATAACCTTCTTAACGCGACGTGCCGTGACCAAAATGCCCAATCCTCTGTCTTCCCAGCCCGTATCATTGGATATTATGGTCAAATCTTTAATACCCGCTTCTAATATAGCATTAACAATACCCATCGGCGTGCCAACTGCGCCAAACCCGGCTATCATGATGGTGCTGCCGTCTTTGATATACGACAAAGCTTCTTGCATAGTGATGACCTTGCTCATAAACCGGCCCCCTTTTTTAGTCAATATGTATAAATTAAGTATAGTTCCAAGTTAGTTTGATGTCTAATATGAATTTATTATGCTAGCTATAACTTTTTCTTATATGCATTCGTAAAGTTGCACTCAAAACCGTGCTATTTAGCTATTTATCGCGCAAACCATCCTTAAATTTTACTATTTTTTTGTGTAAAAATTTCGCTTTACGATTGCCAAATTATGTGGTAATATTACTTCGATGACTTTGTTTATATTATAACAATGTTATTACAACTACTTATGAAAGGTTGTGAACCATGACTTTCACCATCTCAAAAAAACACCTACTACTCCAGGAGCTCTTTAAGAACTTCTCCACCACCGAAGTACAACCCATAGCAGCCGAAGTGGACGAAACAGAAGAGTTTCCATATGAAACAGCCGAAAAACTAGCCAGATACGGCTTTATGGGTGTGCCGTTTTCCAAGGAATATGGCGGAGCAGGTGCAGATAACCTGGCATACGCCATGTGCGTGGAAGAGCTATCTAAGGTATGCGCTACTACAGGCGTAATAGTATCAGCCCATACCAGCCTTTGTACCGCACCTATCTATGAATCCGGTACAAAAGAGCAAAAAGAGAAATATATGCCAAAACTAGCAAGTGGCCAGTGGATAGGAGCCTTTGGCCTAACAGAAGCAGGCGCAGGAACAGATGCAGCCATGCAGCAAACCACAGCAGTGCTTGATAGCTCCGGTGATAACTATATCCTAAATGGCACAAAAATCTTTATCACAAATGCAGGTGCCGCACATGTATATATCATCATAGCTATGACAGATAAATCAAAAGGCACAAGAGGCTGCTCTGCATTTATAGTAGAAAAAGACTTCCCCGGCTTTTCTGTAGGCAAAAAAGAAAAAAAGATGGGCATACGTGGCTCTGCCACATGTGAACTGATTATGGAAGACTGCATAGTACCCAAAGAAAACCTACTGGGTAAAGAAGGACAAGGTTTTAAAATTGCAATGCAAACACTAGACGGCGGACGTATAGGCATTGCAGCCCAAGCACTGGGCATTGCACAAGGGGCCATAGACATAACAGTAAACTATGTGCAAGAACGCAAGCAATTTGGCAAACGCATATCTCAATTCCAAAACACACAGTTTGACCTAGCAGATATGCAAACCACAGCAGATGCCGCACGCCTTCTAATATACCGCGCTGCATATCTAAAAGACCAAAAGCAGAAATATTCCAGCGAAGCAGCAATGGCAAAGCTGTTTGCATCAGAAGCAGCATCAGATATCACCAGAAGATGCCTGCAGCTGCACGGCGGCTATGGATATATCCGAGAATATGCCATAGAGCGCATGATGCGTGATGCAAAGATTACAGAAATATACGAAGGCACCAGCGAAGTGCAAAAGATGGTTATTGCTGCAGGAATGGGGGTGCGTTGATAATGAGGAATGAAGAATTAGGAATTAGGAATGAGGGGTTAGGAGCTAGGAATGATGAATTAGGAACTAAAGGTGAGGGCCTAGAAGCCGATTTTAGAATTATCGTTTGCATTAACCAGGTACCTAATACCAAAGAAATTAAACTGGATTTTGCTACCGGTGGAATAGGGGGTCATATAAATTGAAAACGGAAAATGGAGATTTCAGAATTATCGTATGCATAAAGCAAGTACCTGATACAAATGAGGTTAAACTAGACCCTGTTACCGGTGTTTTGCAGCGTGATGGTGTGCCTTCTATCATAAACCCTGATGACCTGTGTGGCATAGAAGCTGCACTGGAGCTAAAAGATAAATACGGCTGCCATGTTACTGTAATAACCATGGGACCACCACAGGCTGATGTAGCATTAAGAGAAGCACTAGCCATGGGTTGTGATGCGGCATATCTCGTATCTGACAGACTATTTGGCGGAGCCGATACCTGGGCCACATCCAAAACATTAGCAGGAGCTGCCAAAATGCTAGGCTATGACCTTATCATAACCGGCAGACAAGCCATTGACGGCGACACAGCACAGGTTGGACCACAGATTGCAGAGCATCTTAATATCCCGCAAGTATCATATGCTATGGGCATAGAGAAACTACCTAATGAAGCTGCTCTTGTAGTGCAAAGATACTACGAAGACCGCTATCAAAAAATCAAAATAAAGTTTCCTGCACTTATTACCGCACTATCCACACTTAACACACCCAGATATATGTCTGTTGGCGGTGTTGTAGCGGCATATGATGACATCGAAGTAAAGGTACTGAAATTTGAAGATATCAAAGACTTTGTAGAAGAAAAAGACATAGGTCTAAAAGGCTCACCTACACGAGTGAAAAAGTCCTTTACAAAGACAGCTAAGGGCCAAGGTACATTACATGATAATGTAACAGAGGACGAGGCTGTAGATATCATCATCAATAAACTGAAAGAGCACTATGTGCTGTAAAGAGGAGGTGTGGTAGTTAGATGAGTGAAACCATCAAAAACGCGAAAGATGTATTAGTAATATGCGAACAACGTGACCAAAACTTACAAAAGATTTCCTTGGAACTAATAGGCAAAGGCCGTGAACTGGCAGACCATGTGGGTCAAAAGGTTATTGCACTGCTTATGGGCCATGATATACAAAACCTAGCACAGGTACTTATAAACCACGGTGCAGATAAGGTTGTATATGTAGATGACCCAATACTAAAAGACTACATGACAGAGCCTGCCACAAAAGCCTGCTGTGCTGTTTTAAAAGACCTTAATCCTGATATTGTATTAGTTGGGGCCACATCCATTGGCCGTGACCTAGCACCGCGTATTGCTGCGCGTATAGAAACAGGCCTAACGGCAGACTGCACATCTCTATCAATAGACGATGAAACCAAAGATTTACTAATGACACGCCCTGCCTTTGGCGGCAATATCATGGCAACCATCATATGCCCTGAGCATCGTCCACAAATGGCAACTGTAAGACCTGGTGTTATGGTGGCATGTGTAGAAGAGCAAAGAAGCGGTGAGATAGTAAAGTTTGATATAAGCTTTGATGCCAGTGACGCTAATGTAGAGATATTAGAGACTGTAATGTCTACAAAGAAACTACGTGATATCACAGAAGCAAATATCCTGATATCCGGCGGCCGTGGCACAGGCAAACCTGAGAACTTTGCACCATTACGTGAGCTGGCTAACGAACTAGGAGCTGAAGTATCTGCATCTCGTGCTGTTATAGATGCAGGCTGGCTGGAAAAAGATAGGCAAGTAGGTCAAACAGGCAAAACCGTGCGTCCTGATGTATATTTCGCCTGTGGCATCTCCGGAGCAATACAACATGTAGCTGGCATGGAAGAATCCGGCCTTATCTTTGCAATCAACAAAAACCCTGATGCACCCATCTTTGAGGTGGCTGATGTAGGCATTGTGGGTGATATGCATAGGATTATTCCTAGGTTGACGGCGCGGTTGAAGAAGGAGATGGGGTGAGGAGGGA
>Ga0131853_10001006_pt1 | contig 51231 bp, 63 predicted proteins | sample TergutLab28metaG_FD_92764 | JGI IMG/M metagenome (GOLD analysis project Ga0131853, IMG submission 92764) | Labiotermes labralis P1 segment gut microbial communities from Petit-Saut dam, French Guiana - Lab288 P1 (version 2) (version 2) | ecosystem: Host-associated > Arthropoda: Insects >...
ATCTGGGCCGCGTCGATGTTGGCGCATCCCATGGACGCCAGGACCTCGCCCGTGAAGTGGCGGGCGTCGCTGGCCGACTCCGGGATGCCGGGGAAGACTTTCGTCGTCATGACGCCACCTCCGCCAGCTCGGGCTCGGCGGCGGCCTGGGCGGCCAGCGCGTCCCGGCGCTTGAGAAGGTCCCGGCGCTCCCACGGGGCCAGGGCCCCGCGGATCCCGGACAGGCAGGTCCTCCGTCCCGACTCGATCCGCAGCGCGTCCTCCAGGCACTCCTGGACGACCGGGCACCCGGCGCAGGCCGCCCGGGCCTGCTCGGCCTGGCTCGCCTGGCGCGTCCGCTCCCCCGGGTCGTCCCACCGGTCGCTGAAGCTCCCGGCGCAGATGCCGGACTCGGCGATGCGGTCGGCCAGGGTGCGGGTCCGCATCGCGGTCACCGCAGGCGCTGGGAGCTGGGCCGGGAAGTCGACCACGGCCTGGGGCCGGCGGATAGGGTAGGTAGTAGGCATCGGTTCCCTTTCTCTGTTGGGGGTTCCGGTCAACGGCCTCGGCGGTGGCACGCCGAGGCCGTCCTGTTTTCGGCGGGCGGGTTGAGCAGTTCGTTGACGTCGGTCTCGCGGAAGCGGCGAGCACGGCCGCCGGGGGTCCGGATCGACGCCAGGCGGCCGGTGGCCGCCCACCTGTTCACGGTTTTCGGGTCGACGCGGAAGAGCGTCGCCACCTCCGCCGGCGTCAGGAGTCGTTGAGCGTCTTCCATCCGGTTTGTCCTCTTTTGCGATCTCGCGGGAACTCGTCTTACGCTGACTGTACAACTGTACTTTTCCATTAGGCAACTGTTCAATCTATGATTGGCGGAAGAACCTTCGTGGACCGGGGAGGGAAGATCCGGTAGGAGTCAGTTGTTCAGTGACGGTTGTGACGGGCCCTGGCCCGCGTGGTAAGTGAGAGGTCCTGTGGCACGCCTGAATAAAACTCAGACCCGGGCAGAGCAGATCGCCCGGCAGATCCAGATGGACATTGAGGCCGGCAAGCTCCGGCACGGGCAGGCCCTGCCCTCCGGTCGGGCCTACGCGAAGGAGTGGGGGACGTCCCCGGGGACGATGGCGAGCGCCCTGAAGCTCTTGGAGGAGAACGGCCTGGTCGTCTCCCGTCCCCGGTCAGGCCGGACCGTCAACGCCCCGGGGCAGGCCGCCCGGCCCGACCGGCCGCCAGTCCCCCAGGTGATCCTGATCGGCGGCTACGCCGGGTCAGGCAAGACCGAGCTGGGCCGCATCATCGCCCGCAGCACCGGATGGGCGATGCTGGACAAGGACACGATCACCCGCGCCGTGGTTGAGGCCGCGCTGGAGATGCTGGGCGAGTCTCCCTACGACCGGGAGGGCGAGGTGTACCTCGGCACCGTACGGCCCGCCGAGTACCAGGCGCTGCTCGACGCGATGAGCGAGAACATCGATGTCGGCACGAGCACCGTGGTGACCGCGCCGTTCGTCCGCGAGTTCGCCGACCGGGCCTGGCTGGACCGGACGATCGCACTGTGCCAGTCCAAGGGAGCGCAGGTCACGGTCGTATGGATCCGCTGCGACGCCGATTCCATGAAGACCTATCTCCGCCACCGCGGGGCCGCCCGTGACGCCTACAAGCTCTCCCACTGGGATGAGTACCTGGCGGGCGTCGACCTGGAGTTCACCCCGGCGGGCGAGCACCGCCTGGTGCGTAACTCGGCCGGATCCCCGCCGCTGCAGGACCAGGCCGCCGAGATCCTCCGGCACGTCACCCAGGACATCTCCCGTGACTGACCTTGCCGTCGTCCTGTACGGGCCGCCGGCGGCGGGCAAGGACACCGTCACGCGGGCGCTGGCCGAGATCGATGCCCGATACCGGCTGTTCCCGCGACTCAAGTGCGGGACGGGCCGGACCGGCGGGTACCGGATGATCACCCGGGCCGAGCTCGGGGAGATCCGGGGCCGGCCCGGGGAGGTGATCTGGGAGAACACGCGGTACAGCGCGGTCTACGTCGTCGACCGCAGCCAGGTAACCCGGATGCTCGCTGCGGGGCAGGTGCCGGTGCTGCATCTCGGACAGCCCGAGGGGGTCCGGGCCGTTGTCGGCTCGCTGCCGGACGTGGCGGTCCTGGTTGTCGGCCTGGAGTGCCCGCGCGACGTCGCATTGGAGCGGGCAGCCGCCCGGGGCACCGGAGACCTCGCCGAGCGGGCGGCGGCCTACGACGCCACTCCCCCGCTCCACTTCGCCGACCTGACCGTCGACACCAGCACGACGGTTCCGCAGGACGCCGCAGCCCTCATTCACCAGAGGACAGAAGCCTCAGCGCCTCGTCGATGCTGACGGGCTGTTCTCCGGCCGGTCTCGGCCACCGGGCAAGCACGTCGGCGGCCGCGCGGGCCAGTTCGTCGGGCAGGCCCGCCGAGGCGAGCGCGTCGGCGGCCTCCAGCATCTCCGGTCCCCACCGCCAGGCTCTGGCCGCTGTCTTGGGCACGTAGTCCACTTCTGCGAGGTACGAGCCGGGCCGGCGGCCGGCGACCTCGAGCAGTTCGTCTTCTATCCCGTAGCCGACGGCCAGGGCGTAGGCAACGGCCGCGAGAACGCGGGAAGTCTTCTGGTAGGTCGTGTAGCTCAGCTTGAGGGCGCTGGCCAGGCCGGTCCGCGTCCCGAGAGTCCTGGGTTCCACGAGCGTGCCGGCGAACAGGGTCTCCACACGGGCGGCTGCTTCGGGCGGGCCCGCGAGGTACAGCGTGGTCCGCTTCCCCTTGCGGGGCGGGGATCCGATGATGGCACCGTCAACGGTGACCGCGGCGGGCAGCATGCTGGCGATCGTGTCGACGCGGTCGGGCGTGATCGCGTTCGCTTCCACGTAGATGCCCTCGTAGCCTTCGGCGAGCCCGGCCACATCCTCGGCGGCTGCCGGCGGGCAGATGCTGAGTATCACCTCCGAACGGTCCATCAGCTCATGCAGGCCGACACCACGCAGTCCCGCATCGTCGGCGCGGGACGTCGTGAGCTCCGACCGGTCCGCTGGCGCCCAGAGCGCCTCATGCCCTGCGGCGATTAGCTCGCCGCCCACGGCTGCACCCATCGCACCTGGATGCAGCACACCCACAGTCATCACGGGCGCCACGGTACGCGGCGCGTTCCTGGTCCCGTGCAGCCAGGAGGCAGCACGGGACCAGGAACCGCTGGATTAGTTCGCTGTGGAGTTCTCAAGTAGCAGATCAATGGTGTCTAGTGTCTTATGACACTTACAATTCAGTCAAGATCTGCCCAGCCAGAGCGCCTGTCGGTGTCCTAATACACTTGACAGTTGAACGACATGGAAGGAACGACGATGGCCCCGATGGTGGAGCACCCCACTCCCCCGTATCTCCAGATCGCCGAGGAGATACGGAAGAAGATCCGGTCAGGCGAGCTGAAGGACGGCGACCCGGTCCCGTCGGTCCGGCGGCTTGCTGAGGACTCCGGGGTCAGTCGGCCAACCGCCGCGAAGGCGATCTCGTGGCTGCGCACCGAGGGCCTGGTGGAGACCGAGGTCGGCGTGGGCACCATGGTGTGCGCGGGCCGGAAGATCCATCCCCCGTCGGGCGAACGCCTCCGGTCGATCCGGTCGACCGGCAAGATCTACCCGCCGAACGAGCGCGCCGTGATCAAGTCGGCCGAACTCGTTCCCGCGCCATCGGAGATCGCCGATGCGCTCGGACTCGAGGCGGGGGTCCCCGTGATCCGCCGCCACCGGGTGACCTACCGGGATGACGCCCCGATCTCGGCGTCGACGACCTGGATGGACGGGAAGCTCGCGGACCTCGTGCCTGAACTTCTGACCACCGAACGGATACTCGGGGGCACGGTAGGCCGCGTCCGGGAGGTCACCGGCCGGGCCGTCGACACCTGGAAGGATCAGGATTCCGCCCGGGCCGCCACCGAGCAGGACGCGGAAGACCTGGGCGTGGACGTCGGCGATGCCCTCCCGATCGGCCGTAACTGGTGGTCGGACCCCGACGGAACCGTCATCGAGTACGGCGAGCGGGTCTCCGTCCCCGGCCGCTGGTCAACCCACGAAGGCAAGGCCTGAAAGGGGCACTGTGGAACTCATCCATTCAGGAAAGATCCGGGACGTCTACGCCGACGGCGACGACATCATCCTGGTCGCGTCCGACAAGGTCAGCGTCTACGACGTGGTGCTGCCGACGCCGGTCCCGGACAAGGGGAAGATCCTCACCCGGCTCTCGCTGTGGTGGTTCGACCAGCTCGCGGACCTGGTCCCGAACCATGTCGTCTCCGCCGACAACGTCCCTGCCGAGTGGGCCGGGCGAGCGATCCGCTGCCGACGGCTGAAGATGCTGCCTGTGGAGTGCATCGCCCGCGGCTACCTCGCCGGCCTCGGGCTCGCCTCGTACAAGGAGAGCGGCACGATTTCCGGTGTTGAGCTCCCGCCAAGCCTGTCCGAGGGATCGCAGCTTCCGGCGCCGGTGTTCACGCCGAGCACCAAGGCCGACGTCGGTCACGACGAGTTCATGACCGTCAAGGACGTCGCCGAGCTGGTCGGCGCCGACCGGGCCCGGTACTTGGAAGACATCACGCTGCAGGTCTACAAGCGCGGTTCCGAGGTCGCCCGCGAACGCGGGATCATCATCGCGGACACCAAGCTGGAGTTCGGCGAGGACGCCGACGGGACGATCGTCCTGGCGGACGAGATCCTGACTCCCGACTCGTCCCGGTTCTGGTCGGTCGATGCCTGGCGGCCGGGCGGCCCGCAGGACTATCTCGACAAGCAGTTCGTCCGGAACTGGAGCTCGGAACTGGACTGGGATCGCACGTACCCTGGTCCTGAAATCCCCGATGACCTCGTGGACGCCACGCGGGCCCGGTACGTAGAGGCATACGAACGGATCACGGGCACCCGCTGGGAGGCATAGCCATGGGACACACCTACGACCCGATGAAGGTCGTCGACGCGGTTAAGCAGCTGCTGGAGGATGCAGGCGTATCCCCCGACTTGGATACCGAGGGGTACGGAACCGCTGGCACTATGGCCGGCGCGGGCATGCTTCTACGCGGCTTGGGCGTCTTCCCCGCGGTTGACGCGGCCGACCATTACCGCCGGAACGACGTTGGGTCCTGGGAAGACCAGGACAACCGCACTGCGGCCGACACCCGACATAGCTGAATTACTCTGATTCTGAACTTGTAGGCCGTGTCCCCAATTGGGGACACGGCCAGTTTCATTTCTAGCCTTAGCCCCGCTCGCTGGCGTACCGTCGGAGTATGAAGAGCGAGCACCTGGAGCACGCGGGCTACTACATCGGCCATGCGGCCAACCTGGCGCACGATGACCCGACCGTATGCACGGGGCTCGCACAGGCCAATGCAATCCTGGTACTGGCCGATGCTGTCGCCGATCTCGCGAAGGCCGTACGCCAAGTCGGGAACATCCCGGAGCCCGTCGATCCGGCCTTCCTGCCTGTCCCCCCGGGCTGGAGTGCCTCAGACTCGTAGAACGCACCTAGCTCTCTTGGGTTCCGACGAAGCGTCTCTTTACCGCGGTAAAGATTGAATCCGCGTACCGCTGCAGGACTAGCTCTCCCCCACAGCGCATCTCGTGTCTTTACCGCGGTAAAGATCAGACGACACGCGGCCCGCGCACCCCATCCCCACCGCGAACATCGCTGTCGTCTGCGATGATGACCCCGACCCGAAGTACCACAATGGGAAGCACACGGGAGTCATCACATGTCACAAGTCATTGTCGTCTCGGCCGACCCGCAGGGTTCCGCAGTCTGGTGGGCCGACCGCGTCAAGTCCCTCCCCTTCGACTTCGCCCAGGCCGACGACGGCGATATCGGACCCATCCGGCAGTTGCGCGAGCGCGGCGCCCGCATTCACGTCATCGCAAACCAGAAGGGCGGGGTCGGCAAGACCACCACCACGGTAAACCTCGCCGCCGTTGTTCAGCAGGCTCTCGGCGACGGCCCGGAGGGCGGGACGTACAAGCACGTTTTCATCGACACGCCCGGCAAGCTTGAGTACACCGGCATTCTGACGGCCTGCCTGGAGCTGGCGGACGATGTCATCGTGCCGCTGGAGCCCGAAGGGCTGGCCTTCGACCCCACGAAACGCGCCATCGAAACCGTCATCGAGCCTTCTGGCCGCAAGTTCAAGGTAGTGATCAACAACTGGGATCCGAGGGACGGCAAGGTCGACCTGAAGGAGACCCGGGAGTTCGCTCAAGCTCAGGGATGGCCGCTGACCAATACCGTCATCCGGCATTACAAGCTCCATTCCCGCGCGGCGGTTGAGGGGCTGGTCTGCACTCAGTACCCGCACAACCGGACCGCAACTGAGGCGCAGAACGACTTCCTGAACCTCGCCCTCGAGCTCGGCTACGGCGGAGCCGCCTGATGGCTTCGGGAAGGCGCACGTCGCTCGCCTCGCTGGCGAACAACCCTGTCGAGAGCGTCCCGGGGCACAGCGCGCCGATCCTAGTCAGGCTGCAGCCTTCGCAGATCGCTCCGACCCCGTTGAACTCACGGGTCAACTTCGGGTCTGAGTCCGAACTCGGCGAGCTCGGCGAGAGCATGCGCGTCCGCCAGCTCCAGCCGGTCGTCGTCGTCAAGCGCGGCGACTATCTCCGCCTGTGGCCCGAGCACGAGAGCGAGATCGGCGATGCCGACTACGTACTTGTGGCCGGCGAGCGCCGATGGCGAGCTGCGGGCCACGTCTCGCTGTCGGCCATCGATGCGATTGAAAGGCCAAGTCTCGCGGACGCCCGGACCACGTTCCTCGATGCGCTGTTCACCGAGAACATCGACCGTAAGAATCTGGACGCGATAGAAGAAGCCGAGGCAGTCGAGTCCATGGTGGCCGAGTGCGGGACGGCTATCGCCGCAGCGAAGCAGTTCCGGCGTCACGAGACCTGGGTATCCCAGCGCCGTGCCTTGCTCAAGCTCACCCCGGAGCTGAAGGCCAAGGTCCGGACGGGGGAGTTGCCTGTCCGGATCGCCCGTTCAATCGCTGCAGTTCCTGCCGCCGAGCAGGAGAATGCGTGGCGGGCGGCACGAGAGGCCGAGCAAGTCAGGCGAGAGGATAAGCAGCGGGCGAAGGCAACTTCCCCTCCGCCGACGCCCCCTGATCCAGCGGATGAACCGGGCGGTGAAGACTTTACCGCGGTAAAGACAGATCCTCCAGCACCGGCTCCTCCTGCGCCGCCGCCTCCATCTGGAGAGAGCGAGAGCGGCGACTTTACCGCGGTAAAGAATCCCGACCCGGGCACGGACCCGAATCCAGAGCGGGGGAGTGCCGTTAGCGATGATCAGCCGCGACCCGATCCCACGGTGATCCAGTGGGATGATCTGGGCCAGGTTGCCGATGCGATCCGTGCCGCTCTCGGTGCGGATGACCGTCGCCAGCTAGCCGCCATGATCGCCGACGACTGAGTCCTTGCGCTCAGCAAGACGTCCCTGTCCCCCCGATTCGGGGGCAGGGACGTCGGTCTTTACCGCGGTAAAGACCGGAAATCCGGGACGGGCAAATTAGGAGAGATACCGGGCCTAGCAAGGCGGGGCTGGCCTGATCTCCGAGGCGTCCCGGAACGCCTGCGGCCACCACAGGTCGTCGTCCGGGGTGCCCGCCGGCGCGGGGCTCCCGTCCTCCAGCTGTGCGACCTCGCGGGCGTAGATCGTGAGCAGCCATTCGTCCGGGCCGCCCTGGTGCTCGATCACGGCTGGGGCCCACGGCCAGTCGTCGTGGGGCGTGTCGGCGGTCATGCCGGGGGAGGGGTACGGGGTCAGCACCTCGGTGCCGTCCGGCCACCGGCCGTCGTTCCCCTCCCACGGCTGCTCACCGGAGAGCGGGCCGTTCACCGCTTCCGCTTCCCTTCCCCGCCGTCCTCGCGGCGGGCGGCGTCGGACTGTTCCTCCCGGAGGGCGGCCAGTTCCCGCCTCGCCTGGTCCCGCTCCTCTACGGCGCTGCGGGCTTCCTGGCGTGCGGTGGCAGCGTCGGCCGCCGCCTGGGCGGCCTTGTCGGCCGCGGCCTGGCGGGCCTGCTCGGCCTGGGCTGATTTCTCCGCAGCCGCCTCGCGCAGCGCGTCGGCGCGGGCCTGCAGCTGGCGGGCTTCGTCCCGTTCGTGGACGGCGGTGTCCCGGATCTCGATCGCCTCGGCCCGCTCGGCCTTCGCCTGGGCGGCGCTCTCCTGCGCGGCGTCCCGGGCAGCCTCGGCGACGGTGACGGCGGACAGCGCCTTCTGCCGAGCTTCCTCGGACCTGTCCCGCGCCGTCTCGGCCTTCTCCTTCGCCGCCTCCGCCGCCTGGCGCGCGGCCATCTCGGTCTGCCGGAGAGTGCTTTCGTGGGCCGCCTTGGTGCGGGCTTCGTCCCGTTCGTGAACGGCGGTGTCCCGGATCTCGATCGCCTCGGCCCGCTCGGCCTTCGCCTGGGCGGCGCTCTCCTGCGCGGCGTCCCGGGCGGCCTCCGCGATGGTGACGGCGGACAGCGCCCGCTGCCGGGCCTGCTCGGCCTTGTCCCGCGCTTCTTCCGCCTTTTCCTTCGCAGCCTCAGCTGCCTTTCGGGCCGTCTTCTCGGTCTCCCGGAGCGTGCGCTCGTGCTCGGCCTTCGTGCGGGCTTCGTCCCGTTCGCGGACGGCGGTGTCCCGAGCTTCGATCGCCTCGGCCCGTTCCCGGAGCGCGTCGTTCCTCTCGGTCTCGGCGGCGGCCTGGGCGGTCTCGGCTTCCCGGGTCCGCGTGCGAGCGCGCTCGGCCTCGCCCTTCGAGGCGGCGGCGTCGGCAACGGCGTCGGCTTCGGCGTCCCGGGCGGTATCCCGTTCCCGGACGGCAGTCTCCGCCGCCGTCTCGGCGGCGGCCTGGGCGCGCTCGGCCTCGGCCTGGGCCTTGCGGGCGGCGGCGACTTCCTCGGCGGCCGCGGCCTTCGCTGCGTCGATCCCGGCCTGCCGGTCCGCCTTGGCCTGAGCCACGTCGGCGGCGGCCTGGTCCAGCCGGGCCTGGACGCCAGACGCGACCAGCTCGCCCGCCAGGCCGTCGGCGATCCGGCCGGCGTACGTCTCCAGGCGCTCCACCAGTTCCTCGGCGGCGGCTACGTCTCCCGAGACGCCGCCCTGGGCCTTGCGGGCGGCACGGCCCTGCTTGGCCTTCTCGGCGCACTTCCTGGGCGGCGCGCAGTAGCTCCGTTTCCGCCCGCGGCCGGGAGTCTGGGGCACGGGATCGCCGCACCACTGGCACGGCCTGGTCGGCAGGTCCGGGGCATCGACGTCTTCGGGCGCTTCCCCGGCGGGTTCTGGCTGCGTCGTTGTCATGATTCCACCCTACTCTAATTTCAGTATTTCCGGAAACAGAAATACGGAAATAAATTTAGTAGTCCACAGTCGGCAACACACGTAATTTGACGACCCTTGCTAGCCAGCTCCGTAGTTGCCTGTCGCAGGCCGACCCATGATGACTGTTTTCTTCAAGTGTCGTGTGTCGTCATGGCATGGGCAACCCGGGCTCGATGAGCCCGGGTCCCGGGACGGCGCGCCCGCGTCGTCACTGTCGTCACTCTGCCGACCGCAGTCAGCAGGCCGGCTGCGTCGACCTTTTGCCCGCTTTATGCCCAATTTCGCATCCGGAAGGCTCGGTGTCGGCCCGGGAACGCCCCTGCGGGCCCTGGTCAGTCCTCGGCCGGGGCGGCGCCGTGGGCGTCGGCGATCTGGTCGATCGCGCGGGCCAGCTCGAAATCGGCCTCGGTCAGGCGGTTCCCGGCGTCGTGGGTGGTGACGGAAAACCGGATCCGCTGCCAGCGGAGGTCGACGTCGGGGTGGTGGCCGAGCTCCCGCGCCTTGGCAGCCACGTAGGTGAGCAGGTGGACGCATTCGTGCCAGGTATGCGCGTACGTCCTGGCGATCGCGTTCCCGTCGCGGGCCCATCCGGGGAGCCCTGCGAGGCGGCGGGCGATCTCGTCATCGGTCAGCGGCACGGGCGTCGTCATGACGCCGATTATCCGATCCCGGCGAGGATCCCGGAAAGCTCTCGTCCCGCCCGCGTGCGGATCCACGGACGGGCTCTTTCCCGGATCCCGCCAAGCTCGCGGCGGAGCCGGGCCGATCCGGTGGCCGGGACCGTCTCCGCCGCCGCGGCGGTGATCTCCAGGACCCGGTGGGGGTCGGGGACCTGGGCGAGGGCCTGGGCCTGCCTGGCTGCGAACACGGCGTTGTCGCGTCTCGCTTCGGCCGGCATCGACTTCATGATCTGATCCCACAGCCCGGCCGCGTCGGCCGCGTCGGCCGGGGCACCGGTGCGGCCGTAGCAGGTAGCTCGCTGCACTTCGACGTAATGCGGAGTGCGGCGGCAGGCGTTGCCCCACGGATGCTCATCGTCGACCCGCCCGGTGAGGCCAGCTGCAGAATCCAGAAGCCGGTCGGCAACGGCCCGGTTTCCGAGCATGGCCTCACCCTGGGCCTGGTGCTGGAGGGCGAGGATCCGGCACTTGGCCGGGAGCTGCCGTTCGCCGGCGAGCGCGGCCTGCGCGTAGTCGGTGACTGCGCGGCCATTGCCGCTGTCGAGCGCCAGCATGGCCTTGTTGGTCAGCGCGTAGCTCACCAGTTCCGGGCTGCCGGAACGGTGGGCGAGGCTGAGCGTGATGTCACGCCACCGGGCCGAGGACGTCAAGTCGCCGGCGTCCTGGTGCAGCCAGCCGAGCAAAGCGGCGTAGGCGGCGCCGGTATCGAGAAGACCTGGGCGGACTGCCGCGTCGGCCCGTGAGGCAAGGTCCATGAGCAGCTCAGTCTGGGCCTGGACCGTGGGAATCAGGTTCTTCGGCCCAAGGAACATGTCGGCGGAGTAATGGCCGGCGAGCTGGGTCCGGAAATACGACACGAGTTCGGGTGCCACGGGTTCCTCCGGGTCACGCGGCGAGGGCGGGGGCGCGGCGGCGGCCTGGATGATCTCGCCGCCGGCGCTGAGCGCCTCGTCCAGGTGCCGGGCAATGTCCGCCCCGTAAGGCTTGCGGTCGCGGAGCACCTTGGACAGATAGCTGGGGTCGTATCCCGCAGACCGCGCCAGGGCGCGGACCCCGAGGCCGCGCACCTCCATGTACTGCCGCACGACCTCGCTGAAGCCGCTCATAGTTTGCCGTTCGCTCGGGAGGGGGCTGGTGTGGACCTGTGGACCCGCCTCCGGATGGCCACAGGTCCACACTCCCCAAGCTACTGCGGGACAGGGCAGGCTGACTGGCGTTGGGTGACATACATGAGACGGGACGTGACCAATGATCTGCCGCACCTGCGGCGCCGACATCGCCTACGACGGCCCGGCGCTGTTCATCAGCAGGGTAACCGGACTCGGCTACCTGGCCCCGGTCGTTCATTCCGACACCGGGCAGGAAGCCGGGACCGACGGCCACACCGCTGCCCTGACGTTTCGCGCGGCGTTCGACACCCCGCCTCCGGGCCTCGGTCGGCTGGCGGCGGCGTGAACGCCGAGCGTCTACCCGTCTTCCTCTGGGACTCGGGCTCCGCGTGCGGCGTCACCGACGACCCGCAGGCCGCCGCCCGGCACGCGGAGCGCTTCGTCCGCGACGGCCAGGAGGCTCGTGTCGAGCAGGCGATCAGCATGGTGGACCAGGGGCTGGAGCGCTCCTACCTCCGGACCGGAGACGCACACGTCGGGCGGCCCGGGCCCGGGGGCATCGTCCTGTGGCAGCCTGCGGCCGGGACCGGCGGCGTCCCCGGCTGGATGCCTCCCGCCGGCGAGGGCGCCAAGCCCACGGTCGCCCAGCTCGGCATCGATCCTGGTGCGCAGCGGTGGGAGCGGTCCGGACCGGATGATGCTGCCATCGAGATTGCTTTCCCCGAGAATCCGGGCCGCTGGGAGCGAGGCGACTGGGTGCTCATGCGGGTAGACGGCGACGCCGACGGCCGGGTGCTCGTGTTCAGCCGCCTCGAGTGGGAGTGCTTCATCGACGGGGCCCGCAAGGGCGAGTTCAACGACGCCGTCGACCAGATCTCCGGGCGGGACCTGCCCGTCCCGCCCGGCACCCGGGGCAACCTCCCCGGGAACCCGCTAACCGAAGGAGTAGCACCATGAACGACCTGCCCCAGGCTATCTGGCGGAAGGCTTCTCTCAGCGCGCACAACGGCGGCTGCGTGGAGGTCGCCGCCTTGCACGGAAGCGTGGGCGTCCGGGACAGCCGTCGGCCGGAGGACGGAGCGCATGTCGTGCCCGCGGCGACGTTCGCCGGGTTCCTCGCCGACGTGCGAGGCGGCCGGTTCAGTTCCTGACCCGCAGGCCTCGCCGTGGCGGGTTGGCGGAAAGCCAGCTGCAGCCGCAAGTGAAACCCTGCCTGTCCCGCCCGGGCGGATGCGCCCGGGCGGGACAGGCAGCCCAAGTACGAGGAAAAAGGACATGATCAGGCTCTCGGGAGACGCGGCCGAGGAACGGCTTAACCGGGCGTGGGACACGATCCTGGCCCGGGATCCGGCGGACCAGGAAATCATCCACGTGCTGGCCGAGCCGTCGCCGGAACCGGAATGGATCGCCGGATTCGGGCCGTTCCGGGCCTGGGCTGACGACGGCGAGCGGGCCAGCGGCAAGGTGTGGGAGATGTTCGCCGCCATCGCCGGGACGTGGCCGTACATCGCCGGTGCCCGCCGCGCCGCAGCGGCCGGGATACCGAACACCCGGATCCTGGTTCTCCGCCAGGACCGCCTGGAGTCCGCGCCGGCATGGTTCCGGTACCTGGCCCTGGTGCATCTCCCGGGGATCTCCGCGATGTCCGGCGAGGACCTGTACCTCGTCCGGGCGGAGGACTGCCGGGCAGCGGGCCTGGCGGTCCGCAATCACGACGTCAATCTCTTCGGCGCCGCCGGGGCGATGACCGCCGGGGGCGACAACGGGGATGTCGAATGGCGGGCGTTCGTCGACGAAGTCCAGGATCCCGAACTGTTCCGCCAGGAGCACGACTACCTCACCGCCGTGCGCGCCTTCACCGCCCGGCACGGCGTCCTGATCGCCCTCCCGTCCTCGCTCCAGCTGGCCGCCAGGCCGGCGAAGACGGGCCGCTAAGCCTTCCCCTGGCATCCGGCCCGGGGGCAGCGTGTCGGTCGGCTGCGATGGATCGGGACTTCGTCATAATCGACATCACCGCAGGCAGCGGGGCGCCGTATGTATTTCGGGAGGGGACCTGCCATGGGACGAAGCACTCCGATGGACCACGAAGCGGCCGACCGCATCTCGGCGGCCGCCGACCGCGACCCGGGCAGCCCGACCGCCGAGAGCGGGTTCGACGACCGGGCGCAGGACGCCGCCGACCGGAACGACAGCGCGTAATCCGGGGCGCGGCCTACACGTCCAGCTCGGCCGGCGGCACGATCTTCGCCGTGTCGTAGTGGAACCATCCGTCGCGGATCACCCCGGACTCGCCCCACGCCAGCCGGACGATCCAGCCCCGTCCTCGGCGCTGCCAGGGGCCGATCCAGCACAGCGCCCAGGATCCGTCGCTGAACCTGACCATCAGTCGCGGGGTGCGAGGCGGGATCTCCGGGTCCGACCGGCGCGGCTCGGCGCGCTCGAGGTCGGGGCCGGCCCGGCGGGGCGGGCCGGGAGAGAGGTAGCTCACCGCCTGGCCCGGGACCGTTTTGCCAGTGCGATGCGGATTTCCAGGATGATCCCGATGATCGTGAAGCCGGCCGCGTCCCAGGCCAGCCAGCGGGCGAGCGCCGGGCTGGCGGGCACGGCGCGGGCGGCGGCGATGACCAGGACCGTGGTCACGATGGCGCAGGTGTAGGCCGTCGCGGTCGTCTCTGTCGCCTGCTCGGGTTCGGCCATCCGCCTCATCTCCGGGTGTCGCGGCGGCGCCGGTAGGCGCGGATCTCGCCGTCGGCGATCTTGTCGGCGAGCTCGGCGTAGACCTGGGTGGTCGTGGCGGAGGCGTGGCCGAGGCGCTTGCGCACCACTTCGATCGGGACGCCGCTGTTGACGAGCTCGGTGGCGTGCGCGTGGCGCAGCTGGTGCATGCCGGCGTCGACGCCGGACAGCTCGCAGTAGTGCGTCCACCGGTTGTGGGCGGCGTCGTAGGACAGCGGGCCGCCGGTGCCGTTGATGCTGGCGCGGAACAGCGGGCCGGAGGTGTACCCGGTCCGGGCCAGGTACAGGCGCAGCAGCGCGAGGTAGCCGCGGTCGTCCAGCAGCACGGTGCGGACCGTCCCGCCCTTGCCGTGGATCCGGACGTGCTCGTCGTCCAGCGTGAGGTCCAGGTCGTCGACGTAGATCCCGCACGCCTCCTCGGCGCGGGACCCGGTGGCGTACATGGTCTCGAACAGCACCCGGTCCCGGAGCACGGCGAGCGGGACGTCCTTGCGGGGCCGGCGCGAGCAGATCGCGGCCAGCACGGCCTGGACGTCGTCCTCGGCGGCGGGCCGGGGGAGGGTCCTCGGGACGGTGACGGTGTCGATGCGGTCCATCGGGCTGGCGTCCAGGAGGTCGTGGCGGACGGCCCACTGGCAGAAGGCGGCGACGGCGGCGCGCTTGCGCTTGCGGGTGGCCGGGGCCTGGCCGGCGATCGCGGCGAGGAAGGCGCGCACCGGCGCCGCGGTGATATCGGCCGGGCCGCCGTCGTGGTGGGCGGCGAACTGGATCAGGTCGCTGCGGTAGGCGCGGATCGTGTTGCGCGGCTTGTTGGCGTTCTTCCGGTCGGCGAGGAAGTCGTCGACCGGCGCGGCGAGCGGGTGGCCGGGCAGCGCCTCGAGGACGGTCCTCTCGGACCGCGTACCCGGGGTTGCCTGATAACCGGCGAACGAAGGTCCGGGGCGGCGGGGCGCGGTCGCAGGCGGCATGGGGCCACCCTAGCGTTTCTTGCCCGATAACGTTAGTTATCTGGCAACTGAAAACCTGGCGTGTACCGGTCGCATCCTGCGGGGGAGTCCTTACCTTGCGGCTCGCCGTAGCTATAGGAATCGCCGGATGGGGCGAAAGATGGCCAGGTGACGAGAGGGTCATAATTTACCCATGATCATTTCGTCTACGTCAGTTGAACGATGTTCCGTACAACTTGCCGTGCAAGTTTCATATCACGGACCCCGGCCCTTTTCCGTTCGGGCCGGGCGCCCGCCAAGCGGGCGGTCGTGCGGTTCTTACCGCTGCCGTGCGGCCGCCCGCGCCAACCTCGCCGGGAACGTCCCGCGCGGCCGGTGCCAGTTACGTACACCAGCAGGCGCACGCCCCGCGGCCGTGCGGGACCCGGCGGGGGAAGGGCCGGGACATTCAGGCCAGCGCCGGGGACGATATCGACTGACCGCCGGTCATGGACGGCGGGGCTCCGGCCCCGGTGCCTGACGGGTCCCCCGGACCGGCCGCACGGTCCCGTCAAGTGGCGGCCGCGCCCGCGCGGCCGGTCCGGGAAAAATCGCGGGGTGCCTATTTTTCCCGGACTCCGAAGGACCACTTGACGGAGCGGACCGCACTTGACCATTGAGGGTCCGGGTAAGGGATTGCCGTTTATCCCCTTATCCGACAGCCAGCCGGGTTTTGGGGTTAGCCGTGCCATCCCGCGAGACTGGCTACACGCCGCCGCCGGTCATGGCTTCCCGGATGCGGTAGATGGTCGGGCGGCTGATACCGGTTTCGGTGCTGACCTGGTTGACGTTCGCGCCCGCGCGCAGAGCGTAGCGGACGATGGCGTCGCGCCCGGCAGTGGCGGCCTTGTAGGCGCGCATCCGCTGGAGGGCCTGGTCCATGTCGGCGGGTCCTTCCTCAACGTGTGCGCCCCACTGGCCGCTGTCGTAGATCCACCTGCGAGTCCTGGTCCAGCCGCGGGCTTTCAGGAGCGCGTCGGCGCGTGCCTCGTCCAGCTGCCCGCGTGCGTCCTGCCCGGGGTCGGCCGGGGTGACATCCAGATCGGGACGCAGGGGATCGAGGCCGTGGATGGTGATTCCGGGGTCTTCTCCCCGCGGATTGCCTGCGGTGACGGCGAACGCGATCGTGGCCATGGCCCGCTCCTGCCCGGGTAGCCTTGCCTGTCTTCTCATATTTTACATGACCGTTTTTTACATGTAAGGATTGATACGAATTTGCGCCCTCGTTTCTCCGTGATTGCCCGTAGCCAACGTGCTGGGGCATCGCGGTTACCCTGCGGCCGGGCCTTCTTCTTCCCGGCCCGGCTTCGGGAAGATGGTCATCACGTCCCAGTAGGGGGCTCGGGCGGCCTGGACTATGCGGGCGAACGTCTCGGTGTCCATGCCGCCGTGGCTCCAGAGCTGCGCGGCGCGGAAGTGCTCGCCGACCGTGATCGTTGAGGCCATCCATCCTTCTTTGAGCAGGTCCTCGGTGAGCTTTCGCGCGGCATGCTGCTGCTTGGCCGTCAGTTCGTTCCACCGGTTCGCCATGTGCGGGCTTCCTTTCCCTCGGGCTTCCTGGCCTGGGGGACGGGATATCGGCCCGGGAGGTTCAGCCGCCGGGGTGGACGGGCGGCTGGGTGGTCTCGCCGTACAGCCAGCCGATCGTGGTGACCACGGCGTCGGCGTAGCCGGGGGAGTGGTCCCCGTGCCGGTAGCCCCCGGGCTGGAGGTGTTCCTCGGCGGCCAGCTGCTCGCGGCGCATGTCCTGGTCGCTGGGGAGGCCTTCGGGCGCCGGGTGGGTGCAGGCGCCGGGGCCGGGGTGGTCCATGGGCGGGGCGGCGCGGCCGCCGGAGGCCCAGGCGAGGGTGGCGATGACGCCGGCGTGCCAGCCGGGGCCGGATCCCCATCCGGCGGTGTCGCCGGCGCTGGCCTGCCGGGTGGCCCGGGTGAGGGTGCCGGCGATGTCGTCGGCGGTGCGGACGACGGGGCCGCGTCCGCCGGTCAGGTCGCCGGGCTGGGTGCCTGCGGTGTAGACGGGCGGCTGGTCGGTGATCCCGGCCAGCCATTCCAGTACCTCGAGGACGTCGCGGGCCTGGCTGATCTTCTCGTCTGTCTCCTTGCTCCAGGGGGTGGACTGCAGGTAGCGGCTGCAGGCGCTGATCTCGGCGCCGATGGCCGCTCGCCAGATCGCCGGCGGGGCCGGGGTGCGGGTGAACGGGGCCTCGGCCGACTGGCCGAGGGCCCAGTCGATCGTGTCGCCGATCAGGGTGTCCGCCGGGGCGCCGGTGCGTTCGGCGGCGTCGCGGGCGGCCTGGTCTGCGTCGGCGCGGACGGCCGCGACGTGGCGGCCGGGGCGGGTTACTGCACTGGTCACGCCGGTACGGTACCGGCCGGGGCCGGCGGTCACCGGGACATCCCGGGGCCGTCCCGGTGCGGGCCCTGCGGGGGCCTGCCCAGCAGCGGGGGCCGCTGCTCGTGCGGGCGGGGCCGGCGTCGCTGCTGGCCGGACGCGGGAGCCCGGCTCTTGGCCGCGCGGTCCTGGGCGGCGAGCTCGGCCGCGGTGCGCGCCCTCTTCAGCTGGGCGGCAAGGCGGTCCCAGTCCGGGCCGCCGTCCGGCCGGCCAGCGTCCTCGGCCGGGGCATCCTGCCGCCGGGGTTCCTCGAGGGGCGCGACGTCGACGCCGCGGCGGCGGAGTTCGGCGCTGGCCGCGAGCGCGTCCTCGCGGATCCCGCTGGTCTGCTCGTGCCACCGGGCGCGTTCCTCGCTCGCTGCGGTCAGTTTCTCCTCCCGCCGGGCGAGGGTGTCGGCGGCGCGCTGGTACTTGCGGGCCCGGTCGGCGGCGGCCTTCTGCGCGGGCGGGTCTCCGCCGACCCGGGCGGCGGCCTGGGCGATCGTGGCCTCGGTCTGGTAGTCGCGGCGGGCCAGGATCGTGGAGCGGAGGTCGTCGTCGACGTTGGCGGGCGCCCACGCGAGCTCGCGCCGGTAGCGGGCGCGGACGGCGTGCAGGTCCCCGTCGGAGCGGCGGGCGAGGTCCAGCTGGGCGGGGTCGGTGCCGAGCGCGCGGGCGGCGGCCTGCCAGGAGGCGCGGGCCTCGGGCGATTCCGGTTCCCGCCCGATCGGCGTCGCGTCGCAGTAGCCGAACTCTTCCCGGTAGGCGGCGACGGCCCCGGCCCGGAGGGCCCAGTTCTCGCGGCCGGCCTCATCGGCGGGAACGGGGCCGAGCCGTTCGGACCACGGCGGGGGCCGGTCGATGGCGGCGCGGCCGAGCTCGGCCTGCCGGGCGTCCAGGAGCCGGGCCAGTTCCCGCAGGTAGGTCCCGAGCTCGGGATCGGCGGGGATGTCCGGGGTGCGGTCGGCGTGGGACATGACGACGGGCGGCGGGTTCCCGATGGCCCGGTTGATCCGCCAGTGCAGCACCTTGGAGATGTCGTCGGCGTCGCGCCGGTGCTCGTTGCCCTCCAGCGCCCCGGCGGCGACCGCGTCGGCCAGGAGCCGGGCGGGGTCGTGCCCGGCCAGGGTCGCGGCGCGGACCCGCCGGTGCAGTTCGTCGCGGGCGGGCTCGGCCAGGTACCGCTCGTACAGGTCCGGGGGCAGCAGCCCGCGCAGGGCCTGGTCGGCCCGGCGGGCGTTGTCCTCGGCGATCTCGCCGGCCCAGATCGCGCCGAGGTGGGCCATGTGACCCTGGCGCAGGAGCTCGTCGCGGCGGGTGCCGGTCGCGGTCTTCGGCTGGTCGCCGTTTTCGAGGGCGGCGGCCAGGACGCTGTACCGGCTCGCCTCGGGCGCCCACGGCGTCCCGGGATCGTCGCCGGCGGCGCGGGCCCGGTCGCGGACGGATCCGGGGGCGTCCCGGCCCGGGGTGGTGAGCTGGGGCGCGGGGCGGGTCCCGGCCTGCAGGTCCGAGGCGCGCTGCCGGCCGGGGGCCCGGTCGGCGAGGGTCCGGTCCGGGTCCGGGCGGGCACCCGGCTCGACAACGGCGTAGGCGTAGTTGGCCAGGCGCCCGCGGCTGAGGGCGACGTAGACCGACGCGCGGGACAGCCCGGCGCCGATCAGGGCGTGGGCGACGTCCACTGTGCGGCCCTGGGCGCTGTGAACGGTGGAGGCGTACCCGAGGACGGCGTGGCCGGCCAGGTAGCCGGCCGGGACGGTGAACGGGGCGCTCCACCGGCGTTCCCCGCTGGTCTTGTCGCGGCCGAGGTAGCGGCGGACCACGGCGTCCCGGTCCCGGCACCGGTCGATCCGCCAGATGTCGCGGTTGACGACCTGCCGGCCGGCGGCGTCGAGAATGCGGCGGTCGTTGCGGCGGGCCTGGACCAGGTCCCCGTTCCCGGCGGCGTTCCCGTCGGCCAGCCTGAGGGGCGCGTCGGCGTCGACCAGCCCGACGTCGGCCAGCGAGGCGCGGGCCCGGGCGGACAGGGCGGCGGCCTGGTCGTTGGACGGGCAGATGAGCAGCGCGTCGCGGCCGCGCAGGTGGTCGGCGAGCCAGGCCCGGTAGGCGGCCTCGCCCATCTCTTCCTCGTTGCCCTCGGCGAGGCGGCCGTGCCGGTCGTAGTCGGCGATGACGTCGGTGTCGCCGGACCGCAGCCGCAGCGAGGCCTCGCATTCCCACTGCTCGGTCATCCGCTGCACTTCGGTGAGCTCGTGCCATCCGTGCTTGCCGGCGACCAGGCCGAACATGCCGCCGGCGGTGACGGCGGGGAGCTGGGCCGGGTCGCCCAGCAGCACCATCTTGGCCCCGGCGGCCTCGGCGATCTGGTGCAGGGCGGTCAGCTCCGCGGTGCCCACCATCGACGCTTCGTCGACCACCAGGAGGTCCCCGGCATTGAGGCCGACGTCGCCCCGGGCGTGAGCGGACAGGAACCGGGCGATGTTGAAGCACTCGGGCAGCCCGTCGTCCCGCAGGACCTGCGCGGCGGCCTCGGCCGTGGCCACCCCGACGACCCGGCCGCCGACGGTCGCGGACCACACCGAGGACAGGGAGCTCATCGACAGGGACTTGCCCGCCCCGGCGGGGCCGATGAGCAGGTCCACCGGCCGTCCGCTGGTCGCGATCCCGAGCACCGCCCCGGCCTGGTCGGCGCGCAGGCCCCCGGCGTACCGGCGCGGGCCGCGTTCCGACTGTTCCGCCGGGTCGTTCCGCCGCTCCGCCGACGCGGAATGCGGGGTGACCCTCCCGGGGAGCGAGGCCAGTTCGCCGGCCGGGATGCCGAGCGCCGCAGCGGCCTGTTCCGGGCTGGCGGCGGGCCCGCCCGTCCGCCCTCCGGCGGCGAGCAGCCGTTCCTCGGCGTCCTGGTGGGGCCTGGTGGTGTAGAGAGCCCTGTCGTGCGGGCTGTAGACCGATTTCCCGTCGGCGCGCAGCAGCGATTCCGGGACCGGGACCAGGTCGGGGGCCTCCTGGTTGACCACGCCGTACCCGGCCAGCGCCCGGCCGGTCAGCTCCTCCAGGGTCCGGGTGACCGTGGCCGCGTCCAGCCCGCCGAGCCAGGCGGGCATCTGCCGGTCGATGGCCTGCAGGAGCTGGGCCCGGGTCCAGGTCGCGTGGCGCTCCTGGACCGAGGCGACGGCGGCGTCCAGGAGCTGGTCCAGCTCGGCGTCCGCGAGCGCGGCCAGGCCCTGGTCGGACGGGTCGCGGCTGCCGATCACCTGCCCGGGGACGGCGTACAGCTCGCCGAGCTCGGCGGCCGTCACCTTCGCCGCCCACCCCTCCAGCAGCTGCTGCCGCGTCGGGGGCTTGCTCTTGGTCTTCGGGCTGCGGGTCCTGACGGCCGCGTACTGGGCCATCGACCACAGCGCCCGGGCGTTCGGCGGCCGCCCGTGCTTCGCCTCGTAGGCCTCCGCGAGGTCGGCGACTTCCCTGGTGACGGCCGCCCGGCGGGAGCTGAACAGGTCCTTGACCTCCGGCGCGACGCCGGTCATCTCGCGGGTCTTCCCGTCCGGGCGGGGCGCCAGTTCCGCGCCGAGCTCGCGGGCCAGGATCTCGTCCAGCACCCGGGCGCCGATCGCGTTGGCCGCCGGGAGAATCTTGTAGAACGCCCGGCTGTCCAGCGTCCGCCACTCGCCGTCCGCGCACTCCACCCGGTTCAAGACGGCGTTATGCACGTGCATCTGGGGTTCGCCGTCGCGGCTGGTGAACTGCAAAAACGACGCGATGACCCAGCCCGGGGCCTCGATGAACCGGCCCGTGGCCTGGTCGGTCAGGCGACGGCCGTCGGCGTCCTTCGGGACGCTGCCGTGGTGCTTGTTCCGGCTGTACCCGGCCTCGTCCTGGGCGTACTCGAGGGCGGCGGCCGCGCCCGCCCGCACCGCGTGCTCCACGATCTCGGCCTGGCGCCGGTACCCGGCGGCGCCGTCGGCGTCCCCGGCGCGCTCGGCCCGGGCCGCCGACGCCTGCAGCCCCGCGTGCAGCACCGAGACGTCCTTGCTCGCCGAGAACGTGTAGTCGAAGAAGGCGACCGCGGACTTCGCCTTCTTCTCCGCCTCGATCTCCAGGATCTCGCGGCGCTCGGGCCCGGCGTCCGGCTCGGCCGCGAGCAGGACCGCCAGGTGCTGGTCCTTGGTCTTGTACCGGTACGGGCGCCGCCCGAGCCGCGCCTTGTCCTTGTCCGGCACGGACCTGTCGCCGAACGCGGGATCGCGGGGGTCCAGCTGCCGGGAGTACATCCCCTCCATCACGGCGGGCTCGACCTCGGAGCCCGGCATCAGGCCGAGGACCCGGCAGCCCCTCCCGGTCCACACGCCGGGCGGCTCCCCGATCGAGTCGACCGCGGAGTGGTAGTAGCCGGAGTCCAGCCCCTTGGACGACTCCTTGAGGAGGTAGTTCACGTCGTAGCCGGGAACCAGGCTTCCGATCGCGCCCATTTCTCGCGCCCCCGTTCCCTGCGTCAGGCGATCATGCAGGTCATCGGCATGATCATTTTAACGTCCGTCACATCAAGATGCCTAGGTGTGCTGCTGTGGACTTTGATCTTGGAGACGTGAGGGGAGGCGGGCCGGTTCAGGTGGGGCTGGAAGTTTTGCCAGGCGGATTCTGCGGGGGAGACGCGAAAGAAGCTCCTGCAGCGCTGCGGCTGCAGGAGCTTCTTTCTGGGCGGGAGATTTTTCGGCGGGGATGCGGGCGGCGGGCTTCTTCAGTCGGGCCGTACCGGGGGTCCGGCGTGCCGGCGGGCCTCGTTCAGGCCGGTGCGGCCGAGCCAGGCGGCGATGGCCATTCCCTCCCGGGCGGCGGCCGCGCGGAACTCGTCGAGCTCGGTGTCTGTCAGCGTGACCGCGATGCGGTGCGGGCGGCGGGCCGGGGCGTGCTCGCGCCGGCGGCGCGGGGTTCTGTCGGGTGCCATGTACCCGACAGACGTTCGCGGCGGCTGGCGGGTTCGGCCGTCATGGCGGTCATGGTGGCGGTCAGCCAGCACATTGGCAGCTACCTTACGGAGCAGAAGGTTCCCGTAGCCGGGCCGGTGCTGTCCGGCTAGCGTTAGCGACTATGAGTGGCGAAACGACCGCGACAGTGTGGCTGTACCAGGCCGGCGAGTGGGAGCCGGCTGACGACCCGATCGACTGGGGCGACGAGACCGACGTGCTGAAGAAGTACGCCGATGCGGGCTACAACGAGTACGGCCCCGTGGCGTCGAGCACGGAGTCGCTGGTCGCCGGGTTCCTGGTCATGGGCCTCAACAGCGAGGACAGCCCCGGGTACGGCGCGCAGATCACGATGTACGTGCGGAACGAATTCCCGCAGTGCCTGATCGACATTGAGGGCGGGGCCGGGTCAAGCCGCGCCGTGTACGCGGCCCGGCTTCCCGACGGGCTGGACATCATGGCCCGCTGGGCGCCGCTCGCCACCGCCGGCATGCTCACGGAGATTGCCCGCGGGCTCATGCACCCGGAGGAGGACTCCAAGGGCAACCCCGCGGCGACCGGGCTGGTCGAAACGATCGCGAGGCGCGTGTCACAGGTCGTGTAACGCGTCGGCTCTCCGGTGTCTGGCTGGCGGGGCGGTCTATTGCCCCTCGCCGTAGCTATAGGAGTTCCGGGCCGTGCATCAGGTGACCGGCCGGTCATGGCGGCATTGACCGGTCAGATGACGGCCGCTGCCGGCTGGGCGGGGCTGTCGGCGGCGGTCACCGCGGCGCGAGGTGACGGTCAGGCGGGCAGTCAATGACCCGGGCGAATCCCTCGGCGGCCAGGCCCGGCAGCGCCTGGCGGATCATGTCGTGCTGGGCGCGGACCGTGCTGTCGGGCACCCGACGGCCCCACCGGGCGCCGGGCCGCGGGCCGGGGCGGGCGGCGTTGCGCTCAAGGCAGGCCTGCACGCCGGCCATCATGACGGCCGCGACCGACGGGACGCCGTGACGGGCCGCCAGTGCCAGGAGCGGCTGGCGGGCGCTCGCCTCGGCGTTGGTCGCGTCGACGATCACCGTCAGCCCGCGGCGCAGCCGCGCTTCGGCCAGCGCGTGCAGGAGGGCGACGGCGTCCGCCGTGGCGGACTGATCGGATTCGTCGTCGCTGACGGCCAGCCTGAGCGCGTCCAGGCTGAGCACCTGGGGCCCGGCTGTCGCCGCCTGGGCGGCCAGGGTCGATTTCCCGGATCCGGCGGCGCCCATCATCACCACCAGGACCGGGCCCGCGAGGACCGCCTCGCGGACCGCACGGGTTCCGGCGGCCGGGGAGGGCTTCGTCCTCGCGCTCGGGGCGGGCATCTTCTCCTGCCTCAGTCGGCCGTGCCGGCGGCGCCGAGAAGGGCGTCGTTCCTGGCGCGCATCTCCGCCAGCGCGGGACTGTCGCCGATCGTCAGGTACTCCTCCATCCCGGCGCCGATGGCGACGGCTTCGACCAGGCGGCGGGCGTGGGCGGTGCCGAGGCCGTTGCCGGCCTGGCGGAGGTCGACCGGGCGGCCGGACGCGTAGCTGGCGGCGATCTCCACCAGCCGCTGGTCGCCGCCGGTGAGGTAGACCGTGCCGCTGTTCAGCAGCTTGTCCCAGTCGCGCACGGCCGCGACCAGCGGCTCGGACCCGTCGGCCGCGTAGCCGGTCTCGATGTCGACATGCCGGGCGAAGTCCCGGCGGCCGGGCAGCTCGGTGTAGGTGAGCAGGTGGACGGCCGCGTACATGCCGTAGGAGCCGACAACGCAGGCCCACTCGCCGAGGAGCGCGGTCATCTCCTCGGCCGTGTAGGTCTCCGGCGGGCGCTTCGCGATGGGCGCGGTTCCGGTCATGACAGGGGTTCCCTTCGGTCGGTCATTTATAAACGGGCGTTTTGAGTCTCGGCGGGAGCGGATCCCGACGGGTCGCCGGGCTGGTCCCGGCGATGATCGCGGTGGGCCTGCCAGCCGCGGGGGCGCGGCGTCGGCCAGTGCGGGGCGAGCATCGACAGCGCCCCGTCCGGGTCGGCCCGCAGCCAGGTCAGGCACGCCTGGAGAAAGTCCCCGATGCGGTACCCGCGGCTGCCCAGGTACCCGCGGGCGGCCTCGTAGTCGTCCAGGTCCGGGCGGAACGACCGGCCCGGGGGCCTGCCGTCGCTGTCATCGGTGCTCGCGTCGGTACTCATGACACCAGTGAACCATATTGGATATCCATTTCATCGAGTAATGGACTTCCATTTCTCCCCGGGTCCGGCTACGCTGGCCGGAGTAATGGATATCCATTAGTTGCGGGAGGTTCCGGATGACGGTGACGCCCAGGGCCGCAGGAGACGCGGCCGGCGCCGGGGGAGAGGACACGGCGGCCGCGCTGCGCGCGATCGTCGGTGAGCTGTCCGAGCAGTTCTACGAGCGGGCCGACGTATCGCGGATGCTGGTCGTCGCGATGCTGGCCCGCCAGCACTCGCTGGTCCTGGGACCTCCCGGGACGGCCAAGTCCGAGCTGGCCCGGGAGCTGACCGGCCGGATCACCGGGGCGCGGATGTGGGAGATCCTGCTCTCGCGCTTCACCTCGCCCACCAGCATGTTCGGCCCGATCGACGTGGCCGCGCTCGCGACCAGGGGCGAGTACACGCAGCTGTTCAGCGGCCGCGCCACGACCGCGCACATCGCGTTCGTGGACGAGATCTTCAAGTGCTCGGCCGCCGCGCTGAACGCCATGCTCGCGTACCTGAACGAGCGGCTGTACCACCCCGAGGGCGGGGGAGACCCGATCGAGTGCCCGCTGATCAGCGCGGTGTGCGCGTCCAACGAGCTGCCCGACGGGGAGGAGACCGGCGCGATCTACGACCGGCTCCTGGTCCGCCTGCAGGTCGGCTACCTCGCCGACCCCAGCAACTTCGCGGCGCTGCTGCGCTCCGGCGGCGACGCCAGCGCGCCGGCCGCCCGCACCACGGTGGACCTGGCCGACCTGACCGCCGCCGTGTCCGGCGGGGTGCCCCGGGTCGCGGTGCCCGACAGCGCGGTCGACGCGGTCTGCCAGCTGCGCAGCCAGCTGCGCCGGGAGTCGATCATCGCCAGCGACCGCCGCTGGAAGGCCTCGGTCCGGCTCCTGCAGGCGTCGGCGTGGCTGGACGGCCGGGACACGGTCGCCGAGAACGACCTGCAGGTGCTGGCGCACGCGCTGTGGGAGTCCCCGGTCCACCGGGCCGCGGTCCAGCGCGAGGTCCTGCAGCTGGTCAACCCGCACGCGCGGGAGGCCCTGGACATCACCGACGCCATCGACGAGCTGGCCGCGCAGCTGGACAGCAAGGCCGGCCAGTCCGAGGAGTCCCTCGCGGCCTGGGCGACGAAGGAGGCCAACAGCAAGCTCCGCAAGGCCGGCAAGCAGCTCGCGGGCCTGCGGCAGGACTCGGAGCTGGCCGGCCGGTCCACCGAGGCCATCGACCGGGCCATCGCCCGGCACGCCGAGGTCCAGACCCGCGTCCTGGTGGAAGCGCTCGGCATCAGCCCGTCCGTCGCGTCCGGCGCGTCCGGGAGCTGACCGTGGCCGCGAGGAAGGGCATGAAGCTGAAGGACCTGGCGGCCCGGGCGGGCCGCTGGATCTCCCGCGCCGCCGGGTCCGGCCCGGCGGCGCCCGCCCCGGCCCCGGCGGCGCAGACCACCGCGGTGGCCGCCGACCGGTTCGACGCGATGTCCTGGCAGGAGACCTACTCCGACGCCCGGGCACTGCAGACCCTCGCCGGCGAGCTGCAGGAGCGCTACGACCACGCCGCCGACCTCCTGCGCGACCTGTGGACCGCCGCCTACAAGGCCGACCCCCAGCTGCGGCCCCGCCAGGAGATGGACCCCGGGCGCCTGGTCAACCACCGGGTCCTGCAGACGGTCCTGGAGTCCGATGACTTCGCCGAGCTCCGCCAGCACACCGTCGGCGACGCCTACGCCTCGGCGATGGCCGTGCTCGCCCAGGCCGACGCGCTCCGCCGGGCCCTGGAAGACACCCGCAGGGAACAGGACGCCGGCACCGACGCCCGCGACCGGGCTCAGGAGGCCGAGGAAGCCGCCGGCGCGGTCGCCGGCGCGATGGCCGCGGCCGAGGCAGCCGCCGGCGGGGACGGGACCGTCCCCGCCGGCGAGGCGCAGGCGCTGATCAGCGCGGCCGAGGCGGCCCAGCGGGCCGAGGACGCCGCGGCCGCCGCCCGGGAAACCGCCGAGAACGCCGCCGACGCGTCGGCGGCGAAGGCCCGCGCGACCCTGCACCGCGGGATCCGGGACGCGGCCGCCGAGCGCGAGGACGACGAAGAGCTCTGCGCCGCCTGGGGCATCGAGCCGGGCCAGCTGGCCCGGCTCGACTTCGGCGAGCGCCAGGCGCTCGCCGCCCGGATGCGCGCGACCAATCTGGTGAAGTTCGCGCGCCTGATGGGCCGCTTCCGGGCCATGGCCGAGGGCGAGCGCGCCCGCAAGGTCGAAGGAGTCGCCGGGGAGCTGGTCGGGCTCACCCTCGGCGGCGACGTCGACCGCGCCGTCGACGCCGACCTCGCGCACCTCGCGGTGCCCGCGCTGCGCGCGGCGTGGCTCGCCCGGTGGGCCGAGGACCAGCTCCTGCAGTACGAGACCCGGGGCGAGGATCGCACCGGCGCCGGCGCGATCATCGCCTGCGTCGACACGTCCGGGTCCATGCGCTTCCCCCAGCCCGACGGCGCCACCGGCGACGCGTGGGCCAAGGGCTGCGCGCTCGCCCTCCTGAACCAGGCCCGCGCCGAGCGCCGCGCCTTCGCCGGCATCGTGTTCAGCTCCGCCGAGCAGGTCCGGGTGTTCCGGTTCCCCGCCGGGCAGGTCCCGCCGGCCCGCGACCTCCTGGACTTCGCCGAGTTCTCATTCGGCGGCGGCACCGACTTCGAGGCGCCGCTGACCGAGGCCGTCGACCTCCTGGCCGCCGAGTACGACGCCGACGGGAAGGCCAAGGGCGACATCGTGCTGATCAGCGACGGCTCCTGCGGCGTGTCCGAGGACTGGACCGCCGCCTGGCTGGAAGCCAAGGCCCGGCTCGGGTTCCGCCTGTTCGGCGTCGCCGTGGCCCGCCACGCCGGCCGGGTGATGGACGCCCTGTGCGACAACGCCCGCTCCGTCGACGACCTCACCACGCCCGAAGCCGCCCGCGAGCTGTTCGGGCTCATCTGACCCGCCGGCCCGGCAGACTGTAAACGGGCGTTTTCAGTTCCGGAAGGGAGAAGGCCCCGATGACAACCCCCGACGACGAGCAGCATGTCGCGGGCGAGGCCCTGGAGGGCTACGTCTCGCGGCTGGAGAAGTCCGCCGCGCTCGGCCACCTGGTCGTCTACTCGATCTTCGACGGCCGTGTCACCCCCGACGAGCTCGAGCTGTGGTTCATCGAGCTCGGCCTGGACCGCGCCCACCTGCCGGGCTCGCTGAGGCCCGTCGACGCCTACGAGAAGACCACCGGCGAGCTGCAGGTGACCTACCCCGTCGACGCCCCGATGGCGGGCCGCGGCCGCCCCCGGGAACCCGGGGAGACGGTCGCCACGCTCATGGTGCGGCCGGTGGCCGCCGACGGCGAGCAGATCACCCGCCACCTGGTCCGCGAGGTCCGCGACGAAGGCGCCAGGACCCTGGACTACGAGACCCGCCTGGCGGAGATCGTCTTCGTCCGCGACCAGGCGGCCGACCGCGTCGCCGGCGGCGGCGTCATGCGGGTCACGCCCGACACCGCGTCGATCGGCCGGCTGGACGACGCCGAGCGCGCCCGGGTGGAGCAGGTCATCGGCCAGATCGACGACCGCTACCAGCACCGCTGCACGTACCTGTCCGGGGACCGGCTGCGCGGCATCATCCGCAAGCACGTGGAGGACCTCAAGGCCGTGCGCGTCCGGCCCACCGGCGGCGTCTACTTCGTCGGCGACCGGCACGCCGCCACGCTGCAGGCGCTCCGCACCCTGGTCAAGCGGTTCGGCGAGGGGTCCAGCTTCACCCGCATCCCGCTGCCCGACGAAGAGGAGATGCGGGAGATGGTCGTCGGCGCGTGGCGCGAGCGGGCCAAGGAAGAACTCCAGCGCCTGTCCCGCGACATCGCCGCGGCCCGCGAGAACGGGAAGGGCCCCAAGGCCGTGGAAGCGCTCGTGAAACGGTTCCGGGCGCTGAAGGCCACCGCCGAAGAGCACTCCGGGCTCCTGTCGGAAACGCTCGAGGAAACCGCCGGGGCCATGGAACTCGCCGAGATGCAGCTCCGGGACCTGCTCACCCGCGGCGGCTAAGCACCGCCGCCATCCGGAAGACCCGGTACTGGAACGAGAAGAAGGAGAAGGGAGGTGCAGCCATGTGCGAGGAATGCGGCGTACGCCCGGCCCTGGACGGCGGGCTCTGCGGCCACTGCATCATGCTGAGCCCGTAGGGGCTGAGCCGTCGCGGGCCGCCGGCCCGGCGATGTAGCGCAGGAACGAAGAATCCCGCTAGCCGCCCTCCGCAGGGGGCCGCTAGCGGGATTTTCCGTTCGGGAACTACCGGGCCGCCTCAGAGGTTGATGTCCCCGTACACATGCCCCAGCTGGACGACCGATCCCACGTGCCCGCGCACGATGTTGGTCACGCCTCCCGGCCCCCCGCTGTCACCGTGCTGAACAGCATGAGTCTCTTCCTGGCCGTCCGGGCCCGCCTGATCGTCGCGCTCGCTCGCGGCGGCGTCCCGCGCGGCCGGGGCCGGGTTCTCATTGTCAGCGGTCACGAGCCATCACCTTTTCTCCTGGTGTCTCATGCCCCTCGGTCGCACCACGATACGCCGGCCGGTCTTCCCCGGGACCGGCTTCGTGCTCGCTCCGCTCGAATCGTTAGCAATGCCGGCGGTTCCCAGGCTCCCGGCCGCACCCAGCGGCCGGGAGCGACGCGGCCCGTTCCCGGCGTATTCCGTTACCCCGCGCCTGGGATTCTGTCGCGCCCTATTTGAAAACGCCCGTTTTGGTTTTGCCGGGTCAGGCGGGGGCCGTGGCCGGCGGGCCCGGGTCGGCCGCGTACCAGGCTTCTTCGTCGTCGGGCGGGATCCGCTGCTCGAGTTCGGCGAGCCGCGCCGCCAGGGGCAGGGGCGGGTCGGGGTCTTCGGGGATCGTTCGCTCGGGCGGGGGCTGCCAGGAGGCGATCTTGCGGTGCCAGTCGTCGCGGTGCTCGCCGTAGGCGGCCTCGCGCTCGCGCTGCAGGGCCGTCGCGCCGGTCTCCTTCGCGACGTCGTCGAGCCGGGCGGGCCCGCGCGTCCAGCCGCGGGGGCCGTGCTCGGCCAGCCCGTACTCGGCCAGGAGCTTCAGGGCCCGGCCCGCCGCGCTCTCGCTGAGGTGCGCGTCGGCCGCGACGCCGGAGGCGGGCTGCGGGTCGTCGTCCAGGGCCAGCCAGGTGAACGCCGCGGTGCCGCCCAGCACGGACCACACGTGGTGCAGGGCCTCGATCCGGCCGGCCCGCCGCCGTCGCCACGCTGCCTGGGTCTTGTAGCCCTCGGGGACGCACAGGACGTACCGGTCGGCCCGGTCCAGGTGGTGGCGGCTCACCAGGTCGATCAGCGGGTCTTCCTCATCGCGCAGGGTCTCGATCGCCCGGGCCGCCGTGCGGTGGGGCAGCCCGGAGTACAGGGCGAGGTTGCGGCCGCCGAACTCGATCACGGGGCTGCCGCTGATCATCGCGGCCTGGGCCATGGCGAGCAGCACCATGCGGATGGCGACAGCCTGCCTGCCCCACCTTTTCTGGCGCGCGGGGTCTGCGGTGGCGATGTCGATCACCGTGGCCCACATCCGGATCAGCCCGTAGCCCGAAGCCTCGCCGTCGTCGGTCCCGTAACCCCCACCGGGGGGTAGGGGGCGTGGGGTATGAGAGTCGCTTGTGTGCCAGTTAGACAGATGGCTGTCGCCAGCGAGGTCGGTAATGGCTTTTCGCCACTCGCCCGCGAGGAGCCGTTTCATCCGGCCGGGCTCGCGGGAGCGGGCGTACAGGCCGGCCAGGCCGGCCCACTCGCCGCCGGCGATCTGGGCCTGGAGCTCGGTCAGGGTCCAGCCGCGCAGCGCGGCGGAGGCGATGACGGCCATGCGGGCGCGGGAGCGGTCCTTCCAGCGGGTGCCCTTGATGCCGTTGCGGGCGATCTGCTCCAGGTCCGGGCGCAGCGGCTGGCGGCCGTCCGGGCGGGGCAGCCACGGGTGCCCGCCGGCGTCGCGCTCGCAGCCCTCGGGGACGTCGTCCAGGTCCCGGACCGGGTCGGCGGCGGCCAGCTCGGCGGCGAACTCCTCCAGGAGGCCGGCCCAGACGCCGGGGCCCGCCGGGTGCTTCACGGCGGCCCTGGCGTCGTCCAGGGGGGTCACGAGCTGCTGGCAGCCGCCGGACTTGTGCCGGGCGCCGGGCGGGCGCAGCTGCCCGCGGATCCCGTTCCACGGTCCGGTGTCGAGCGCGCTGTAGCGGCGGGACATCGCCTTGGCGAGGGCCTTGAGCTCGCGCCACGGCTGCGGCTGGGCCAGCAGCACGTACACGTGGCGGCCGCCATTCGGGCTCTTGTCGACGACGGCGCGGCCGCCGAGCTTCTCCACGATCGCCGCAAGGTCCCCGGCCTGCCGGGCCACCGCGGCGGCCGGGTCGGGCTCGCCCGCCGCCCGGGCCCGGGCCACGTCCAGGTCCGCGCCGACCAGCCGGCCGGTGCCCGCGTCGTGGTTGTAGACGCTGATCGTCGCCGGCAGGAGCGGCGGGGTGCTGCTGAGCTTTTCCTCGCCCTTGCGGGGGTAGGTGTGGCCGCCGTCCGGGGACACCCGCATGAGCGGCAGGGGCGCGAGGGCACGCGCGATCTCCCACGCCGCGGTCGCGGCGGGGGGAAGCGGATTTGAGAATTTTTCTCTCGCCTCGCCCGGCGTGTCGTCAGATGGCAATAGCTGACTAGGCCGGGGGCGTGCTACTTTGGTGCCCACAGCAGTGGTCCCCTTGAGGGACTAGAGTCCGGAATCTTCGCGAACGGTCTTGGCGGGCGCGTAGGCGGAGAATCCCGGGCGGGTGAATATGAGGTTGTTCGGTGTGAAGGGGCTCCTCCCACGGATGTGGGTCGGAGCCCTTCGTGCGTTCCGGCTCGTCTAAGCAGCTCCAGGTGATGCACGCGCTGCCCGTGACGGGCGCGCAAGTCTGATACCGATCCATGATGGCCGGCCCTGACGGTCGGTGTTCGCCGACTCGCCGGCCTTTTTTCACGAGTTTTTCGGGCTAGCTGGGACCTTCGTGAGATCACTCGCGGATCAATCGATCCGCTTCCGTGCCTTCTGGCTGCTTGTCGCGTATCGCTGACAACAATGGACTGTCCGGGCCGGGGTGTCTCGCTTGTTGCTGTTATCGCCCGGTGCTCCGGGGTCTGGCTGTCCGGGCTGGCGGGCAGGGCCGCGTACGCGCGGGCCCCGGCGGCGATGATCACCAGGCTGCCGGCGAGCAGGAGGAGGCGCACCGGGCCGAGGGTGCCGACGTGGGCACCCTGCAGGGGGCCGCCGGCGAGCCAGCCGCACGCCAGCACGGACGCGCCCGCCACGAGCTGGTTGGCGGGCCGGAACACGCTCATCACGCGGCCCCGGTGCTCATCGTCGGCGGCCGCCATCAGGTACGGCGCGGCCGCCGCAGTCAGCACCCCGATCGCCACGGCGTAGGCGGCCAGCAGAACCAGGCCGGCCGGGACATCGCGGGCCAGGGCGTAGGCGGCGGCCGTAACCCCGGCGGCGGCCAAGCCGCCCCAGTTGACCGCGCGCAGGCCGCACGCGGCGGTCAGCCGCCGGGCGGCGGCCGAGCCGATGACGTACCCGGCGCCCATGACCGCCTCGGCGATCCCGAACGTGGCGGGGCCACCGTGCAGGTCCGACCGGACGGCGACCGCGTTGAGCGCGGTCAGCACCGCGGTGCCGGCCTGGCAGGTCGCGGTGACCGACAACAGCGCCCGCAGCGGCCGGCTGGCGCCGAACACCCGCCAGCCCTCGGCGAGCTCGGCGCGCAGCCCGCCCCGCCCGGCGTGGCCCGGGCACGCGGGCAGCGACCGCACCGACGCCCAGGACGCCGCGTAGGTCAGCGCGTCGACGGCCAGCGCGCCGTGGAGGCCCGCGACCGCCATCAAGGGGACCGCGAGCGCGGTGCCGACGATACCCGTCGCCGACGTCGCCGACTCGGCCAGCCCGGCCGCCCGGGCCCGGCCGTCGGCACCGGGGATCAGCACCGCGATGGCGGCGGTCCGGGCGGGGACGAACAGCTCCCCCGCCGCGTTCAGGACGAACACCGCGGCGTACAGGCAGCCCAGCCACACGGCGGCGGGAACGCCAGGGACGAACGACACGGCGGCCAGCAGCGCGGTCACCCCGGCGCGGGCCGCCTCGGTGGCCATCATGACCGCCCTCCGGTCGAACCGGTCGGCGAGCACTCCCCCGGCCGGCCCGGCGACCGCGATCGCCGCGTACGCCGCGGCGGGCACCCCCGCGACCGCGGCGGCCTGCCACGGCTTCCCGGCGGACAGGGCCGCGACAGCCAGGACGGCCGAGACGGTCAGCATCGCGTCCCCGGCCGCCGAGACGGCCTGCCCGGCCCACAGCCGCCCGTAGGCCGGGCAGACCAGCCACCGGGCGGCCGCCGCCCCGGCGCGGGCGGACAGGCCGCCCTGCGCGCCGGGGCCGCGCGGCACGGGCACGGCGGAGCCGCGCCCGCTGGTGCGGGCGCGGCTCCTGATGTCTGCCGGGGCAGTATTAGCGCTGATTTCCGCTACGACGGATGCGGGGTCCTGCGGGTTCAAATCGACGCTGATTTCTTCTCCCTGGTCAGGCACTCCGCTCCTCCCCCGCCGGGTCCTGGGCAGCGGCACGGTCGACGACCGGGCGGGCGATGTCCCGGTGGATCACTGCGGCGGGGATGCCCCGCTTGCCGAGCATCCGGGCGGTTTCCCCGGCCAGGACGGCTGACCTGTGGCGTCCTCCCGCGCACCCGTAGGCAATGATCACCGGCCCGCCCCCGGGGCCGGACAGCAGCGCCTGCGCGGCCCCGGTGACCGAGGCGGCCAGGGCGACGGCGCCGGGCGTGGTCATCACCGCGCGGCGGACGCGGGGGCTGGCGGCGTCCAGGTGCCGCAGGCCCGCCACGGCGTGCGGGTCCCGCAGGTGCTCGCGGACGTCGACGACGACGTGCGCGGCGGGCGGGTCCGCATGCAGGTAGCCGAACGAGACCACGATGATCCGGGCGACGCCGATCATGACCGGTCACCTTCCTCGGTGACGGCGGCCGGGAACTCCCGGACGCGCAGGTCCGCGGGCCAGCGACCCATGTCGCCGCCTTTCGGCCCGGCGCCCAGCTCACGTCCGAGGACAGTGCCGAGCTGCTTCACAAACGGCCTGGGCGTCGCTCCGGGCTCGAGGCATTGGGCGAGCAGGCCCCGGACCCAGTCCAGTTCCATCGGCCGGGCCCGGCCACCGCTTTCCCCGCCCGTGATCAGCCAGTCCGCCATCGGGGGGCACGGCCTGTCTCCCCGGTGGCCGCCCGCGTGGGCGGCCTGCAGGTCGATCGGGCCGAGCAGCGGCTCAGCGGAAATGAACTTCGTCCGCGCGGGCAGGCTCATCAGGACCGGTATCCGGGTCTCGGCCCACCGCTGGTTCTCGGCGCTGACGCCGAGCCACACCCACGCCGGCCAGTCGCTGCCCCAGGGCACCATCCCGGCGACGTTCCCCGGCCGCTTGGTCAGCAGCTGCCAGCGCAGCGACGGCGTGGACTCGATCAGGTCCCACAGCCGCTTGCGCGGCTCTTCCAGGTCGGGGTGGTCCTCGAACACGTCAGCCATTGACGCGCAGAACACTTTCTCCGGAGTCCCGGCCCGCTCGGCGTCGCGGTTCCACTTCAGCGGGCGGGCCCAGTTCCGGTCCGTCAGCATCCGCCGCTGCCCGTTGCGGCGCCACAGGTCGTGGCCGTACCGCCTGGCGTCCCGGTCGGCGTAGCAGAACCGGCAGGCCGGCGAGATGCGAGAGCAGCCCCACCAGGGGTTGAACGTGTGGTCGGTCCACTCGATCTTGGTGACGTCGCTCATGACGGCCTCCGTCCCGCGAGTCCGGTGAGAGCCCGGTCAACGGCGGCGGTGACCTGGTCGTAGATGCTGAGCAGCCCGGCGAACTCCTCCGCGTACGTGCCGAGGCTGGCGCGCTGCTCGCGGACCATGTCGCGGAACTGGCCGGGGGTGACTCCGGCGGCGTGCAGGTCGCGGGCGGAGTTGCGGTGATGCACGAGCTTGGGCGCGACCTTGTCGGCCGCCTTGACGAACCGCGCCTCCGCGTCCGCCTGGAGCTCGTAGCGGCCGATCATGGCCGGGAGCCAGGGCAGCCGCTCGCCGAGGTCGTCATGCCAGGCCAGCAGGGCGGCCTGTTCGCGCTCGTGTTTCCGGGCGCGTTCCCGGTCCGTGATCGTGATCGTCGGGGTGTCGTCGGCGAACACCTCCACCGCGTCATGAACGACGGCGTAGGCGGCGACAAGAACCGGGTCAAGACCGGGTTCCGTCGCCGAGGCGAGAGCGGAAGCAAGCCAGGCCAGATGCACCGTGTGATCGGAATCGGATTCTGCGGTGCCGTCGGGGAGGGTCACCACGGAGCGGTCGATGCGGGCGAACCTGGCGGCGTGCCGGGTGACGGCCGCGGCCGCCTCAAGAAGTTCACCGGCGGCGTGCTGCTCGCGGCGCTCAGCGCGGGCAGCCGCGCCGGCGTCCCGGGCGTCGTCGATGGTGCCGGGGCAGAGTTCGGCGGCGAGTGCCTGCGCGAGGTCCAGGACGCGGGCGGCGGTGCCGGGGCAGGACCGGCCCTCGGCGAGGGCGGCCGCGATGTCCCCGGCGGTGGCGGACAGGTCGACGGCGGCCTGGTACAGGAAGCTGTCGGCGTGCGGGATCGCGGTCACCACGACCACCGCCCCGCGATGACCAGGGCGGCCGCGAAGATGGACCCGTAGTGCCAGGCCTGGTCCAGTGCCAGCTGGCCCTCTCCGGTGGCCCAGTACCGGGCCTTGCCCAGCTTGCCGGCCAGCCAGCCCGGCAGGGCCCGCCGGTCCGCCGCGTAGTGCGTGACGGCGCTGACTGCGAGGCCGGGCGCGACGTGCTGCCAGTCCAGCGGCACGGCCAGGACCGTGGCCGCGATGACCAGGGCGTACGCCTGGGTCAGCGTGTAGGTGGCCACGTGGATCGCGCAGGCCCGGCGGCCTTTCCAGCCGGGCAGGCCCTTGTTCCGCGCGTCGGTGTCGCGCTGGATCCAGAAGTCGCCGACCTGGTGACCGGCGAAGAGCGCGATAAACACCACGGTGAACTCGGTCGCGTGCATCATGCCGTCGCCTCCTTCTTCTCGTTTCCGGTGATGGCGGGCAGCTGCACGGCGATGGCCTCGGCCACGGCCGCCGGCAGCGGCCAGAACCCGAGGGCTCCCCGGCACGGGACCGGTTCGGCCAGCGGATGCACGCTGGCGACGGCCCAGTGCCACTGGCAGGGCTCGGACCAGGGCGAGCACGGGCCGGCGGGCGAGCCGGGACAGTTCTGGCCGGTGCCCGACAGGTAGTGCGAGCCGCTGAAGACAGCGACCGCGATGACCGCGCCCAGGGTGAGCAGCGGGTCTTCTCCCTGGGCCGCGCCGAGGGCCTTCGCGGCGGCCGGGTCGGGCAGGTCGGCGAAGCCGTCGTACTGCTTGCTGGCGTGCAGCGCGACCGGGACGCCGGCGTACCGCAGGGGAAGCCGCCGGGACCGGTTTTCGGCCGGCTTCCAGCGGCGGGCGATGGCCCATCCCCACGGCTGGCGGATGCTGAGCCCGCGGGCCGGGATGAGGCTCGCGGCCGCGGGGCCGTCCAGGACGGCGGGGGCGGTCACCGGCGCTCCCCGGAGTCAGCCGAGCCCAGGATCTTGTGATCGGCGCCGAAGCCGCGGAGGTCCGCAGCCACGTCGGCAAGCGGCTGGGAGGTGATCTCCTGCGTCTTCGTGTTGTAGGCGATGATCGTCCGGTTCCCGCTCACAGCTCACCGCCCAGGGCCCGCTGGAGCATGTCCTGGTGGGCGGGGAACACGACGGCGCCGTCGTAGTCCATCTTGAGCGCGAGCTCGAGCCCCGGGTAGTCGCGGGCGGGAACCCATTCGGCCTTCACCGCGTCGTCCCCTCCGACGGCGTCGGGGAATTCGTCGACCTCGCCCAGGTCGGCGATGACCAGGGTGGTGACGGGCCAGGCCTCGCCGGACGCGTGGTCGTCGGCGAGCACCGGCATCGGGGCGCAGACCCGCCCGACGCCGGCCGCGATGACCAGGCCGGCTTCTTCCTTCAGCTCGCGGAGCGCCGCCTCCTCGCCGGTCTCGCCCTTGTCGACGCCGCCGCCGGGGATCGCGACGCCCCGGCCGTCCTCCCGCCAGATCAGGAGGGCGTGCCGGACTCCGGCCCGGGTGGCGAGGACCAGGGCGTCGCCGCACTTGTTCTCGCCCCAGTAGCCCATGCCGTTGCGGCCGTACCGGACGCCGTTCGGGGCCTCGGCGAACGGGCAGACCGGGCGGCCGCCGACGACGTTGAACCAGATCCAGGCTTCGGCCTGGCGGGCCGTCCAGTCGGGCACCTCGGTCGGATCGGCGTAGGGCTCGGCCCAGCCCTGCGTGATCCCGTCGGACAGGACGTTGGCGTCGGTGTGGGTGATGCCCTCGCCCAGCCAGGGCACCGTGACGGCGCCGGAGGCGTCCCGGCGCTGCCAGGGCCAGCGGCGGGTGCGGGCCCTGGCCTGCTCGCTGGCGTAGGCCATCTCGTCCTGGATCCCGGCCATCCCGGTGTCCAGGACGCCGAGCATGGTCTCCAGCCGGGTGTCGACGGAGCGGAGGACGCCGGTGCCGGCCTCGGCCTGCTCGGCGAGCGCGAGGACCGCGAGGGTGAGCCCGCGCAGGCCTGCCGCGGCGGCGGACGTTCCGCTGTGCGTGGCGTGGAACAGGCTGTCGTCGAGCCGGTCTGATTCTCGCTCGGCCCGCTGGGCGAGCGTTTCGTCCTGGCCGCCGGTGTCGCCGGTGCTTGCGTTGTGGGTCATGATGGGTGGTGCCTCTTCTCGATTCGTTTCTCGGGTCGGGTTGCGGGGTCGCCGGGCGGGCGCGGGTTAGTTGGAGCTGCTGCGCGCCCGCCCGGGGGGTTCAGGTGTCGGAAGCGCGGGAGGCCTCGGCGATGCGCTCGTCCTGGCGGATGACGGTCTCCCAGCACTGGCCGCACGCGACGCGGCCGATACGGCGGCGCTGGGTGTGCTCGCGGGCGTTGCACAGCTGGTGCGCCTTGCGGGCCAGCGGGTGGGTGCCGGTCAGGTAGTCGGGCTCCCACACCGGGCTCATCTCGGCTTTGCCCTCCCGCTTGCGCCTCTTCTTGCGGGCGGCGCGGACGCCGGCCAGCGCGTCGGCGGCGCGGAGCCGGCCGTCGCGGACCATGTCCCGCGTCCGGTCGTCCAGCTCCAGCAGCGCGGTGTAGCTGGAGACCGTGGACTCGCTGAAGCCCGTGGTGCGGGCGATCTTCGCGGCGTTGTACCCCTTGTCCAGCAAGGTGCCCATCGCCTCGGCCTTGTCCATGACGGACAGGTCGCGGCGGTGGCAGTTCTCGATGAGCATCAGTTCCTCGGGCTCGCCGTCCGGTTCGCGGACGATGACCGGGACCGTGCGGAGCCCGGCGGCCTTCGCGGCCGCCAGGCGCCGGTGTCCCGCGAGGATCCTCACCTGTCCCGGCTTTCCGGGGGCGGGCTGGACGGTGAGCGGCTGGAGGACCCCGTGGGCCCGCATGGAGGCGGCCATCTCCTCGAGGTCGCCGAGCTCGGTCCGGATGTTGCCGGGGTGCGGAAGCACGCGGTCGACCGGGATCTCGTCCGGCTGGCCCGCCCGGGCGGGCGGGGTCGCGCGGGGTTCGCTGGCGGTGGCGGGCGCGTTGTCCGGGGACACGGTCCCCTTGGCGATGAGCTTGTCGGCGAGTTCCTGCAGGCGCTGTTCGTCGCGCGGGTCGCGGGGGCGCTGGTACAGGTCGCTGGCGGTGATGGTCATGGGCGGGTTCTCCTTGATCTCCCTCTGGTTGCGGGGGCTTGCGGGGGGCTGAGTGCCCGGTCGGGCGCGCGGTCCGGGTACGTGCCGTGCGCCCTCGGGGCCGTCAGGCTTCCCCGGCGGCGCTGCTGTCGCCGGCTCGTGTCACCCGGACGTCTCCGGCGCTGCCGGCAAGGCGCGGGGGGAAGCCGGTGAACGTCATGGGGCCGTCTGAGGTGATGAGGGTCGCGTTGCCGGTGAGCCGGATCGTCGCTCCCCTGTGCTGGACGACGGTCTCCGCCTGGTCGTCGTGTCCGTTGCCTGGCATGTGCGGGTTCCTTTCGGGTGGGTGGCGTGCCCGGTCGGTCACGCGCCGCTGTGGGCGTGGGCCTGGACTGTGCTTTCGATGTGCTGCCAGGCGATGGCGGTGTCCCCGCTCATCTCCGGCATCGGGGTCTTGGCCGTGGACGCGGCCACCGCGGCGGCGGCGTAGTCGGCGAGCAGCGCGAGGTCGTCGACGTCGACCGCCACCGCGTGGGTGGCGCGGGGGACGGGCGCGAGGCGCTCGGCTTCAAGGGCTGCCAGCCGGGCGGCGAGGGCCGGCTGGTGGGGCGTGCTGCTGGGCATGAATGCCTCCGTTCGGCAGGCGCGTTCGGGGCGGTCAGAGGACGGCGAGGACGGCGGCTGCGGCCAGGCCCGCCAGGGCGAGGCGAAGCAGGTCGACCGCGCGCTGCACCTTGCGGTGCTTGGCGACGGCGAGGCAGGACAGCAGCTCCAGCCGCGATTCCTGCCAGCCGTCGAGCTCGCCGTTCAGCAGCCGCTCGTGGTCTCCGAACGGGCCGCCGCGGCGGGAGCGGCCGAGCCGGGGGCGGACCACCGTCAGCAGCAGCGCCAGGGCGGCTGCGGCCAGGGCGCTGGCCGCCCACAGGGCGATTTCGGCGGGCAGCGCGTGAACGGCCCGGGAGAGGGTGTAGAGCCCGGCGAGGGCCCCGGTGGACAGGGTCAGCAGGACGCCGGCCTTGCCGTCGGTGCGGGCGATCTCGTCCCGGGCCTCGCCGACCGCCGCGGCGATCGCCTCGCTGCGGGCCGTCGCGGCCGCGGGGGCTTGCGCGGGGGCGGGATCCCTGCGCGGCCAGGTCCACCGGCTGCGGGCCTTGTCCACGGCGCTGCCGGTGCCTCCGTTGCGGGTCATCATGCGTGGTGCCTCTTCCTGGTCTGCCTGTTCGGCGGGGCGGGTTGCGGGGATCGGCCGGGCGGGCGCGGGCTAGTTGGAGCTGCTGCGCGCCGGCCCGGGGGGCTACCGGGGCGGGTCCGCGCGCCAGGTGTCGATCGGGCGGGGCTCGGCGCTGGTGCTGAGCAGCGGGATCCAGCCGTGGCCGGGCAGGACGACGGCCGCGTCCGGGAGGGGCAGCAGCCCGATCCCGACGGTGTCGATGAGGTGCTGGCGGGCCATCACGAGACGGTGCTCGGCGGCGTCGTCGGTCATGTGGCAGCTGGCCCAGGGCTGCATGTCGGCGAGCAGGGCGAGGCGGAAGCCGGCGGCGAGGAGCCCGGCGTCGCGCATGGCCTCGGCGGCGGGGGCCAGCTGCGAGGCGATCTCGGCCTTCCGGCAGGAGGCCCAGGCATCGGCCTGGTCCGGCCAGGGGGCGGACGGGCCGGCGTGCCCGGCCTCGGCGTAGGCGCGGACCGCGTCGTGGTCCACGGTGACCACGACGGCCTGGTCCGGGTCGACCGGCTCGGGGTCCGGGACCGCCCGGAACTCGTCCTGCTTCGCCCGGAGGATGTCCAGTTCGGCGTTCGCGTGCGCCAGGTCGTCGCTGAGCCGGGAAGCCTTCTCCACCGCTTCCCGCCGCCAGCCGCGCTCCTTATCCTGCATCCGGCGCTCGGTGCTGGCGTCGGCGAGCGCGTTCTGGGCCGCTGCACGGGACTGCTCGGCGCGGCGGGCCAGGTCCGCGTTGGATGTCTGCAGGGTCTTGACCTGGTCTCGCAGGCCGGTGAGGGTGGCCCGGTTGACGATCGTGTACATGGTGCTCCTTCTGGGATTCGGCAGGGGTGGCTGAGTGCCCGGTCGGGCGCGCGGTCCCGGCTGGTGCCGTGCGCCCTCGGGGCCGTCAGGCCGGGACCGGGACGCCGGCGTGCTGGCGGGCTTCGCTGATCCAGTGCCGGACGATGGCCTGGATCTCGCTGTCGGTGACCCACCCGGCCTGGATCCGGAGCGGGCGGCTGGTCCCGTTGGGGACGAACAGGGCGTCGCCCTGGCCGGTCAGCGCCTCGGCGCCGGGCTGGCCGATGATGACCTGGCTGTCGGTGTGGTTGGCGGTCATCAGGGCGATCTTGGTCGGGATGTTGGCCTTGATGACGCCGGTGATCACGTCGGTGGACGGGCGCTGGGTGGCGGCGATCAGGTGGATCCCGGCGGCGCGGCCTACCTGGGTGATGCGCTTGATCGCCTTTTCGACGTCGTCCTTGTTCTCCGCGATCAGGTCGGCCAGCTCGTCGATGAAGACGGCGAGGCGGGGCAGCGGGCCGATGCCGGGGCCCTTGATCTTGCCCTTGCGGACGTTGGCGTTGAACGTGTCGATGTTCTTGCAGCCGTGGGCCGCCATGAGCGAGTAGCGGCGGTCCATCTCGGCGCAGACCGCCTCGAGGCTGCTGGCGGCCTCCTCCGCGTCGGTGACGATGGGCGTCCACAGGTGCGGCAGTCCCCGGTACATCGCGAACTCGACCTGTTTGGGGTCGATCATGAGCATCTGCAGGTCGTCGGGGGAGTTGCGGGTCAGCAGCGACACGATCAGGTCGTTGAGCACCCCGCTCTTGCCGCCGCCGGTCGCGCCGGCCACCAGGATGTGCAGCAGCTGCGACAGGTCGCCGGTGATGGCGCGGCCCTCGATGTCCTTGCCCAGGCCCAGCAGCAGCTTGCCCGGGTTCCCGGACGCCTCGGGGCTGCGCAGCACGTCGCCGAGGCTGACGACCTCGCGGCGGGCGTTGGGGATCTCCACGCCGATCGCCGACTTGCCCTCGATCACCGGGAGGACCCGCACCAGCTGGGTCTTGGCCGACAGCCGGAACTCGGGGGCCAGCTCGGTCACCTTCTTGACCTTGACCCCGGTGCCGGGCACCAGCTCGTACTGGGTGATCGCGGGCCCGCGGACGTAGCCGGTGACCTTCGCGTCGACGCTGTACTGGGCCAGGGTCTCCTGCAGGTTCGCGAGCATCGCGTCGTTTTCCCGGGTGCGGGCCTGGTGCGCCGATCCGTGTCCCAGGAAGCTGACCAGCTGCGGGGCTTCCTTTTCTTCCTGCCCGTTCTCCTCCCCGTCGTCGGTGCCGGGGGCATCGCCGGCCGGGCCGGTGACGTCCCCGGCCGTCACGTCGCCGGGGTTCTCCGGGTTCCGGGTGCCGGTCCCGCCGGGGGCGGCGTACGGGGCCGCGTCCACCGGGCTGATCTCCGGGGCCTCTTCCGGGGCCGGGTCGCTGTCGGCTGTCCAGGACCGGGGGTCGTCGTCGCCTTCCTCTTCCAGGTCGGGCCAGTCGATGACGTCGCCGGCGGCGGAGGCGTCCCGGGCGGGGAGGCGGGTCCAGCCGGTTCCGGCCGGGACGGCCAGGGTGCTGAGCGCGTCGCGGAACGGGACGCCGAGCATCAGGCGGATTCCGCCGGCCAGCGTTGCCACCGAGAGCAGGCCGGCCAGCCACGGTGCCAGCAGCCCGGTGTAGGCGGCGGGCAGTTCGGTCAGGAGCCAGCCGGGGATGCCGCCCGCCGGGCGGACGGCGGCCAGGCCGGCGGGGCCGGCCAGGCTGGGAAGGCCGGAGAAGACGGCGTCCAGGCCGAGGGCGCCGGTGTAGGCCAGCGCGGTGCCGGACAGGTGCTGGCCGGTCCGCTGGCTGCGGTGGGGGTGCCGGAACAGGCGCCACGAGACGATGGCCGCGATGACCGGGAGGATCCAGGCCAGTCCCCCGCCGAGGTCCTGGGCGAGGAACCGGAGGCTGCCCAGCGGCTCGGCCGTGACCGGCCACCAGGTGAGGCCGGCCAGGGCGGCGGCGGCGATCAGGGCTGTCAGGCCGGCGCTGTCGCGGCGCTGCTCGGGGTCGATGTCAGGGGTGCGGGCGGCGCGGGCCAGGGTCCCGGCGCCGACCGCGGTCGCCCGGTAGGTGGAAACGGCCGTTTTCGTTGCGAGTGTCGTTACGAGGTCGTTGCGCCGGCGGGCGGGGGCCGGCCGCTTGGGGGCGGGCTTGGGCGGTGCGGGGCGGCGGGTTCGGGTGGCTGCCATGGCGGGCTCCTCAGGTGTAGCGGCGGGCGGTCAGGCGGGGGCGGACGTGGCCGCTGCGGGCCGGGACCTGCTCCTGGCCGAAGACGGCGGCGGCGCGGCAGTCGCCGTTGGGCCAGAGCCGGTAGACGTACTCCCCCGGCGCGGCTCTGCGCCACGCGTACACGGCGGGCTGGGTGGGGTTGATAGCCCGGGCGGTCAGCAGTTCCCGGGTGCCCTTGCCGGAGCGGAAGGAGCCCAGCGCGCGGGCGATGCGCCGCGCGCTCTCCGTGTCCTCGGCGTGCCCGGAGTCCTCCAGGACGGCGGCGGGGTCCGGGCCGCCGTCGTCGTCGGGGTCCGGGACGTCCTCCGGGCCGAAGTCCAGGTCCGGGCCCGGCTCGGGGACGGAGACCATGGGCAGGTGGCCGGCGAGCACGTCGGCGGCCGCCTCCCGGGTGGCGGCGCCGGCGACGGCGATGATCGCGGCGCGGCGGTACCAGGGCAGCATGATCGCGTGCCGCCATTCGGCGGGGATCCGGGCGCGGCCGGAGCGGACGGGCTGTCGCATTTCTTTTCTCGTTCCTTGCTGTGGCGGGCGTGCGGGGGCGGGTCGGTCAGGAGTCGTCTCGGGCGGCGGCGGCCTCGAGGCCGGGGGCACGGTTCTCGGCGTCGGCGGCGGCCTGGTCCTCGCGGTCGGGGATGTCCCACATGCCGGCGCCCTTGCTGATCACGTGGCCGGTGCGCTGCCAGGAGGCCAGGGCCTGGTCGACCGTGCTCTTGTGCGCGGTCCGGCCGCCCTCGGCGAGGGCGGTCTCGATCTCGCCGCGCTTGATCGGCCCCTGCGCGCGGACGATCTCGTAGACGGCCTGCTTGATCGTGGCGCCGACCAGGGCGCCCTTCCCGTCGGCGACGGTGGGCTGGGGGCCGTTGAGCAGCGCTTCCAGGTCGGCTTCGATGTCGGCGGCCACGTCGTCGCTGTCGGCGGCGGCCAGGGCGGCCAGCCGCTCCCAGCGGCCCGCGTAGTCCTCCCCCGCCGCCCGGACCGACCGGGCGTCCAGCCGGGCCATGACGCCGGCCGCGCGGGCCATCGCGTCGTAGATGCCGTCGGGGTCGGCGTGGTAGGTCCGGGCGGGCACCGGGCGGGTCCCGCGGCCGAGCAGGAAGCACCAGCCGGACTCGTCGGGCAGCAGCCGCGGGTTCACCCCGGCCAGGGCGCCGCCGAGGGCGTTGGCGTTGATGTCGGAGCCGGCCTTGAACAGCGCCACGATGCCCGTCTGGGCGAAGGCGCGGATCTGCTGCGCGCCGGGGTCCCCGCTCTGCCCGCCGGTCTCGTGCATGAGGAATTCCTGCGTGACCAGGGTGACCCCGACACCGAACTTCGGGCCGAGCCGCTGCAGGTCCTTGACGATCCGGGCGATCCAGGGGTCCTTCAGGAGCTCCTGGCACTCGTCCAGGATCACCTGCAGGAACGGCTCTTCCGGGGACGCCGGCCAGTAGCCGCGGCCGGTGCGCTCGTACCCGTGGGAGTCGGTCCAGGTCAGGGACTGGTCATACCGTCCCCGGGTCCGCATGATCCGGTACGCGCACTTCAGCATCAGCACCGTCTCGGCCCTGCGGGTGGCGTACCAGTCGACGTGGTCCTTCAGGGCCGGGCCGCTGGAGCCTTCCTGCCCGTCGGCGTACCACACGACGAAGAGGCCGCTGTGCAGCATCTCCAGGACGCTGAGGTCGATGAGCCGGGACTTGCCGTGGTTCATCAGGCCGCTGACGGCGTTGTTCAGGGCCCGGACGGGCTCGCCGTCGCGGACCTGGTAGAGCGCGCAGCGGACCGGGCCGTCGGGGTAGACGCCGGGCGACCAGGTGCCGGTGGCCCTGTCCAGGCTGGGGCCGGGCCAGGCGATCTCGGCGGCGTGCTGGGCGTTGGTGTCCTCGATGACGATGAGCCGGGCGTTGAAGCCGTAGCGGTCCGGGCTGCCCTTCGGGGGCTTTTCCAGGTTGATCTGCTCGGGGTCCAGGCCGAGCGCGCTGGCGAGGCTGTGGCGGAACTCCTCGCCGGTCAGCTTCTTGGTGGTGTCGCGGCCTCGGACGCCCATGATCAGGTAGGTGGCGGCGCCGTCGGGGCGCTCGCGGGGCAGGAGCCGGGCGCGGGGCAGGAGCTTGCCGGGCGCGGCGACGTGGGTCTCCCACGCTTCCAGGACCGGGTCGACGGCGCGGGCCCGGACGGCGCGGGGCCCGGCGGGGCGGATGCGGTGGTACTGCCACCACAGCCAGGACAGGGGGAAGAAGCCGGGCACCGCGATGAGCACGACGGCCAGGCGGCCGGGCCCGGAGGTCAGGCCGGAGGCGGTGACCAGGGCGAGCCAGCCCGAGGCGGCGGCCGTGCAGGCCAGCGCGTAGTACAGGTGGCTGCGGGGGCCGTTCTTGCGGCGGGGCAGCTGGGCCGCGCCGGCCCAGACCGCGCCGGCCAGCAGCGGGATCCACCACAGCGGCCGGGCGGGCGGGACCAGGTGGGCGAGCGTGCCCAGGCCGGCCAGGGGGCCGATCACGAGCCACGGGCGGAGCGCGTGGCGGTGGCGGTGGGTGCGGCGGCTGATCAGCCGGGCCATCCCGTCGGAGTGGCCGGGCTGGCCGGCCACCGCCCGGGACTCGATGTCAAAACGGCCGTTTTCATTCGGGGCGGCCTGGTAGCGGGAGGGCACGCCACCGGTGCCGGTGGCGCTGGCCTCGTCGGTCCGATGGCGTGCCATCTTCGCTGTCTCCTTCGTAATCGGGTTACTGGGGGCGGGTCAGGATTCCTTGAGCCACTCGGTGCTGGCGGCCTTGCCGCTGTTGGCGTACTCCTCGCCGGCCGCGTGGGCCTGCAGGCCCTGGAGCGCGGCCTGCCAGGAGGCGGCGGCCTGGGAGGTCGCCTCCTGGGCGGCCTGGATGGCGGACATGGTCTGGGGGTCGTTGTTCATGCCGCCGGCGAGCATGTCGTTGACCAGCTGCTCGCTGTTGGCGACGATCGCCTGCATCTGGGTGGCCTGGTTCGCGACGACCTGCTTGGCCGCGGCGATCGACGGGGCTTCCATGGATTCGGACATTTCTTCTGAACCTCCATTTGGGTTCGCCTCGCCCGGGCGGGCGGGGGTGTCTTCTGCGGTGGTCCCGCTCCCGTTCTGCGCCGGGTCGCCGGCGGGCGGGGCGGGGGCTTGCGGGGCGGGGGCTTGCGGGGCGGTGCTGTCCGGGTCGGGGACCGGGCGGAGATGCCGCTCGGCGGCCGGGGCCGGGGCCTGGGCGGGCGCGGACGGGGCCGCGGGAGCGGGCTGCGGGGCCGGGGGAACCGGCGGGACCGGCGGGGTCCCGGGCGCCGCGGCGGCCGGGGCCGGGGCGGGCTGCTTCTGTTCTTTCGCCTCCGCCCCGGGGAGGCCGGGGCGGCCGGCGTCGAGCCACTTCACGAAGGACAGCGGCGTCTTGCCCTCCTTCACGAGGTCGCGGTGGGCGGCGCGGTTGTCGCGGATCGCCTGCAGCTCGTCCTTGAGGTGCTCCATGCGGCGCTCGCCGGCGAGCCGGCCGGTCTCGCGCAGGTGGGAGACGTGCTGCCAGTCCTCGGCGAGCGCGCCGCGGAACGTCGGCAGACCGTGCGCGAGCTCGTGGCCCCACCAGGTGAGCGCCCGCCGGTTGGCGGCCCGCCGGACGCGCTTGTCGCTCCAGCTCGGGTTGACCTTCGCGATCTCGGTGGCGTGCTTGTCGCGGGCGCCGCGCCAGTCGGACTTGGTGCGCTCGGCGGCGTAGCCGCACGCCCAGACGATGAAGATGACGGCGATGAGGGACATGTCAGGCTCCTAAATGCGTGACTGGATGGCGTTGCTGACCGCGGCGGCCGGCCCCTGGAGGTCGGTGCCGAGCGTGTGGAAGAAGCCGCTGGAGAAGACCGCCAGCAGGAAGGGCAGCACGAACGCGAGCCACAGGCCCGTCGTCGCGGCCGTCTTGAGGATGTGGCGGGCCAGCATCCCGAGGACGAACAGGGTGATGACGGCCAGGACCAGGTTCGCGTCCTGGCCGATGGCCCTGGAGATCCAGCCGATGAGGCCGGCGATCCAGTGGCCGAACCCGGTCTCCCGGGCCAGGGTGCCGGCGAACGCCATCATGACGATGGCGGCGGTGAGCAGCACCTCGGGCGTGCGGCGTCCGGGGAGGTCGTGGCGGTGCTTGACCATGAACAGCGCGACCGCCGCGAGGATGACCGCGGCCCCGTTTCCGATGATTCCTGTGAGCACGTCGGCGCTCCTTTCGTTAGTGGCGGTCGCGCTTACAGCGCGAGGGCGATTCCGGTGACCAGCACCACGACCACGACGGCGAACACCAGGCCGCGCGTGACCGAGGTCGTGGAGTCCTGGCCGAGACGGCAGACGGCGTGGACGGCGAACAGGGGGAGGCCGGCGGCCCAGTAGGCGATCACCAGGACCGGGGCCTCCTCCATGACGCGGGCCGCGCCGTCGGTGTAGGTGCGCCAGGTCTCCCGCAGCGGGAGCGACGCCCCCGACCAGCTGCCGAACGGCGACGGGTGCTGCGGCGACGGCGGCCGGACCCGACCGGTTGCCTCCGGCGGGAGGGGCGCCGTCGCCGGCTCCTCCCCCGCCGTGCGGGCCTGCGGGATGTCCTGGGCCGGCTCGGCCTGGCCGGGTTCGGCGGCCGCCGCGCCCCACCGCTGGACCGCGATGTCCATGGCCCGGCGGACACTGTCCGTAGCCGTTTCCGGTTCGGGGTGCCGTCCGCGACCCCGGCGAGGTACGCTGTCTCGCGTGCGCGCGCGCGCCATCTGCGCGTTGATTCCCTCTTGGGTGTCTGGCTCGTGCACTGCACTCTCCTGTGCACTCTGTCCGTAGGTCACGGCGGGTTACCCCCTCTTCCTCAGACCCGGATGGTCTCGTGGCGCTCGGCGAAGGCCGTGAGGCCGCCGATGAGCGCCGTGATCTCGGTGGTCAGTTCGGCGGTGACCGACTCGAACCGGAGCTGCTGCTGGCGGATCGCCGCCTGGTCACCCGTTTTCTTCGCGGCGGACAGCGCCGCTTCCGCCCGCCGCTGCTTCTTGACCGCGACCGAGGTGGCCCGGTCGACCGCCACCCGCAGGCCCTGGAGCGGGGTCTCGGCGACCTCGAACCGCGCGGCCCAGGTCCGCTCCTGGTTGGCCCGGCTGGCGTCCTGGCGCTGCTTCTTCGTGCGGCGGGTGCCACGGCCGGTCGTCCCGGCGGCCCGGAACGGCTTGCCCGCCAGGTCCGTGTTCTCGCTCACCGCTGTGTCTCCTTCCTGGTGCCGGCCGCCGGGGCGGCGGCGGAGTCGGGTCCCCGGTCGGGGCCTGAGTCGGGGTGCGGGTCGGGTCCTGGGTCGGCCTGCGGGTCGGGTCCTGGGTCGGTCCGGTCCGTCTCCGGACGGGCGACCGGGTCCGGGGCCGGGTCGGGCAGTCGGGTCAGCGCGGCCGACCCGGTCCGGGTGGCCGAAAGGCACCCGACTCCCTTTCCTGAAATCCCGGGAACCGGATTACCCGGCTGCCCGGAAATTCCCGTTCCCGAATTTCGGATTTCCATATTTTCCGGAAATTCGATTACGCTATTTCCCTGGCTTGAAAACGTTTCCCCAAGACCGCCTTTCTCGTTTCGCGTGGATCCGTTCGCGGTGACCCGGGGAATCTGAGTTCCCCGGTTGGCCGCCCCGGTGAGCGGCCCGGCCGCCGGGATCCCGGCATAAAACCGGGAAACGCATTCCCGGGCGGGGGCCGGCAGGCGGGATTCGCCGCCGGCGGCCGCCCGGAGGCCGGGAACCGCCTGCTCCCCGTGCGCGTGCGCACACGGGCGCGTGCCGGTGCCTGCGCGCGCACGTTGGGCGTTCGCTTCAGGCGCCCGCTGCGGCAGCGGCCCGTCGGCGGTGCGGGTTCCCCCAGGCGCGGGGGAGGCCCCGCTGCGGCCCTCGGTGCTGCCAGCCGGGGCAGTCGCGGCCTTTCGGCTGGCAAGGGCTTGCGCGAGACCAGGCGCAAAAAAAGCAGTCTCGCGGATTCCCGCCGGTGCAGCATTCCCGGTTACGGGAATCCGGGGAAAACCGGATTCGGGAATCCTGGCCTTCCGGTCCCGGGTTTCCGTGGCCGCGTATTTCCCGGATAGGTGCCCGGCCGCCGGGCAGGCAGCCCGCAGGGCCGGAATCGTCGGTGCCGCAGTGCTGCCCGCGCAGGGAAGTGCGCCGTTGAATTCGGCGGCGATTGCGTGTTCCGCGTATTTCACGGGTGCGCCGCGCATCAGGCTTCGCCGCCCTCGTCCGCCCGACCGGTTGCGGCCCCGACTCCGGTGAGCACCCGCCCGACCGACTCGGCGTCCCGACTCGCACCCGACGGCTGGCCCGACTCGCGGCCCGACTCGGCGGCCCGACCGGGGGCCGACCCGGCGCCCGACTCGGCACCCGACCGGTGCCCCGACTCTCGGCGGGCCTTCAGGTCGTCGCGGAGCTTGCGGGCGTTCTGGGTGCCGATCCTGAACAGCTGACGGAGATTGTCGGCACCGATCGCTGAGCCGTGACTAGCGATGTGCGATTCGTTGACCGCCACGGCGTTCCCGATCGGGTCGGCCGAGCCGTCGCCGTTCGGCGCTTCCATCGGGAGGACCTGGCGGAGGGCGAGCGCCTTGTGCGCCGCGCAGCACTCCGAGTTCTGCCCCTCGGCCTGGTCGCCGCCATTGCCTCCGGGTCCGTCGCCGCCCGGGTTCACGATGTTGTCCAGCTTCTGCTCGAACGCGGACCGGGGGTTCTGGCCCTTGTCGAAGTTCTTGCGCAGCTTGGCGATCTCGGCGCACGCGTCGTCCAGGTACTTCGACGTGCCGAGCATGAACACGAGGTCCTGCGGCGGCCGGTCGTGCCCGTTCGGGAACATGACGGCGAGCGCCGCCTCGGCCTTGCGCTTCTTCTGCAGCATGTCCAGGGCCGCGCTGTAGGAGGTGACGCCCCACAGGATCATGTGGCGGCGGATTTCCCGGCTGCCGCGGTAGTCCGCCAGGTAGCGGGCGAACGGGATCTTGTCGCGCTTCTGGCCCGGGCCCCGCTCGGCGACCAGGCCGCGGCGCCACCGGATAATGAACTGCCACACCTCGAGGATCGAGACGAACAGGACGGGAAGCACGGCATGCACGGCCGACCCGAACGGGTCCCCGTGCGCGGCCCCGACGTTGATGCCGAGCTGCAGCCCGATCAGCGCCAGGATCATCCCGCGCAGCCACCAGAGCTTCAGCCGTTTCCCGGCCGGGACTCCCTTCTGCGCCAGCTCGAGCCAGATCGCCAGTCCCGACAGGATGATGATTCCGAGGTCCGTGCCGACGGGCACCATCCAGGCGATCTTCTTGCCGACGACCGGGCTGACGGCCTTGGTCACGGCGGAGAACATGCCGACGAACGCCATGCCGGCCAGCGCGCCGGACGCGGCGCCCAGCGCCGCGAGCGTGCGTCGCAGGCCGGTGCCCAGCGGCGGCGGAGCGGGCGGCCCGGCAGTCGCCTGGTCCTCGCTCTGGGGCGTCGTGGTTGTCGTCGTCATATCTGCTACAGCTCCAGCTCGTACTCGTTGCGGGGCCACGTCTTCGCCGCCAGGTCCTTGAGCAGACGCTCGTGACGGCGGCGGAGGCGGCGGGTCAGGTGTTCGGGGTGGCTCGACGGCATCGCGTGGCCGGCGCGGGCTTCCTGCTCGGCGGCGAGACGGCCACGCCGTCCGGTCGGGTCCAGGCAGCGGCGGCCCGCCGTGGCCAGCGTCGACCGCGGGCCTTGCAGCCGCTGTGACAGCTCGTTCCTGCTCACCGGGCACCGCCTTCCTGCCTGAGAAGGTCGGCGAGCTCGGTGTCCACGTCGTCGTCACGGTGCTCGGGCTCGGCGCCGTCGGGCACGGCCTGGTAGGTGCGGTTCAGGAAAGCGGCGGCGGCCTCCGCCAGGAGCTCGAATCGCGCCTGGCCGAACGGGGAGGACAGCTCGATGTTGAGCAGCCCGTCGCAGGCCGGCCAGATCCGGACGTCGCCGGGACCGAACGCGTGCTCCAGGCCCGTGCGGAGCAAGGCCCGGCTGAAGGTCCACTCGACCGGTTCCGGCTCGCCCACGTGGAAACTGAGGCGGACCGCGTACGGGTCACTGGCGAAGTAGGCGAACGTGGCGGCCAGTTCCACCTCCGGCCCGCCGGTCATCAGGCGGACGGTGATGTCGGACGTGACGGTGCAGGTGCTCATCACTCGCCCCTCCGCCTCATGCCGAACGAGACGACGGCCAGGACCGCGATCAGGACGATCAGGCCGCCCGGGGTGAACAGGGACGCGTAGTAGGCGTGCAGCGACTCGGCGGCGATCACGACGTCGCCCCCAGTCCCGCGATGGCGAAGACGTCCCCGGCGAGATCGCCCGCCAGGGCCGGGTCCGGCACAACGGGAGCGGTCCACGGCAGGCGGGCCCAGCACAGGCCCGGGGCCCCGACGGTGAACTCGGACATCCGGGACACGATCCACAGGCCCATGCCGGACTCCCCCAGCGGCGGGCACTCCGCCGGCACCGCCGGGGCCTTGCCGTCGGCGGGGCCGTCGTCAGCCACGATGATCACCGCGTGGTCTCCGGCCTGCGCGGTAACCGAGACGCCGATCCATCCGTCCCGGGCCGACAGGGAGTGGCGGACGGAGTTCGTCACCAGCTCGGAGACGATCATCTGGGCCGCGTCGATGTTGGCGCATCCCATGGACGCCAGGACCTCGCCCGTGAAGTGGCGGGCGTCGCTGGCCGACTCCGGGATGCCGGGGAAGACTTTCGTCGTCATGACGCCACCTCCG
>Ga0131853_10001007_pt1 | contig 51204 bp, 48 predicted proteins | sample TergutLab28metaG_FD_92764 | JGI IMG/M metagenome (GOLD analysis project Ga0131853, IMG submission 92764) | Labiotermes labralis P1 segment gut microbial communities from Petit-Saut dam, French Guiana - Lab288 P1 (version 2) (version 2) | ecosystem: Host-associated > Arthropoda: Insects >...
AGATTTGACAAGCTTGACATCATTTACATAGGTTTTATCAAGCTTGCGTTGGTATTCCGGTCTATAAAAAAATCTTCATCTCGTTCTTATTAATGGTATTTCATTAGTGGGAACACGCCGTAATTACTTTTTTGAATGTGAACATTTTGAACCCCTTTCCACAGAATAGTCTGCGAGTTAGTGTGACTCGTTGTAAACCAATAGGTCATCTTGTAATTGACAAAGGTTCAAACCTGCGCTTTTGTTGCTTGAATTATTGACCGCAAGCATCTTGCCTATTTGGTTGTTCTGCGGAGGTAAGATGTATACCTCCAAGCCTTCGGTTTCCACGCATCCCCCTCCTCTTCTTAATGACTTGCTAAATCGAAAACCTTGCTTTGTCCAATTTTCGCTAATTAACATTGTAGTAAATTTTTATGCAAGAGAGCAATCTACGCATTGCGACAAAAACCACCGCCTGTGTTACATTTAGACGGTGGTTTTTTGTTACAGAAAACTTGGTATGTTATCTGTAACGGCATGTAACAGTTACAGATTGTTACGTGGTAAGATTGGGCTTTTTTTCATAACATTTGTTTTTCAATCATATACTCATAGATTTGCATAAGGTTTTTGCATTCTTCGATTCGGTCGTGCCAAATGACTGTATCAGTTTTATTCGTATCTTTAGGGTTTATGCAAAGGGTTTTTGCTCCCGAGCGATAAGCGAACTCATCATTATAGGAATTGCCAACAAATAGTACATCCGATGGCGATATATTGTTTGCTTTGGCTACCTTTTCTATATAGTCGGCCTTTCCTTCAAAATCATACTTTGTTCCTATTATTTCAGTCAAAAAACCTGATGATGAGAATCTAAGCACATTAGCTTTAATATCGTCGACATACTGCACCAGACCTTTTAGCACATTTTGAATTATAAGCAAAATAGACCCGGAAACTATGTATATTTGAACATTTCGTTCACGCAACTTAACAAATGTATCTTTGCAACCATCCAAAAGTTTAATTTTTTTTGCCATGCCCTCTAAAACATTGCGATGCAAATTCCATTTGAAGAAACTTTTCGCAAGTTAAATCACACCACTCTTGGTGTGATATCTCTTTATTGTCAAATTTTTTATGCAACGAAATGCACTCATCTACGCTATATCCCAAACCTATCCAAATAGATTCCCAAGTAGTTCTTGTTATGCCTTTATGAGTAAGCGTGCCATCAAAATCGAACACAATAGCCTGTACTTTACCAGAGGACGCAGGATGCGAAATGCGGTCTAATTGCCTACCTGTTGGCTCACTTTTTTCCTTTGGTTTGCGTTTTGAGCCGTTTGAAAAGCACACCATAAGTTTGGCCACGGTGAATCCACCGATTGTGCCATCGTTATCAGTGTTGGAAAGTTCTGGACAAAGCAATGAAATTAGCTTTTTTAGCTCGGCATCTTTGTGAGCATCGGTCTTTTCATCTAACTTCGAGGTAAGAGCATCACACAGTTTACCGATAATCTGCCTATTGGGAAACCTATGTCCAGACCTCCATTGCCTGAAATTTGAAGGGTCAATGCCTAATTCATCAGAAAATTCAACATAGTCAATATTGTACAAATCTGTTGCATAACGCAACACGCTACCAAACTTATTTTTCCAATCCATATCCCCCACCTCGTTCAAGTATCACTATTGAATGGCTATATTCTAACATATATCTTGTCAACAATCAACGAACAAATCGAACATAGCATCTGCTCCATTTTCAAATCAAACAAAGCCTGCAACCATTTTATGCAACAGGGATTTCAGGCTGATTTCATAGCAAAGTTTCATACGTTAAACTAATTCGTCAATACACTGGCGTTATATTACCTATAATAATGGATTCTTCAAGTGGGCGCGAAAGTCAGTCTTTTCAATATAAACGAAATGATTGCTATTCTCGTTGATGATTTTTCCGACCATCAAATAATTATTGCTTCAATTTATGACGGTTATGAGCTTGAAAGTAAAAACATTATTTCTTTGCCTGAACGGTTGTTGCCATTTTGAAATAGCGAATATTCGTAAAAATTAGATATTTGCATGAAATGAATTTTTGCATTTTGGTCGCAAATTCCGACACCCTCCCTCCGCAAGAGGTTCAAGGAATGTCGGCAAGCAGTGTCCGTGCTTCCGCACAGACTGCTTGCGAGGGGAATTTCCCCTCGACCCCTTGCTCGAAATTTTTACTTTCTTACAAATTTCGAGCATCAAAAAATAGCGGAACGCTATTTTCGTGTTAAGCGTTCCGCTACTAAAATCAATAATTGTTTTTCGTTTTTCAATTTCTGGGAATTGGGAATATTGTTTTAATGCTTACAAAGACTTATTGCTTCACGGTGCGCTTCTGCCAATAAAGGCTTGAGCCGATTTACTTCCGCATACAACATTAACACATCATGTTCATAAATACTCCCGCTAAAATTTGCGTTTCGCGCAACTTGGTTTATATTTTGCGAAATGATTCTCGTAAGGCGCACCAATTCGGAAATAGGTTCTAAATTTACATTGACAATGTAGCCGTCAAGAATCATTTTTCGGGCAAACATATCACGATTTTTTATACCCACCGATTTCATTCTTTGTTCTAAAATTTCTTTTTCCTCATCATCAAGATGAAAATAAATTCGATTGTTGCGAGTTCTGTTTTTGTTCACAATTGGTTCCGGTTTTATTGCTTCCGGCGGAGATTTAGAATTGTTACGTGATAATATGAAGCAGTTACTAGGAACAGTTTGGGGAACTTTGCTTAAATCAATAACCTGCCCAACCCCTATGAGCGTCATTTTCCAAGGGAAAGAGAAAACTACAATGGTTACAGGCATAACAGACAAAGAGCAGCAGAATAAAATGATTGATGCAATTGTAGAAGTAATCACAAAATAATTTGATTGGAAACAAATTTTGTGATTCCAAAATGCAGTAATTCGGTAGGATAATTTTTATGGTGCGCGTCGATAGCCATATAAAAACCGATTATTCCCGAATCAAATCATAAATTTATGTAACAGGCAAATACGACGCCAATATTCATAAATATCAATAACGGAACGCCAATCTTAAATTTTAGTTTTTTAGTCTTGTGGCGAAACACATACATGCCAAATAACGCGCCAATCCCACCCATGAAAGCCGCAGAGAGAAGCAAGTTGCCTTCTTTAATCCTTTGTTTGTTTCGCCTTGCCTTATTTTTATCAAGACCGTACATAATAAAAACGATTAAATTCCATATAATTAAAATGATACCGGCAATTAAAAAATAATCCATTACGCTCCCCCGACCCAAGCTAAGTAATCAATTTGCTTTCCCATAAAGCCAATACGACATCCATCTGATAATTATGCTGCTTTGGTTCGTCCGCCATAACCACTTTCCATAATTCGCTTGCGGTAAAGTTACAATCTGGATTTTTCTTCAAAATTTCAACTGCCTTTTGAGCATATGAAGCATTTTTTCCTGCCAGCTTTACAGGGTTTTTAGAGAATAAACCATAAAATGCTGCTCTGGGACATGTTTTACGCTGTCCGTCTGAACCCTCCTCAAAAAATTCACAAGAGGCCTTCTCCCACGCTTCTTCAGCCGCATGGTTTTCATTAATATAGCTGACCGCTTTTATTGCTGTTTGGGCATATGCGTACTTACTCATAAAGCCCCCCCCGTTTAATTTTATTCTGAGGAATTTCTTGGAAATTCTTCAGTCTCTTTATCAGTGGCTTTCCGTATATCCGTTTTATCGCAGCTCGGGCAGGATTCAACTTCTCCGAACCGATTAAATGAAAAACCGCATTTAATACAAACGTAAACCATTTTAAATATCCCTCGTTATATAGTTTTTTATGAAGAAATATTTTAATTTTTATTTTATAGTTTCATGTATTCTATACGCCAATATAAGCCATTGCAAGGCTGTCATAAAAATGGCAACATGAATGTCCTGAAAATTGGCAAGAAAATTGGCAAGTGTAGTGCCGATGACATGTAAATATGAAAATGTTAATCTAATATCGTCCAAAAATGTGGGCTCGGGTGAAACAAGCCGCCGCTGTAAGCCAAATCAAGGCATTACGACGGCGGTTTTTTAATGCCTAAAATAAAAATGGGAGGAGGAAGTCGTATGTCAAAATTTCGTGCAATAAAAAAGCGATTGCCGTGTTTATTTCAGTCTGTGGCAATGACGGGAATAATGATTTTATTTTCTGCGCAAATGGCTTTTGCACAAGGAACCGGCGGCGGTAATAGCGGTGGCGGAAATACCATATGGACGCAGTTTTCAAATGTAATGCGTGATATTTACACGCAGCTCTTAGGTATTTCTACAATTCTTGCAGTAACAGCCGCAGCGGTTGCGCTTATTGTCCGAATGGTATCACGGAATCAGCGAGCCGTGGATGAGGCGACCAGTTGGCTCAAGCGGATTGTAATTACGTGGATTATCTTAAACACGATGGGCTTTTTTATTGCTTATATCCAGCCATGGCTGGCAGGCGGCCAGTACACGCCGTAAGGTTGCAAAGCACAATAAAAACGCGGCAATCGAATAATAAAAGAAGGTGGTTCAACTGAAAGTTAAGTATTTTATTGTTTTTTTAATGTCGTCGCTGATATATATAGGCGCATTTTCTTTTTCTGCTTTTGGTTCGGCGGATGATATGGGAAACTCGAATGACATTCAATCCGAAATCATCAATATTAATACATCGTGGGTTGACAATGACCTGCTTCGAATTGATGTAATGTTCGAGTCGGGAGAAATTTCGTCCACTGTAATTAATCTTAGTGATTACATCGGCGCAGAAAATAATGCTCCCTTTATAGAAATACAAGCGGTTGATTCGGATGGGAGTCAATTGGGAGTTGTGAAAATAAGCAATCCTTTTTATCCCGATGGGCTGCCAAGAAGGAATACGGAAACAAATGCCCAAAACACCCATCTCCAAAGTGGTGACGGTAGCCTTTCTGCCGAAAATGACTTAATTTCAATGCTAAACAGCGACGAGCAAATTCCGGATACCGAAGATGAAAATGTAACACCTTCACCAACTCCCGACCCGCAACCCGCACAGACAACTCTAATGGAGCAAGACATAACATCTTCACCGGAAGCGGAAGATATTTCGCCGCAGTCCGAAAGTGAAATTGCTCCGCCTCATTCAAATAATAATGCCGGACTAATTATCTTCATTATTATACTGCTTGCTGCCGCTGGCGGTGCTGCATATTATTTCTTGATTTATAAACGCAGAAATCAATATGAAGAGGCGGATGATGAAAGTGATGAAGCGGCGGATTATGAGTATGTCAATGGCTCTGACGATGATGATTCGGAAGCTGATGAGATGTACAACGATGAAAATCCCGAAGAGGAGGACGATGAATGAGGCATTTGATTTTTAGCGCGTTATGCGTTGTTTTTCTTTTGTTGGTTCCTTTTGTCGTGCTTGCAAACGAGGAGCTTGAGCCGGCAAATTCGATTAATATAACTGTTGTTGTCCCCCGGAATTCGGGCAATCAGCCGCAAATAGTTGAGCCGGTTGCTCCCGCTTCAAACCGGCTTTATCCTGTTTATGTATATGAAAACCGGGAGCAAGGTCGCAGGGAAATAATCAGGGTGTACAATCTCAGAGAAAATGAAGACCCTGCAAATATCCCGCGGGAACCGTTTGAACGTGACGGCTTTCGTTTTGAGCTTGGTGAGATTGTACGAAGGGAAATGCCTGTTTACAGTACAAGGGACCATGTAGCAATAATTGAAATCAATTCACAAACAAATGATTTTGAAACTGTAATACGGTTGCTTTCCAATACAATGGAGTATATGTCTGACGATGGATATTTCGGCATTCTTACCCTCGATGCATCCACTATTCAGATAGAGTCGCAAGGAACGACAAGCAGTAGCCGGACGGCTTCAAGAACAAGAGAATTTCCGCATTTATCAAACGCGGATACGTCTCTTGTCCCAACTACCATTACTGATGGCGGGCGAACTTATAACTTAGCAAATGTTGAATGGAGAACTCAAAGCATAACTACGGTAGATTATACCCAGCTTCCTTCAACTTACACCGCTGTTGCCACTTACTCGCGGACGGCAACCAGCGTATCCACAATCGGCTATACGACAACCGCCGAATATAAAGGCAGTGTTTCTCGAATCGCCACAGGACGAACCGAATTTACAGCCCATTTCATCGGCATCCCGGTTGTGACACCGGTGTTGAATGCAAACCGGCCTTCTAACGACACGGGAAATACCGGTGCCGCCATGCATGTTGAACAGGTACACATCGGCGGGATAACAATTGAAACGCAAGCTGATTTTAATGTAAAAAATAAATCAACTCCCGCCACAGAAGAAACAGAAATCCAAGCTGTTTCATCGGATGATACGCAGGCCGGTCGTTCCCGCAGGATGTCATTGTCACTAATCATTTTCTTACTGTCAATTTTCTCAGCCATTGCGTTTTGCATAGGAAAATATGGGAAAACATTGTTGGGAATTATACGGAAACCGTTGGGTTTATGCCTGTTGGCATGTTTTCTCGTTATGCTTGCAATTCCTCAAAATTTCTATGCTGCTCAATTACCCGATTACGGCTTTGGCCTTTTGAATAATGAAAATGCCTTGCATTTTGATACAACGAATTTTACTCAAGGCAACTCGGACGGACATCTGCATTTTAACCCTTCATCAACCGGCATGGTTAATACCTTCCAAGATGGGGAACACATCGGGGTGTTGACTGTGGAGAAATTGAATCGGCGAATCAACATCTTCGCTGGGTCGTCGTTGGATTCTATGAATCACGGCGGTGGTCATTTTAGCTTTACCGGGTTAAACAATGGTAATACCGGGGTTGTTGGTCATAACCGAGGTCGTTCGGGCTTTTTTATCTTCGTAAAAGATTTGCGTGAAGGCGATATCTTAACGCTGGAAGCCGGAGGCGTAACCAGAAGCTACACAGTTACTATGGTTTATACGGTAGATGAATCCGATTTTTCCCCACTTTTACAATACGGAGACGACCGTTTAACATTAGTCACTTGCGTAGAAAATCAAAGAAATTTACGCAGGGTTGCCGTTGCAATTGCGACGGAATAAAGAAAAGGAGATAAGCATATGAAAAATCAATTACAATCAAATTGCACACGTAAATTGTATTCGCGTATATTAAAAACCGCGATTGTTTTATGCTTCGCTGCAATTTTATCAACACCGCTTACAACTCTTGCCGCCCCGCAGTATGGCTTCGGGCAGGGGCAGGGCCGTACGGATACCATCAATGAGAACGACTTCCATACCGACTCATGGGAAAGATTTTGGTTTAATTATTTCTTTACGTCCGGCATGAATTACCGTTTTGATTTGGGAACGCCTACATCATTTACAGGTTTTGTTCCTGTTGACGTATATTCCGTTAATGTCCGCAGAGATGCAAATACATCCTCCCTGCCGCCTCAATACGGTATATTTAGCGGTTTCTTTCCAACCAATCCAAGCAATATCTTTTTTCCGCCAATGCCGAATCCCGCATTTTTTACAGCATGGCTATTGGAAAATCCGGACATGATTCCCTTGTTCGATACGCTGTTCATGGGTGTAAACGCGCCTCCTGTCGAGAATCCATTGAACATGAATAATGTAGGCAGCGGAAACTTTTTACCGCCGACTTCAATTACCGGTCCTTAAATAAACGAATGAAAGGAACGCTTTCCCATGAAAGTAATATGATGTTGCCAAACTGATTTTGTGATAAAATTGTAAAACAATTTAGTTGTAAAATTACAGACTCACTTGTGTAATATTAATATGAAGGTGTTTAACATACTGAAATCAAATTAGTCTTTTCGGTAGTAATCAACCTTCTCTAAATCGGGAAAGCGTTTCCTGACAGGAGGGACTGAACATGAAAAAAAATATAATTAAAAAAATGGCTGTAATTATAGGTCTAATCATTACTATTCTCAACGCAGCCATACCGGTATTTGCAAGTAACGGTACAACAATCGCAAGAACACGACCTTGGGATACTATTCAGGGTAATCTTGGAGGAATACCTGAAAGCGTATTCAAGATTGAGTATGCCGGAAGCATATTCTATCTTGGTGAAGGTGTTTCAAACGAAAATTTCTTGGAGGTAATTGCGGCGGGGCCTGAAGCAGTTAGGTTGCTTTCGCCCCCGGGAAGCGGCAGCCTTTATCGTCACCCTGTTTATATCCTTTGGAATGCTAACCGCAGTATTCTCTTAGTACATCCGATTATTTTTGCTTATGACGATGTACTGGAAGCTGTATCAATTCCAACAAGCACTCCGGCAACCCTCGCAGGAGCAGAGGATAATGAAGCTATATTAGTGCAGCCGATTCCCGTTGTGCCGGCAGTAACTCCACAACCAACCGGTACGCATATCTTTTTTAACGAACTAACGCTTCTCAGCAACGATGAATTAATTGCTTTGATAAGGAAGGCTCCCGGTCAGCTTGATACACGGTCAGCATTAACAATGACTAACGCAAGAATGACCGATTCCGAGTTTGCGGCATGGACTGCTGAATACCTTGAATTAGGCGGAATTAACGCTTTTGAATTAGAAGTAGTCAGACTTATCAACGAAGAACGCGCCGCGCACAGATTAAATCCGTTGGCAATAATGCCGCATTACATGCAGGCGGCAAGATTTAAAAGCCAAGAAATGTTTGATTTAAGCTACACTTCACACATTAGCCCCGTTTATGGTGATGTCGGCGCGATTATTATCCGCTTAGGCTCCAACTTGGGCAGAAGCGAAAACATCGCACCCGGCGGAACTCCGGAAGCTGTCGTGAACGCATGGCTTAATTCAACCAAAGGACACCGTGAATCGTTGCTGTCAAGTAACGCCGCCGCAATTGGCGTCGGTCATGTCGGAACCGGAACGAGGGGAAGAACAACCGCCCTTATCATTAGTGATGATAACCTTCAAGCATATATTGAGGGTAGAAGGAATTAGAAGGAATTAAACGAAACAATCGGCTTAATTTCAAAAGCAATCAGGTTTTAACGCTTGGTTGCTTTTTTATTGTTCGAGACAGGCATTAATTTTGCATTTTTACCTTAAACTAGGAGGATTGGAATGGTTAAAAATAAAATAGCAATGCCATTAATAGCGGTATTTATGTCGCTATTAATGATTTTAGGGATTTTTCCCGCAGAAATTTTTGCACAAGTAAAGTTTATACCCGCCTCAGAAATTGCTCCTCAATATATCACAGTTGACGGAGAGAATATTTCAATCGACGATGAACGCATTGACAATCATTTTGCTGTAACGCCGCAGAATCTTCAAATACTAAGTGCAAATCGCCCGAATGTAAGCAGTTTAACAGCTATGTCGGGTGATTTTGTAGGAGAACCGACAGTAACAATGAACGGAAGAACTGTTAGCGCACAGCGTTATATCGTAACAATTGACGGTGTTGGATACGAAGCCTACTGTGTTGACCCTCAGCTTCGCGGGCCGGAGAACAGCGGTGCAGTGTATGAACTCACCGGGGAAGCGAATCCGCAATTACGGAATGTCTTAATAAACGGCTATCCCATTAATTCGGAGTGGTCACATCCTACAAACACCTTAGAAGAACGCTTATGGTGGATTTATATAACAAGGGTTGCCGTTGCAATTGCCGGCAATCCATCTGCCAGCTTTGCCGGTGATTCAACTGTGATACAGCAAGCCACACAACTTGCAAATGGGCAGTATGTTGCAGACCATGACTTATATCCTGCGATTACTGTAAACGGTACACCGAATGCCGGTGATACAGGGCGAACCTTCAGCGGTAACATGGCGCGTTCACAGGCTTTTGATATTGAGCACAACCGCAAAACCAATCACTTCTACAACAGTTTCAGATTTGAATGGGACCCAAATACACCGGCCGGGGCAAGGCTTATTGTAAATGGAAGCGTTATTGCTACCGCGCCAATAAATCCTGATAGAGTATTTCGGGATGATATTTCGGCTTTTCATATTGAAATGCCCAATGAAGACCAGTTTGAGGGTCAAGAAGCCCGAGTAAATCTGGTGGGAATTCATAATCAGTTTGCCAATAGTATTTGGGTAATGCAAAACGTAAATCAGCCGCATACATGGCAGGATATTGCGTTTTTAATTCCGGAAGTCAGTGCAAGTGCGGTATTTTCGTTTGAAGTTGAGCCTGAACAGGATGAGGCATCTTTACGAATAATAAAGCGCAACCCCGGGGGTCGGGGACTTGCGGGTGCTGTATTTGAAATTACGGGACCGAATGGTTTCCGCGGAACAGAAACAACACCATCAAACGGCAGAATTACATTAACAAGCCTTGAACCGGGGCAGTACACCATTACGGAAACAGTGCCGCCTCCCGGCTATCAGCTTGCAAACCCCATAAGTCAGACGGTAACTATTGCGCCGGGCAGCTTAGGTGTTATTGAAAGGGTTTTTGTAAATCCTTCCGAATTAACCGATACCCCCCGCGTTATAATTCAAAAAATTGACGCGCTCACTCGTGAGAATATTCCCGGTGCGTTGATTCGCTTGCGTGGGATGAGCAATCAGCAAGTGGTCACGGGTGACGGTCAGCTTTGGCAATTTGACAACACAGGAATAAATTTATCACAAGTTCTTACGGAGGGAGCAACAACTGCATCCGGCAGCGTTACATCAACAGTAACCGACGGTGTTTGGTCGCTTGAAGGGCTTCCATATGGTTTTTATATGGCAGAGGAGGAACGCGCTCCGCATAATTACAGTTTACTTCCTCAGCATACCGCATACGGGTTTTGGTTTAATCCGCCCGACGTTACAGTTGCGCTTCGGGTAGAGGAAACCGAAGTTGTGATTCCGTGGGATGATGTGCTTGCAATGCTCCAAGTGCTTTCAGGAGCAAACACTCCCGCTTATGATTTACAAGCTGTTTTAGAAATTATGACGGCGGCTTTAGGTGCTGTCGAGCTTGTAGTTATACCTGTTTACGATATTATCGAACATCCAAATATCAACTCAATTTTGATTACGTTCGAGAATTACCCATACGGTGAAATCGAAGTGATGAAATTTGATTATGTTACAGGCGAACCGCTTGCCGGCGCGCACATCCGTATTCAAGGATTTTTTCCTGAAGGCAATGAAAATGGCATACCCATTGAGCGTGTAGGTATTACAGATTCTGAAGGGCGAATTATTTTTGATGATTTGCCTGCGGGGAATTATACTCTCAGCGAAATATATGCCCCTCCGGGATATATACTTGGTAATGATTTTCAGTCTGTGCCTTTAACATGGGGGCAAAGAAATACAGTCACATTTTATAATCAACCGAGAACGTGGCTTGAGGTAATAAAGGTTGACGGCAGCGACGGTACAAGATTAGCCGGCGCGCGCTTCGAGCTTGTTGACCCCACCACGGGTGAGCGTTGGGAAGCCGTTAGCGATAATGACGGCGTTGCAGCACTGGGTCAAGCACAAGGTTCTTTGGGCAACGAGTTGGTTGCGGGAAAAACTTATATCTTAACGGAGCTTGCAGCCCCTAATGGTTATGTGCTTATTTCAGAGCCTATCTCAATAGTGTTAAGAAATACAGGAATTAACACTATTACTGTTGAGAATTTCAGAAACCCGACATTAACAATCGTAAAGCGCGACAGAAATAACGGTCAGACGTGGCTTGAAGGCGCGGTTTTTGAAGTCGTATACGAAAATGGGCAAACTGTAAGCGGAAGCCCGTTTACGACAGACTCAAACGGTGAAATAATTATTAATGAAATTTTATTTAACGGCAATGCGGAAAGAACGCTTATTATTACGGAAATTATTCCGCCTGCCGGATACAATCTCTCTGACCCCAACCGGAGGCAAGTAACCGTCCGCATGGGTGAAGATAATGTAGTGGTATTTGAGAATACCCGTATGCCTACGCTTGAAATTATTAAAGTAGATGCCGTTACGGGTGAATTTTTAACCGGTGCGGAATTCACCATAGAAAAACTGGAAGAACCGGGCAAAGGCATGTTGACCGGCAATCCGTTCAGAACAAATGAAAACGGCAGGATTATCTTGCAATATCAGTATTCCGGCAAATACCGCATTGTTGAAACAAGGGCACCAAATAATTATTGGTTAGACCCTTTGCAGCAAAACCGTGAGTGGATTATAGACATCCGTGACAATGAGGATTATACCTTGCGCGCGGAAAATACATTGCTGCCCACGCTAATCATAACCAAATGGAATGCTGTAACCTACAGACCTGTTCCCCTTGCTCACTTTCGGATTGAGTATGAGGTGCCCAATTCGGCAAATGTGCAGCTTGTAGGCGAGTTTGTAACAAATCAAAACGGGCAAATAGTAATTCCTTTTACGAGAGTTGGCTGGTATCGTGTCACAGAAACCAGAGCCGCTCCGGGAATGAGCTTAAACACAAGTAATAATTATAGGGTTTATCTCAGCCCCGGCGACAACAGTTATATGCCTATACCCGACGTAACAGGCAACAATCCCGGGCTTAACCCGCAGATGCCTGTATTTAGGGATATTAGGGTTTTCGGCGGGAATGACTTTTTTGCAGGCGGTACGCAACAATATATCTTCCCGCAAAACTCTATTGTCATTCAAGGATTGTCAAACGAGACATTCACCGTGGCGAACCAAACCAATGCGATTATGCCGTCATCATTAACGCAAATAAATGTTAATTCCCATATCGTAGGCGAATTTTCGGCAGACAGCAGCGGCATTGTAGTATTGGAAGGCTTAGAAAATGCAACCTTTACCGTTACAAATTCTTCGGGCAGAAAAGAGACAGCCGCACATCATAATGACGGCAGCGTGCTTCATTTTAACTTTACGGCGTCATCGGGAACAACCGATACAAATCCTGAAATTGAAATCGCGACGGAGTTTGATGGAGATATTGAAATAATTGATAATCCCGACCTTGTTGAACAGTTTTCATCAATTATGTCAATCAATGACGGGCAGCAATACTGGAACAGCGGTCACGGAATTTGGAACTTTTCGTTAAATTCCATTGTCATCAAAAAACAAGATGCTACAAACGGAAACTTGCTTGCCGGAGCCACTTTCAATTTAATTTATACAACATCCGGCGAAAGCGGCACACGAGGTACGGTTGTCGGCACATTCACAACCGGATTTAGCGGTATTATAGTAATCACAGGGTTGTTACCCGGAAATTATGTGATTGAGGAAATCCAGCCCCCGCCTAATTATACCTTGTCGCTGAATAATCTCCAAAATGTTAATTTAAAGCCCGACGGTACAAGTATAGTTGAGGCAACGTTCAGCAATTACCCATACGGGTCGTTGCTTATCACAAAAATTGACTCAATCACAAGGGCACCGCTTGCGGGAGCGCAATTCTTAGTTACAGATTCAAGAGGAACTGTTGTAGGTACTTCAAATGGATTGTTTACAACTGACTCCGCCGGAAACATCCTTATTGAAAATCTTCCGCCGGATTCTTATATAGTAAGCGAGCAACGTGCGCCGACAGGTTATGTAATCGGCTCGAACGCAACGCAGACCATAGCAGTTCAAGCTGACGGCAGAGTTTATCGTTTGGAGTTTACCAATGACCCACTATCTTCATTAATAATCCGTAAGATTGACAGCTTTGACGGTTCTCCGCTGGCCGGGGCAAGATTTGAAGTACGCCGTGTCAACGGTGAATTCATTGGCGAATTTACCACTGACCAACAAGGCTTAGTTACAATCCCGAATCTGCTCGGATGGTTTACGGTAACGGAAATGGAAGCCCCTCCCGGATTTGCTATGGATACTGACCATATACGAACGGTTGAAGTACGTTCACAGTCTCCGACTTACGTGACTTTCTATAATCCGCGAGAAGGCAGTCTTACTATTACAAAGACAGACAACCAAGGCAATCCTCTCTCAGGGGCACAGTTTAGAGTCACACGTCAAAACGGTGAATTTGTCAGCAACCACACAACAGGCGCAAGCGGAATGATTAATTTATCCAATCTGAGCGCGGGGTGGTATTTTGTTGAAGAAACCCAAGCTCCGAGCGGATACGTAATCTCACAAGCAGGTCAAAGCGTGGAAGTACGTCCCAACACATCTGCGCAACTAACCTTCGTAAACCTATCGCAGCCTACTTTAACAATTCAAAAACTTGGTGAATCAGGCAATCCGTTAAGCGGCGCAAGATTCATGGTGCGCGAAATCGGCGGCACATTCTCCAGAGAGATAACAATAGGTGCCGGTGGTACAGCAAGCCTTGTGCTTCCAATAGCCACCCCGCAGGCTAATTTTGAAATTGTTGAAACAATGGCTCCTCAAGGTTACATCATAACCGAACCGGCGCGCGTAATAACAGTTCACGCGGGAGAAAATCATTTCGAGAGTTTTATTAACCATCGTACACCGAGCCTTGTAATTAATAAGGTGGATGCCGGCGGTAATCCCCTCAGCGGCGCAGTTTTTGAGGTTCGCACATTGACCGGGGCATTAATCGCTACGGCGACAAGCAATAACGGCGGCGTTGCCACCGTTGGCAGCATTGAGCCGGGTAATTATGAAATTCGTGAAACTCGCGCCCCTTCGGGTTATATAATCACCGAACAATCACAAATTGTTCAAATATCCGCAGGTGATATCGCAACCGTTTCATTTGTAAATGAAAGATTGCCCGCGTTAATAATAGAAAAAGTTGATGAACAAGGAAACCCGTTAAGCGGCGCGGAATTTGAAATCCGCAGACTTAACGGCGAGCTTGTACAGCGCGTTACCACCAATAACGGCGGAACCGCAACAATAGAGCAGTTTGCTCCCGGTGCATATGAAATAATTGAAACCCGTGCGCCCGAAGGCTACGCCATAGTCGAGGTGTCGCGGTCAATTCAAATAAGTGCCGGAGAGACAAGGGTAGAGCGTTTCGTTAATCCGCGTCTTGCGACATTTGTAATTCAAAAGATTAACGGCGACACCAACGAACCACTCGCGGGAGTAATATTCGAGATAACCATGCTTGAAGGCGAACGCATACGCAATCCGCAAAATAACAGCTTCGAGTTTATAACCGACAATGCGGGCATAATTCGATTGCCGTCACTTCCGGCCAGAAGCTATGTAGCGGTTGAAACCCGTGCATTACCCGGATATATCCCCGCGCAGCCCGAGGTTTTTGTTGTCGGGCACGACCGCGATTATATTATCACAATCCGGAATTACAAATTACCCACGTATCAAATATTAAAAATTGACGGCGACGATAACACGCCGCTTCAAGGTGTTGTTTTTGAAATCGCAAAATATTTTGATAACGGCAATTCCGGTGAGCGCATCAGAAATCCCGTAAACGGTTCATTCGAGTTTGTGACGGACGCGGCAGGTTTAATTACTCTCCCGATGCTTCCTCATGCAACTTATATCGCAACAGAAATACGTCCATTACCCGGATATATTGCGGCAGAACCGAGGATATTTGTTGTTGGTGATAATCAGGATACTACAATCATAATCCGTAATCACCGCCAAGCTGAGTTGACAATCCGTAAAATTAACAGTATCTCACGCCGCCCGATTGAAGGCGTAATTTTCCAAATTTCACGTCCAAACGGTGAGCGAATAAGAAACTCTGTGACCGGATTTTATGATTTTGTTACGGATGAACGCGGAATGATTTATCTTCCCTCATTGCCCGATGGCACATACTGGTTGACGGAAACACGCCCGGTAGACGGTTACATCGGATTATCCGACCCGGTTTTAATTGAAATAAACAGCGCGGCGAGGCAACGAAGCCTATTGCTTGAAGTGGAAAACCAACCTGCAAGCGGACTTCTTATTATCAAGACCGACGCGCAAACCGACAGACCGCTTGAAGGTGTTGTATTTGATATTCGGCGCGCCGACGGCTCGTTTGTATACGGATTAATCCAAGACCGGAACCAACCCAACACACCAAACAACAGCCCTGACTTTTCGGCATCGCATAACGGTGCGGTTATGGGCAGCTTTACCACAGACCACCTAGGACGTATTCAAATTAATCACTTGGAACCCGGCGTTTATTATGTAACAGAAACAAGAGCACTAAGCGGTTATCAATTAGACACAACGGTTCATACCGTAACCATCCGCCCGGGTGAACAGGCGATTCTTCGTGTGGAGAATGCTCCTTTAGCCGGATTAAGGCTCTTAAAAATAGATGCCATAACACAAGAACCGATTTATAACGTGGAATTTATGGTATTCGACCATACCGGAAGTGTCGTCGGTAATTTTTATACCGATAATAACGGGCTGATTGACTTTTCTGCCATACTCGCCCCCGGTCGTTATACAATCAGAGAAACGCGTCCGGCTCCGGGATATTCCCGTGATGATGTTCCGAGAACCGTCGAATTCGTTGCCGGTCAAATAACGGAAATAAATTGGGAAAACGTACCTGTCGCCGGACAGCTTCAAATATTAAAGATATCCGGTGACGACAATTTTCATAACGGACTCCCTGCGGGAACACCTTTAGCCGGAGCAATCTTTGAAATTTACGAAGCTCGCACGGGTAATCTTGTGGATAGAATAATTTCAAATGAACGCGGCATGGCTGTATCAAAGCCGTTACCTTTGGGCAGATACATTGCAAGGGAAGTGGCTGCGCCAAGTTTTTACCGTATTAACCCTCAGGAAATCCACTTTGAAATTGAGTTTGAGAGTCAAATCGTTCGCATTACTTTCCCCAACCTCTCTTCCAATCTTGGTGTTTCCATCACCAAAAGAGGCCCCGCACAAGCCATGCAAGGGCATAATATCGCTTATGATATTCACAATGTAAGAAATGATTCCACGGTTCCGCTTGCCGATTTTTATTGGCGCGATATTTTACCTGTTGATGCTGTCCGCATGGATAAGCTTGTAACGGGAACGTATAACGCGAACTTGCGATATCGTATTCTTGCAACTACAAATCAGGGAAATACCATTGTAGTAGCGGATAACCTTTCAACACTTACAAACAATGTCGTTGAAATGCGCCCCGTACACCTTGGACTCGCGGCTAATGAGTATGTTGTAAATTTTACGTTGCACTTCGGTCAAGTTCCTGCCGGCTTTACAACGGTTGAAAGACCTCGCATATTTGTCGATGTTTTATCCGCAAACCAAATATTCTTGCCAAACGGTATGATGTTTGCAAATCGGGTAGACGTTGGAGGCCGCGTAGTAGGAACAGAAGAATGGGTAATTGGAAATTCAACAACCTCGACAACAATTTTTAACCCAAACAGATTGCCGCGTAGCGGATTTTAAGTAAAAATATGGTTATTGTGCAGTTGCAATTATAATTTATAATAAATTACATGAAATTTGCAATTAAAATTTATAATATGACAACTATAATTTACAACAACGCTCTGAATTGGCTGAAATTTCAAGCAATCAGAGAGAAATGGGGCGTTTATTGTAAATATAAATTGCAAATTTCATTGTTAAACTTAATTGCAACTGTACAATTATTTGTACTTGGGTAGACGATACACATTTAACCATTTTTCAATGAAATAAGTGTAATCAAATTCTTTTATTACAATTATATATTCATCAAAAATTACATCGAGTTCGCTCTTCTTTTTCTGATAAGTTTTGCGTTCTTTAATAATGTTTTTAGTGATATCAAGTGTCACCGCACAACCCTCTATTAAATTCTTACCGGCTAACAATAAAAATTTTAACTCATCCTCTTCACCAATTTTTATTTTTACACACTCATTTAGATATCTAATAAATACATTTACAAGCCCATTAAGCTCCCATTGAGAATCAATGTAGTTTGCCTCTCTCTTCACTACAACGGCTGACGCTGAGGAATAAAATAATTGACGTTTTATTCTTGTGTGAAAATTGCATTCGGGGTCATTTGCATATTCCCATATTGAACATCCATTGATAAGTATATTTCTGGGAAGATTGTGGGCAGCTTCTGTACCAAGATGCCGATTACCTTTTCCATCTTGAATTTTTGCACCATCAAAAGTGATATTAACATCGACAAACTTTTTCTTTTCGGCAATTTTTCTTGAAAGTAATCCTATTGTGGTCATTATTCGTATTCGCTTATAACAATGAGTGCCAACACTTTCTTCATCAGGCATTTTATTTTTATTGTGTATGTGTATTTGAGAATAGATTTGTTTTCTAGGCATGTTTTCACCTCACGATTGAAACTTCCTTTTCCGCTCGTCTTATAATCGAAGTGTAATCCGTGCTTATTTCAATAAATGCAATACGACAATGATTATAAATCATTGTAAACTATTTTCGTACACGTACAACATCCTTTATAAGAAAGCGGTTCAATATTCGTCGCTTTCTTTTTTTATATAAATTTTTACCGCTATGTTAATGGCGGCTTATCTTAAAGCCGGAGGTGATTTTTATTCTTGATTGGATTTTTGAAGGAATGGTGACTTGGATAGCCAGTATTGCAACAGCAATTATGGATGTGGTATCCGGTCTTTTTCTAAATGCACTTGGTACAGATATGCTCGTGATGGAGGAATATTTCCCCTTTGTAACAAGAGCTTTTGAAATTATGCAGTATTTGGCTTGGTGCCTTTTATTTTTAATAACCGTATGGGAGTTATTTAAAGCGTTCGGCGGCCCGATAACCGAAGCAGAAAATCCTCTGCATTTAATTGCGCGAAGTGCAATATTTGCAATTTTAATCGGGTATGCAAGACCAATATTTACGATAGCACTTGATATTGCGCGCGCTCCATATACCGCTTTAATGGACGCGAGCATGGACCCCGGTGATTTTACATTTGCCGGGATTGAAAACGTGCTGGTAAGCGGATTAATAACGACATTGGCAGTTTCGACGGTTGTGGGATTACTTTTAATCACTATAATAATGCTGATAATTGGTTGGAATTATTTTAAAACATTACTTCTCGTAGTAGAGAGATACATCATCGTCGGCGTACTTTGCTATACATCACCGCTGGCATTTGCAATGGGCGGTTCAAAGGCAACCGGCAAGGTTTTCCAATCATGGTGCAGAATGGTCGGCGCGCAGTTGTTATTACTCGTAATGAATGTATGGTTTCTGCGTGCTTATAACTCATCTGTAGGTCATTTTATTACACACGGCGGCGCGCTTACATCAGGACAAGGCAGTATATTCCTTTGGCTATTTTGTGCGTTGGCATTTTTGAAAACCGCTCAAAAATTTGACAGCGTTCTTGCGTCATTAGGATTGAATCTTGCGCAAACATGCGGACACATGGGCATGGAATTACTTATGGCCTCCCGGGTATTGGGCGGATTCGGCGGTAAAGCCTCAAGAACCGCAGGCAGTATGTTCGGTGCAGCCGGCGCAGGCGGAGCTTTAGGTGCCGCCGGAGCGGTCGGTGCCGGTTCAGGGATGATGACCGGCATTGCATCAAAGTTCAAAGGAAACAGTTATGTGCGTGACGCTGTTGTTGACGGCGGTTCGAGAATGGGTGCCGGCGGCGGCATCGGCTTTGTGGGCCGTGCGTTTGGCGGCATGGCTGCAAGAACAGGCACAACATTGACAAGCGAGTCAATTTCATCTGTTGCCGCACGTCACCCATCAGTATCAGGCAGTATCGGCGGTAACATTGCCAACCGTAGCCTTGCAAATTATATGCCGCACCTCTCCGGCACGAAATTAAACGGCACGGAAATTACCGGCGGTCAAATAAACACAACGGCTGCCGCGTCAAACGGAAAAGAAGCTTCTGTTCGTATGTTTAACTCGGCCATGTATGACCGTCCCGACATGCCACACTCAGTTGTTAAGGCGGCGGATGGAAGTCAATGGTATCAAATTGCATCAGGTGAAGGGATGTCATCGTTCTACTCACCGTCAACTTTCTTCACAGGTGATGCTTCGGAAACCGCAAAAGTCAAAGAGGCATTTCCGGGCGTTGCAGAAGGAACCATGTTACGCTCTGTTGATGATGGTGTTTTGGAAGCAACTAACCCCGACGGCAGAAACAGTATGTGGTATAACAGCGCAATGTACCAACAACCCGAAGCACCGCATGAAACGGTTTCATCCGCAGACGGCGTAAGCTGGTACGCAATGCAGCCGAACGCCGACCCGAATTTTGAAACCGGCGATATGAACGAATCAACGGCACTACCCGGAGGCTCTGATATAAGCGTTACCGCTGATGCAGGCCATATCTCTGTAGATAGTGAAATAAGTGGAGTAACCGCCGGAAGTGCTCTACCGGACGAAAGTAATTTAAGTGAAGCAACGACATTAACAGGTGTCGCGCCCGCGGGTCAATCCGAAATGAATGCCGGAGCCTTGACTGCTGACGGTATTACACCGGAAGCAGGCATCGGAAGAACATCCGATTCTATTTCTTCTGCCGAAGGTGTAGCCGTTCCGGAACTTTCTTCAAGCGGCGAAACAGTACACGTTGAATCAAGCAGCATAAAAACGAGCGGTATTTCAAGCGACACAACCGGTATGAGTGAAACATCATTTGTTACAAGCGGTGCTGTGGAATCAACAGACAGCGGCGGCATTGTATCTCGAAATATCGGCTCTTACCAAGAAGCATCCGCACCGCAAACATCATCTGATTTATCAAGCGGCGGAATGGTTAATTATGAAACTGCCTCATTATCCGAATACAATCAAGCGCAATTTTCTCAATTTATGCCCGGGTATGAGCAGCAGATTTCAAGCATTGACGCTTCCCATCAAAACGATGGTGTCTTTGAAGTCCGACACCAAGACGGCACAGGTACGGCATTCTATGACGGCACAAGATTTAAAACGCCACGCGGCGAACACCAAGTATATGAAGATAATAAAGGCGGTCAATGGTATGCTGTTCAAAGCATTCCAACGGTTGAACGCAGGCCCGTATACGAAAACGGCAAAGCGGTTTATGAAGGCGGCGAAATGAAGACGGTTAATGTCGAGGGTGTAAAATATAAAACAATACCCGAAAAATACAACCCGCCACAAAAACGTAACGTAAACGAAAGTAAGCCGCCAAGAAAAAAATAACCCCAAAATGTGAGGCGCGTCCATATACAACGGACGCGCCTTATTATTTCGAAAAGTAGGTGATTATTTTGGATGACCAAGAAAGAGACAATTTTGGTGAAGGTTCTGATGATTTTATAGAAGGTGGCCGTAAAGCGGCAGAAGCCGCAGAAAAATTCGGTCAAAGCGGAAATAAAGCCTCAATAGGACAGCAAGGAGCTGAAACCGGCGCAAGCCAAGCCCCACAACAGGGAGCGGCATCAGGTGCAAATCAAGCAGTTCAAAGCGGGATAGAAAGTGGTGCGAGTGCGGCACAAGGAGCTGCCGCAGGTGCGGAAGCCGCCGTACAAAGTACAGAAGCGGCCGTAAACGCAGCCGCGGCAACGGTTAAGTCCGGCGTTGAAGGCGGAAAAGCCGTTGCGGAAATTACTACGGGTACAGCGGCTGGCGGTCCTTGGGGCGCAGTAATTTCAGCGGCATGGGCAATGCGGCATACATTATTTAAAATACTTGTCTGTATATGCCTTTTACTCATGTTCTTATTTGCGATGGTAGTTTCTTTGCCATCAATTATGTTTAATTATGTGTTCAGGACAGACCCTGCATCGGCAGGTGTAACCATGTCATACGACTTGCATGATTTATTTGACGAAATGGCGGCAGCTGTTGCCGAAGGCGTTAATTCCGGTTACAACCATGCGTTTGAGGAAATTGAACGTATCATTTCAGAAGGCGGATACAATTATGAGTTATCAATGCAAGCCTTGATTAATCATGGTTCTACATCCGCGAACTACGACGTAAGTTATGTGCTTGCCGCTTACTCTGTAGCAATGGAGCAAAAAGGAACATGTAAGCAGGACATGATTGACAGATTAGCGGCGGTTAGAGAACAAATGTTTTCCGTTTCGTATGAAATACGTGAAACAAAGATTACGATTCCGCCTGAAAGTGAAGATGATGAACCGGCAGAAGAAGTTGTTCAATTTATTGCGGCGACAATTCATCACTTCGACCAATCTGTAATCTTAGCTGCTTTTGATGTAGACCCAACAGAGAAATACAGCCAATTCCCAATTACAAAGGGCGATGCAATTACCAACATGGCGAACGCGCTCAGACTGACAATGTTCGGCGCAATGAGAGGCGGTGCCGTACCACCAATAACCGACGCTGAAATTGCCGCCTTTCTTGAAAATCTGGATACAACTGAAGTTCGTAAAGAAATTGTGGCTACCGCTTTATCGCTTGTCGGCAGAGTTCCTTATTTTTGGGGAGGTAAATCACCGGCAGGATGGAACAATGACTGGAACACGCCAAGACTTGTTACAGCCACCGGCTCCAGTTCAACCGGCACGATAAGACCATTTGGACTTGATTGTTCAGGTTTTACCGATTGGGTTTACAAAACCGCACACGGCGTAGGTTTATCGGGGGGAACCGCTCATCAATGGAATGTGTCTACTGCGATTACCCAACGCCAATTGCAACCGGGCGACCTTGGGTTTTTAGCGGTACCCGGTACAGTAACCTTTAACCATGTACTGATTTATGCGGGCCGGGACGCAAACGGGAATATGCTGTGGGTGCATAGCACAAGCGGTTCGGGTGTCGTACTGGACTCCCCTTCATATGTTAGTTATTTCAGGCGGGTAAACGGTATAGATTGGGGAGCTTAATATGGACGAAAAAGAATTTAACAATATTTATGCAATTCCTGCGAATTACACCGACTCCGGTAAGTTATTCGGCGGAATGCTTGAGGTGCGGAACACAATTGAAGCAGTTTTTATTTTATTTATATTTGGGTATCCGCAGCTTATGTGGATGAACGTACAGCCCATGATGAAGGTAGTGATAATGACGATTACGTTATTGCCGATTGGTATTATCAGCTTAATGGGAATTGGCGGCGATTCCATCATTCAATTTTTTGTGCATATGATTACATTCTGGGTACGCCGCCGGAAGCTTCATTTGAGGAGGATAGGATATCGGTATGAACAAACAAAATCGAAACGTAAAAAGCGCAGCAGCCCGCGGCAAAAATAAAAGCGGAAAAACGTTTGAAAAATTTGAATTCACGCAAAATCATATACCGTTAAAAGAAATTCGCAACGGTATAATTGAAACCACCGACGGCAGGTTCATTAAGATTTTAGAAATAGAACCAATTAATTTTTTACTTCGGTCAAGTGAAGAACAATTCAATATTATTTCATCGTTCGCAAGCTGGTTAAAAATATCTCCGATGCGTTTGCAATTCAAATCTGTTACTCGTAAGGCAAATTCGGATAAACATATCTCTATGCTGCGGGAAGAGCAAAGTCAAGAAGCAAACGAACAATGTAAGGAGCTGAGTAACGAATATATCAATCTGATAAAAGACGTAGGAAGCCGTGAAGCGTTGACAAGACGCTTCTTTTTAATTTTTCAGTTTGAGCCGCTCTCCGGCCGACGCCAGCTTAACCATGAATATTCAGAGGTTTACAGCATGATTCAAACTACGGTTCAAAATGCGAGAACCTATTTCATGCAATGCGGCAATTCAATCATACAGCCTAAAGATGAAGATTCATTCATAGCCGAAATTCTTTATATGTTTTTTAATCGTAAATCATGCACGGATGAACCGTTTTCATCACGGCTTCAGCGGATTGTTATGGATACGATGATAGCAAAAAATAAAACCATCGGAGTTGACCCTGTACCTCCCATCAGAGCGGTTAATTTCATTGCGCCGAGGGGCATCGACTTTACGCGGCACAATTATATTGTGATGGACGGTGTTTATTATTCTTTTTTGTATATCAAGAAGGACGGATACCCCAATTTAGTTCGTGCGGGCTGGATGTCATCATTAATAAATGCGGGTGAAGGCGTGGATATTGATGTCCACCTAAGACGAGAAATACGCGGAAGAACGCTAGACAAGGTAGCACAGCGCATTAGGTTAAACCGGACAAAACTGAGAGGGATGCAGGACACAAGCACAGATTATGAAGAGCTGACCAACAGCATTCAAGCCGGATATTACATTAAAAACAGTATATCCAACCATAATGAGGACTTGTTTTACATGTCAATCATCATTACTGTGTCGGCAAATTCTTATAAGGAACTGATGTGGCGCAAAAATCAAATGACGGATTTTTTGAAGTCAATGGATATGCAGGTTAGCGAATGTGCTTTTCAACAGGAAGCTGCGTTAAAATCGGTAATGCCGTTTTTAAATATTGACCCCAACATTGAAAAGAAAACGAAGCGTAACATTTTAACAAGCGGTGCAGCTTCGACTTATATGTTTACGAGTTTTGAACTCTCCGATGATAACGGAATACTGCTCGGAATAAACCGGCATAATAATTCGCTTTGCATTATTGACCTTTTCAATACCCGGATAAACAAAAACGCGAACATGACGCTGCTTGGCACCAGCGGCAGCGGAAAAACATTCACAATGCAGACGATGGCCTTGCGGATGAGAATGCGCGGAATTCAATGTTATATATTAGCTCCTCTAAAGGGTCATGAGTTTAAACGGGCTTGCAACCGAATCGGAGGCGAGTATATAAAAATTTCCGCCGGTTCAAACGATTGCATAAACGTAATGGAAATTCGCCGTACCATGACACCGGAAATGGAACTGATTGATGAAATTGATTTTAACGACACAGATTCCATGCTTGCGCGAAAAATACAACAGCTTATGATTTTCTTTTCCTTGTTGATTCCCGACATGAGTAACGAAGAGGAGCAGATGTTGGATGAAGCATTGATTAAGACTTATGCCGAATGCGGAATGACGCATGATAATGATTCATTATATGAAGACGTGGAGGCAGGCCGAATGAAAACTATGCCCATACTCGGCGATTTGCATAAGAATCTGTTAGAAAATCAACTTACAACCCGCATAGCCACAATTGTCAGCCGTTTTGTTACCGGTTCTGCCCAAAGCTTTAACCAACAAACCAACGTGGATTTATCAAATAAATACATTGTTTTGGATATCTCGGAACTAAAGGGCAAATTGCTTCCGGTTGGCATGATGATTGCCCTTGACTATGTTTGGGACAATATCAAAGCCGACCGTACCAAACGCAAAGCCATTTTTATAGATGAAATTTGGCAGCTAATCGGTGCTTCCTCAAACAAAATGGCGGCAGAATTTTGCTTAGAAATATTCAAAATTATACGTGGTTATGGCGGTGGGGCAATCGCCGCAACGCAAGACCTCTCTGATTTTTTCGGTCTGGAGGATGGCAAATACGGGCGGGCGATAATCAACAATTCGAAAAACAAGGTTATTCTTAACCTTGAGCAAGACGAAGCCAAGCACGTTCAGGAAGTTTTGAAATTAACGCGCACCGAAGTTCGCAGTATCACGCAATTTGAACGCGGTGAAGCCTTAATCTCCAACAACAATAACAAAGTCCCGGTGGTTGTTAAGGTTTCAAAAGTAGAATCGGCAATGATAACAACAGACAGGGCAGAGCTTGCCGCTCTGCTTAAAGAAAAAACGGCGGCATCACAGTAAGATTCAGATGCAAACCCGTTTAAGCCATTGGTTTAAGCGGGTTTTTGCACTTAAAAAAGAAAACGCATTTCATTGAAAATACGTTTTTTGCATGGAAAACGCATTTTTATTCTTTATGCCAATCCGAAGAAAGGAGTGAATTGGATGCTATTACAAGATGAGCAATATGTGCTTAGTTGGTTATCGCAGTACGGAGCTTTAACAAAGACGCAAGTTGTGCGGCTTTTAAAAGATAAGACACCGAAAACCGCAGAAAAAATTATCCGAAATTTGAAACAGCAGCTTATGATATCCGAAATACGCGGCGGATACTACATTGGCACAGACCCAATGAGCCAACCTGACCAGCGTATTATACTGGCAATTTGGGTATTATTAAGGTTCGCCGCAAAAGTAGAGCCAATGGCTCATTATCCTGCATCGTACCCATCGCAGCTCTTTTTTCTTAAAGAAGAAATCGGTTATGAAATAGTAGTTCTTTACGAAGGCGAACAACATCTGCTCCGGTTATTACGACCTGAAGAGGATTTAAAATATATCGTGGTAGTGCCGCATATTACTATGGCACGCGAAATAAAAAAACCAAAGGCACCCTGCCTTTTCGCTACTATTGATTATGCCGGCAAGGAAGAGCCGGATGTATTTTTTTATAAGGAGGATAAAATTAATGAAAAAAACAGAACAGCCGTCCCCGTTTAAGAAAGAACTTTTAAGAGCTGATAAGCAACTGCGGCAAACGCAAGTATTTATGGAATCCATAAAACAAAAACATGAAAGCGGCGATGTGCATGAAGCGTACAACGCCGCTTTTGATTTAGCGGACGCAGCAGAGAAGCTTGTGTTTATAGCAAGGCAGCTTCCGGCGTACACTGGCAATCCTCAAGCGCAAAAAAAATCTGTAGAAATAATGAAAGAAAATATTTTAATTAATATTGGCTTTACATCTGAAGGCTGGTTTGGTGTTGTTATCCCTTCGCTTTTACCGAAAAAGCAAAAAGGTTCAGCCGATTATCTACGTGATGCCCTGTATTTTTCAATGCAGAAATTTTTTCGCGGTAAGCAGCCTGTTAAATACACCGATTGTGTGTTGATTTTCCGCCATATATACCGATGCGATATGCCGGAGCGTCAATATAGGGACCATGACAATATTGAAGTGAACATGGTTTCCGATGTAATCGCGCTTTATGTGCTTTACGATGACTCACCGCTCCGTTGTTCTCATTATTATTGTAGTGCATCTGGAGATGAAAACCGAACCGAGATTTTTGTTGTTCCTCAAAATAAATTTGAAATGTGGATTGTAGACGCAAAATTAAATAAAAACAGGTCTGTAATTTTATATGACAGCATCCCAAAAAACATAAAAAAACATATGTAAATTCAGAGTGTTTTCGGGTGGTTTCAGATACACATATAATTCCCACCGAAAAACCTTGTTTTATCAGCATTTTAGCAGAGGCCCTTGCGTCAAAGAGAGCAGCCACCAAGACGTAAGAGCGCACAATTCGGAGGTGGTAGATGTGATAACGGTGCGGCCCGGCAGTCATATGTATCGACTGTTGAAGCTACTCTCAATATCAGGTGAATTTCCAAGCGGGTCATTGGGTATTCTCGGTAATACACGGACGATTAAAGCAATGGTTCATAAAATGGAAGCTGTTCAAAAAATTCGGGTTACAGTAAATAATACCGTACATTTAACCAAGCTGTTCCAAGTAAGCGGCAGAGGTGATAAACGTACCGTTCGGCTTACAAAGAATGCACTTCCGATTTTAGATGATATTCATGCTGATGCGCTTGATTATTATTTATCATCGTTTCCAAACAACAGATTTACCGGCGACCGTTATCATATATGGCGTAATCACCGTGTAGCGGAAGCAATTGCTATGTGCATGATGGCTGATATTCAAGTTGCGCCTTATATGTTACCGGAATTGCAAAAGGATTCCATTCGCCATGTCATACCGAAATTGCCCGGTTATTACATTGCGCGCAATTTCAAAAAGATTTATGAAGCTGAGCTGAACAAAACAATATTTACCCGCGTCATCGGTTTATTATTTTATCCGGGCGGCGTATACGCGGTTTATAACACCCGCAACGCTGTGATGAAATGGAGCGGACTCGGCGAAATAAAAGCAAAACAGGAATTGTCTGAAATTGTAAGGATGAACGCGGGGCTTGAGGAGGTAACATCGGTTATATTATTTGGCTCCGACGCACGCATTGCATTACAAACCGTGGTTGAGTCTGATAAATCCCGGAAAAGACAGGTTCGGTTTGACAGGATATTTTTTAATATTTATTTTGTTCCGCTTAACGAAGACGGGATTAATTTATTAAAAATCCTTACGCTGTCAAACTGGCATGAAAAGCTGATGAATGCCTTGTTTAACCCCAGAACACGTTCAAAAGGGTATGGCTCGGTAGAATACGATGCTTTTTGGAAAGGGAAATATTTTTACTCTCACATCGACAGCGATATTGCAAGGTTGATTCGTTTCCGCGAAGCCTTACTGACACAAGAACATCCGTTTGAGGTGTTGTGTCTCCCATGGCAAACTCAATATTTAAAGGAATACTTAGGCGATTCTGTCATACTCAAGCAGTTTGAAATGCCGGTGCTGCTGAAGGCACTCGGTATTTTTTAATTTAACAAGATAATTTTCAGTATGGGGATTTAAGAACCAAGGAGGCGGATTATTTGAAAAGATTTGCGATGCAAAGCAGGATTATTATATTTTGTGCTGCTATACCGGCTGTGTTGTCTCTTTTGTATTTGGGCGGTTTGGTAGCTCAAATAATAACAGGTTATCAAACATGGCTTAATGAAGATGGCATGTCCGGCAATTCTCAAATGAACTCCATTATATTTACACCGCTGTATTGCATTGCAAAGTCATTTACAAAAGAAGGTTTGTTGGGGATATTAATAATTTGCGGAATAACGGCAGCTCTTATTATTTTTTTAAAAATTCAAAACCGGTTCGGAAGCAACGATTTTGATGAACGCAATTTCAAGCGCAGCAAAAGCGGGGTTTATGGGACAGCAGGCTGGATGACAAAAAAAGAAATGAAATCAGTTTTGGAGGTATCTTCTCCATCAGATGCCCGCGGCACCATACTGGGAAAGATAGACGGCTCGGTAATTTGCCTGCCGGTAAACACCATGCTGAACAAACATTTATTTTGCTTCGGTGCATCCGGAACGATGAAAAGCCGCGCGATTGTCAGGCCGTTTCTATATCAAAGCATCAAACGCAAGGAATCGGTTGTGATTACTGACGTTAAAGGGGAACTGTACAGCGACACGGCGGATTTATTCCGCCGCAACGGGTACAAGGTAAGAGTTTTTAATTTGATAAACCCGGAACACAGCGATTCATGGAATTGTATGGGCGACCTTGACGGCGACACCATGATGGCACAGATTTTGACGAACGTAATCATCAGTAATACCGGCAAAGGCAAGCCCGACCATTTTTGGGATAACGGTGAGGGGAATCTCTTAAAGAGCCTGATACTTTATATTGACCAAGACGGAACCCGCAGTCCCGATGCTAAACACCTGCCGGCTGTTTATCAAATGCTTACGCAAAATACCGAGCGCAGCCTAAGTGCCATTTTCGATAAGCTTCCGATTTCACATCCGGCAAAAGCTCCGTATAATTTATTTGCTCAAGCGAGCGATACTGTCAGAGCGGGAATTGTTCTTGGTTTGGGGACGAGATTGCAAATCTTGCAAAACCAAGCCATGAAAAATATTCTCAGTAAATCCGAGCTTGACCTTGCGGAACCGGGAAAAAGAAAATGTGCGTATTATGTCATACTGAGCGACCAAGAGGGTTCCACGGAGTTCATCTCCTCGCTCTTTTTTTCTTTGATGTTTATTAAAATGACCCGGTATGCCGACAGCACGCCTGAGCTGCGCTGCAAGGTTCCCGTGAATATTGTTTTCGATGAATTTTGTAATATCGGGCAGCTTGACACGTACCCGCGCCGGCTTTCAGTCGCCCGCTCGCGGCTTATTCAGGTTTGTCATGTTGCTCAAAGTCTTGCCCAGTTAAAAAACAGGTATGCGGATGACCAATGGGCAGAAATACTGGGGAATTGTGATACGCAGGTAATGCTCGGGTGTACGGAAGAACAAACAGCGAAATATTTTTCCGAACGCAGCGGTGATATGTCCGTGGATATTAACTCTACGATGACAGTCCGCCAAACGATTGCGGTTGCCCAGATAATACCCCAATACCGTCATACTGAAAGCATCGGGAAGCGGCGGCTGCTCACTCCGGATGAAGTTTTCCGTCTCCCAAATGATGAAATGCTGATTATTATTCGGGGAGAAAAGGTATTGCGTGCAAATAAGTTTGACTTTACCGGTCATCCGTTTGCAAAACGTACCCGTAAAATCTCGGTTATGAATTACAGACCGCAAGATAAGCAGGATTACCATACTGAAACAGATATTCCCCGGTCAGATGGAATTGAGCTGCGGTCCATAGTTACGGAGACAAAAAAATCAGACAAAAAAACTGTTGAGACTCAAAAAAAACCCGCTGCGAATCCTAAAAAGACAAGGGCTGCACCGCGAGGCGACCCGCCCTCTCAGACTGAAAATAAAAACACTCAGGATGGAGCGGAGGCGGCCGCTAAAGCGGTGATTCTGCAAACCGGAATCAATATTATTCAGGATACCCGGGAAGGCGCCTTGGATACCGGTGAAGCATCAAAAAAATTCCCATTCCACCAGACTGATAATGAATTTACGAATTCCGGGGCGAATGGGCACGCCGGAGCTGAAGGCAGCTTAAAAAAACAGAGCCGGAAAAAATCATCCGGCAAGGAAAAACCCCGGACGCCAGTACTTGATTACACAAAACTGCTGGATGGCTCCTTTAAGCAACAGACCCAAAAAGCTGTTAAGCAGCCCGATGCCGATGAATTTTTCGTTGATGAAAATGACCCGTCAATGCTTTCGGATGAGTTGTTCATAGCAGATATGTCCGAAACACCCGTGGGAGTAACATCGCCACAGTCCGAATTATCGGAAATATATAATTTAAGCATAAGTCGTATTGGTGATGATGAACCGCCGGACGACTTTTAATTTTTTTAGCAGTCAAATCGAAAGCGGTTTTGATTCGCTTTCAAAATAAAATTTATGGAGGAAAATATTATGGCAAAAAAAGTAAACATAGTTGAATCACCCGATGAGAGTGCGGTTGAAAACACCGAATTAAACCCTGATGGCGAAACAGATAACACAGCCGAAGACCCTGAATTGAACGGGCAAAACTCGGAGGTTCCCTCCGATGAAGCAGCTCAGCCGCCGGCCAACCCTGAACTGGCGGAATTTGATGCCGAAAAAGAAGAGGCAGATGAAAATCCTTACTCAGCGGCAGCGGATACATCAAATGATTCCCGGTCTGATAACACCGGGCCGGTTAAAAAGCCCAGAAAAACCAGAGCGGCAGCAAAAAAACCCGATACTGCTCCTCAGTCTGACGGCGAGCCTGAAAAAACGCCCCGAAAACGGACACGTAACGCGGCAATCGTCTCCATTGACGAGTCACGCAGCGTAGAAACATCCGCAGACAAACACAATAACGACCTGCTTGATTTAGTCGAGTCTTTAAAAAGTAAAAAAATTCTCTCCGGTACAATTCAAGGTGTTGAACGTTCCGCCGACAACCCAAATCTTTCATACGCAGTCGTTTATCACGGCGATTTCAAGGTTATTATTCCGGCTGAAGAGGTCATTGAGCCTCCTGAAGATTTCAGAGACCGGTCACCCGGCGATGTAATGCACTATATGATTACCAAACGGCTCGGCGCGGAAATTGATTTCATCGTAAAAGGCGTGGATAAGGCCGGTATCGCAGCCGCCAGCCGTCTGGAAGCAATGGCGGCAAAGCGTAAAGAATATTATTTTGGCTTTGACCGGGATGGCAATAATCATTTATATGAAGGTATTACCGCTGAGGCCCGAGTTGTTTCCGCCATACGCGCGGGTATTTTCGTAGACCTTTTCGGTTTGGAGACGTATATCCCTCTCCGCGAGCTTAGTTACCAGCGCGGCGTTGACGCGGCAGCCCAATTCCAACCCGGACAGCGTGTATTAGTAAAAGTGCTTTCAATTGACCGTACAAATCGCAATAAAATCCAAGTATCTGCGTCGGTTAAGCAAGCGACCGACAATCCTTATGAAAAAGCATTACGCAAATATGTACCCGGCAGCAGATACGTCGGAACGGTGAGCATGGTAGATACCAACGGTGTTTTTGTATCCTTGGATGGCGGCATAGACTGTTTATGCTCTTATCCCAAGCGCGGCAGGCCACCCCGCGGTTCCCGCGTAACGGTCCGTATCATTGGCATAAACCAAGAATCGAACCGAATATGGGGAGCTATCACTCATATGACAACAGCTCGTTAAAAAAAACGTCACAGAAAAAATGATATCCCCCGGACGCACAATTTCCGGGGGATAATTAATTTGAGGAGGAGGCTTATTTATGATTGACAATAAATTAAAACTTATTATAACCATCGTGCTTACAATGATTTTTATATGCACGTTTATTATCTCAATCTCACCGGCTTTCGCCGATACTGATGGAACAGAATTGCGAATTACCGCTCAGCCGGACAGACTTGTTTTACAATTGGGTGATGATTGGGACGGCGCGGAATTCGAATTGAGACTGGATTCCGTATTATTCCCGGTTTCGGTAATTGCCGACTCATCCGGCGTGCTGACTATGGAGCTTGGAGGCAGTAAAGAATATACACTTACGCGTATGGTAAGTGCGTCTGCATTTGAAACATCAGAAGAATCTATGTCTTCGGAAACTGTCCATGCGGACTCTGATTTTTCGGAAGCATCGGAACGAATGCCGTCAATATCGCCTTTGCATTTTATTATTTTTGTCGGCGGTCTTATATTAGCTGTTGGTTGGCTTGTAATTATACAAATACTTAAAAAACGAAACGAGACGTATTACAATAATGAAGATTACGATGATGACGAATAATCCCCAAACTAAAATAGATGCAGAGTTAATACAACAATATGGAAAATAAAAAATAAATATAAATTAATTATTCCATTATGTATTGACAACTGCACAGGTTTTTGCTAATGTACCGATATAGCAAAGGCCTGTGTTCAGGCTCCCGGTACGAAAGACGGGCTCCTTTCGTCATTACGCAATCCAAAGAGGGAGCGGATTCCGGGACGGAACTGCATACACTGAGCAGGACCACAACAACGCAGGCTCTTTTGAATTTAATAAAGCCGGAAGGCTGTTAATGAACAACCTAGTCAATGGCTGGATGAGACACCAATAATCCAGCGACTTGATTAGGTTTGTTTTTTTACAGTTCTTACGGCTTTTTTTATTACCAAAAATTATTTAAGAAAGAGGTGCTTCTAATGAAGAAAATTAAATCGAATAAAAACAAGGGTTTCAATATTCCCGGCATGAAAAATATGAGATGCCCATATTGCAGAAGCGCGGTGCATCTTCGAAGCGCAGACGGAATTTACAAGGACAACAGTAAAAACGCGCAGCTTTATGTATGCAGCAAATATCCGGTATGCGACTCGTATGTCCGCGTGCATCCGGGAACGCGAATCCCGATTGGCAGTTTGGCAAATGCAAAGCTTAGGTTACTTCGCATCGAAACACATCGTCAGTTCGATAAGCTGCACGAGGCAGGCATTATGACAAAGCGGGATGCCTACGGATGGCTTGCACACACGCTTCAGACCCCGATGTCTCAAGCTCATATCGGATACCTGAGTGAATATTATTGCAATTTGATTATAGAAGAGTGCTGTCAGCTTTTTAATAAATACAAGTGGAAATTGAACACTCGGCCGAAAAATGCGGGAGGTGGATATCGTGTTGCCTCTCAATGAAAAACAAAAAAAGCTTGTAGAAGAAAATAAAGGCCTTGTTGGTACTGTTATCAAGGATAATGTCAGAAATGCAAACAATTTGGGAATCTTCACATATGACGATATTTTTCAAATTGGCTGCGAGGGTTTAATTAAAGCCGCAAAAAAATACTCATCCGGAGAAGCCAAGTTCAGCACATACGCCTATATTTTTATCCGCAATGAAATTTTTAATGCATTGGACTATGCCACCGTCCGCCGCCGAGGTGAAAATATTGAAGAAATTGATACCGTTCTCAGACTGATGCCGGTGCGTGATGAGTTGGATGAAGTGACATCGGATTTGAATAAATTTCTTGTTGCGGCGAAAGCGCGGGCAACGGGTGCAGCCTCCAAAGGCATAGATGCAATTATTTTGATGGCTGACGGTTATACCTGCCGCGAAATCGGTGAGCTGATGGGCGGCATTTCCGCAAACAATATATCCGCATGGGTTTCCAAAGCCCGCGTATTTCTTAAAAATGACCCCGATATATTAGCCTTTAGATATTCCTTTTAACAAAAGCCATATACACTATACCGTTGTTTCTTTCTCACCCAAAAGCCAAAGTATATCGACATTGATTGATTTTGAAATAATAAGTAGCTCTGAATCTGAAACTATCCTTTCTTCATTTTCGATTTTAGAAAGGGTTGCTTGTGAAATATTAAAATCGTTCAATTGCAGTTTAGCCAACAAATCAGCTTGTGACATTGGTGGGTTTTGCATCGCACGGTATATTCGTAATTTACGGCCGATGATATTCTTTCGCCTGCTCATTCAAATTCAACCTCCAATTCTATACTTGATTATATATTCCAACACGCTATAATATATTCTTAAACGGAATATATATTCTCTTGCAGAATTGCATAAATTAAAAAACCGCCGTCATTACCCTATGTGGATAATAACGGCGGCTCTGTAAATTTACATGTCATCGCTGATAGGTTAGCCAATTATTGGCCATTGAGTGCGATTAAAATAAAATTGGCTAACTCAATTAGCCAAAGAGAGGATAAATTGGATATGAACAGGAAAATATATAAAAAATTAGCGAAAAAGTTTGGTGTAACAGTCGATGAAGTCAAACGAGATATGCAGGAAGCTGTTAATGCTACCTATATGAAGCCAAGCTCATCGGCACAAAATATGATGAAAAACGAAACTGTGCCAACCGTTGATGAATTTATAAATATTGTAGCAGGACAAATTGAAAACGAAAGACAGGAAGAAGAAGCCGCTACTGAGTATGAACAGCTCATCAGTCTTATAGATGCCCCGCTAATACAATTAATATTAGATTTATGGATGAGTGTTGGGAACAATATTTTTAAAGAAAAAGGTTCATTAACGGAATTTAAAAATAAAGAATCGGAAAAATTATATGAGTATAATTTTGGGTTGGGGTCGTTCTTACGAAACAACATTCTTACAGAAGAAAGCGAAATATATAAAAAATTCCAAGAAAACGGTATACAGGCGCGCGATGATATGTCCTCCGCAATTATCCGCACATGGCATACGGCATTACAGCAAGAGCAATAAAACAAAGTGGGGTTTTGTCTACGATTTGTAGCAGTAAGCTTATTTCCTTAATTATTCAATTCTCTTTGATGTATTAATCGGAGCATATTATCCCCCGCAAAGCAATTATTACACCTGTTTCCCGTATTTAATAACCTTCAATATACGGGATTTTTTATGTGATTCTTTTCATTGCGTTATTTCAAATATCATAGTGATGGCTTTAAGTAAAGTTATATGTTTCTGCTTAACTAAATCTATCACTATTACTATTTTGCAAGAGGTGAGTTCCCCTGAGCATAGACTACAGCTTACTTGGCAAGAGAATAAAGGACTCGCGCAAGAAGGCAAATATTACACAAGAGAAGGTTGCCGAAAATTTAGACGTATTTACTCAATACATCAGTCAAGTCGAACGCGGTGTAACCAAAGTCAGCCTTGATACGCTCGCGCAAATAGCAATAATCATTGATGCGGAAATTTCTATGCTTATCACGGGAACTTCAATCAACGCTAAAACGTACATGGTAGACGAGATAAATTGTAACGTGAGCGACCTTTTGCCAAAGGAGCGGCAAATGCTAAATGAATTTATATTACTGCTAAAGAAAAACCGTTAAACCATTTAAGTGTATCAAATTGGTACGAGGGGGCGTAACAAATGATAGATAAATATTTAGCTGTTGATGGTGATGTTGAGCTTGCAAATTCCGAAGCTGCTGTTTGGGCAAAACTGAATATAGGAATGGATTTGGCAATTAATATGACCCAAGGGATAGAGAAGCTGTTAAAAAGAAATGACTATTTATATATTGGAATAAACAGCGATACCGTTGACTTCCTGCCGCTTCTCAAAGCAATGCGCAGCGTGACAAATATTCCAATAATAATTAGCACCACCAACTTCACTACAGAGATGGAAGTTGCCGCACTCGAAAGAGGCGCAGACCTGTTTATCCGATGGAATAAAAACACCGAAGAAAATATTGCATCGGTTTTGGCGCATATAACACGACTAAACGAGCGAAACAAAACCCTATATCAACAATCGAAAATAATTGTTTATAATGATTTGCTCCTCGCCCCTTTACAGCAATGCGTGTATGTTGACAACCAAAAAATCATGCTTACAGAAAAAGAATGTAGTGTACTATACCTGTTAATGACCAATAATGGTTGTATTTTTACCCCTAAAGAAATCTATAATGAGGTTTGGAAATCTGAATTCAATGAGTCTTCGAAGGCTATAATTTGGAAGACAATAAAAAATTTGCGAAAAAAAATTAATAACGGGCAAAAATCTTCGAGGTATATTACAACAATGCGTAATGTTGGTTACTCGTTTAATCCGGAATAGCCTGTTCAGTGAGAATTATTGGAGCCTATGTGGTACATGGGTTTTTCTTTATGTTATTATCAAAGCTGCTCTTTAAGGTAGTAAAACCGAAGCATGATAAAAAACATGTCAAAAAAATGGGGGAATTCATGTATGAAAAATAGAATAAAAGAAGCAAGGGCGGCACGTGGGTATACTGCTGCCGAACTGGGTGAGAAGTTGAATGTGCATTTTTCTACAATCAACCACTGGGAAGCAAATCGTCGTCAAATAACGCCGGAAAAGTTGGTGCAACTCGCTGATATCCTTGATTTTACCGTTGATTACTTGCTTGGAAGAAATATAGCGCAGACATTGCTAACCGAACCTGTGGATAGAAATGCTCTGCATACCCTGCACGGGCAACCGGTTTGGACCGCTTCTTACGGCTGGATGCTCGTGAATATCGTAAAGGAATCGTTTGTGCTGAACAATTTCAGTATGGTACGATTTGATGAAGTCCAAGAAACGATATATTTAATTCCGCCAACTTTATTTTTTAGCCTCCGAGGAATCGGAAAACCACTAAGTTTGGAATCGTTACCGGGATATGAGCGTATTTGGGTAGAGCCAATAACACCCGACCAAGATTTGGCCGCCGCGCTTAGAGGCTGGTATCGCTTGTATGAAAGCCGGTTGGTGCAGAATGAGTTTGGAAATAGATTTTATATAGATGCTTACGGCGTTAAATGGCTGGCATTCAAAAATTGTTTGGAATAATTTATCGTTTTTTGCTATTTTGAGATTCATGTAATAATTTTTTCAAGTGATTGCGTCCGATATCAGTAGACTTTCCATTTGATAGATATATTTTCATTTTCTTAGGGTCTATAGAAGAAATCATTTGCATATTCACCAAACAGGACCTATGGCATCGAACAAAAGATGTTCCCAGTATTTTTTCTACGTCCTTTAATCTCTTTCGTGCAAGATATTTACAGTCTTGGGTGTGAAAATAGATATAGTGTTTTTTGGTAGAAAAACTTTCAATATAAATGACATCGTAAATAGCCACATGTACAATGCTGCCTTTCGAAAGTAGTGCGTAATTTGTTACAGTATCCTCCATCAGCTTAATTTTCATTTTGGTTATATCGGTATATGCAACATACCTTTCGTAAGCATTATTGATACACATTTTAATGCGCTCATTAAAATCATGTGTACCTTTAATAATATAATCCATTGCTTCTACAGCATGTCTATATACTAACGACTGCGAATCCATATCGCATGTTACAATTACAATGAAAGCTCTGGGGTCATATTTCCGTATTATTGAAGCGAGTTTATACGTATCAATTTCGCAGTTTAAATTTATATCAAGAAAATAAAGTCCTGTTGTTTTTTGAAACGGTAAGATTGCTATTATTTTGTCGGGGAATTGAGTATTCATTTCTATGGAGATATCGTAATTGCTTGAGTCTATACAGGAATCAATCAGCTCTGTAAGACTGGCTAGATGCTGTGCATTATCTTCACATATAAATATCTTTAGCATCTTTACCCTCCATTCTATAAAAATATCCTGTCAGGTTCGTAAAGTAAGTAACTGTATAAAATTTTCAAATTCAATTTTCATCTCCAATGAAAATGATTCGTTCCTTTCTAAAATCTGATATGCAGCATGCAAGAAAGCGTCAATAAGTTTAATTTGTGATACTCGCATTGTATGTCCGGATAGGTTTCATGTCAATAATGGAAAAAATATGCCGAAAGATGTAATGTCTGTTTTCCTCCCTTGGTTGGTAAAGCTATAATTTAATCGGTGCGGTGTAGTTTTGTTTGCTCATAAAAATTCTTTTTTTATAACAAAAAACCTCTTGGCGGCAAAGAGGTTTTTTATTATTTAAGAGGTATGAATTTGCATTCCCATAAAATTGCTTCGGAAGATAATGCAACTCTTACCGAACAATTTTTTTTACAGCAATTTATTACTTGCTTTTTCTTTTCGGCATTGGCTTTTCGTACAACCAAGCCCAAGCCCACGAAAACGGCATAGGTTCTATGAATCCCCTTTTAGCTTTACCATCGGGCGGATTGCCTACCGCATTATTTCCGATGTTAATAAAGGCTTTACGGCTTCCCGCCTTGACTTTTTCTATAAATGAATTATTCATCAATGCACCTCCTTCCCGTTTTAATCATCAAAGACAATCACTTGTCGTGTACTTCTAACTTTTGCATATAATGAAAATAAGTTATTGACTTGTCGCTTGTCGCATTCGGATATCTGGAAAGTATTTCGTCTACAATTGACAAGCCTTTATTTGTATTGTTCGGCTTAGGTGTGCTTTTACCTGCTACTATGGAATTCATTATATCAAATATGAATTTTTTTTCGGTTTGTGATATCTCAATTCTTATATGTCCGTCTTCCTGTTTTGCTACTTCATCAATGGCGTTTTCAATCCATACATTAATAACAGTAAATAAATCTATGTCCTCCATCTTTACATATGTCACTACACTGCGAATAGTTAATGATAATTTTACATTTGGCATTTGCGAAATTGCGTTTATTAATTCAACTATACGTGTTCTAAGTATAGGGACTTGTATAATTTTAACTTGCTCATATTCATCTGCTTTCTTAATAAAATCCTTGTGAACCGGCACAATATGCTTCTCAAAATAGTCTTTAAGACCGGGCATATCATTCTCTACTATAAATTCCATTAATGACCGATATAATGCGTTGAAAAAATGTTTAACCCTTACTACTTCAAAGTAACGTTCGTTGATTAGGTCTGTTTTCATTTCCATATTTACGAGTTTAAAGGCTGTTTGACGGCTATCTTTTTCAAGTTCCGAAACAAGTTTTGAATTATATTTTACTAAGAATAAACCGACAATAATTATTGCAATAAATAAACTCATAGCCGAATAGAACACCAGCGGAAGGTCAGTTGATAGGGGTACAATAAAGTTAAGTATAATAAATAACAATATCTTTAATGTTAAGTAGAATTTTAAAATCTTTTCATTACCGGGCAGCTTAAAAAATTTATCTTTATTTTTTTTTATCAAAACCCCGATACCCAACACGGCTACTTGCATAATTAGACTCATTATATCGTCGCTAAAACCAAGCAAAAAAGAAAAAATAATACCCATTGGTATAGCAGTAATGTACACCGAAATAGTAAATAAAATATAAATTGTAAGTGCAATATCAAGGCTTCTTAAATAAGATTTTATATTTGCAAATATAAAAAATGTAATTACCACGATATAAAACAGAAAGGCTATATCCGTAATGCCCGGCATAGCGGGAAAAAATAAAACAAATAGAAGTTGAATAATAACTAAGAAAAAAAAGCAAAGAAATTTTTCGCTTCGCTTGGGAAGCATAAATTTATATGCAATCAAGCAAAAGGCAGTTGACATTGAAATTGCAGTAGTTGTTGCGATTATATATTGCATTTATATGCAACTCCCCTCAACATCTTCTCTCATAGGGGAACCGCACTCCATTATTAAAAAAGAAATTTTTTCATTTGTCTGTTTTAATAATATTCATGCGTTTTCCTGTGATTCATGACGTCCCTTTAGTTTTGCACTCAAATTATATTGTGACATTAAAAGATTTAACAATGCAATATGCACGAAAATAATAATACACATTTCAATGCGATGCAAGGGTAATATAGTAAGATATACAGAATAATTATGTGACAAAAGTGAAAAACAGGGCTATGTAAACTATAAGTTTAGGCATTGCAAGTATTGCAAGTCTTTATTCCTCATGGTACACTATTCCAAGTAAACAGGCAGCATATGCCAAATTCCAATATATGTCAGCAAAATAGCGACAAGAAAGTATACCTTACTTGAATAACAACAAAAATTTTATTTGAAGGGTAGGACTACTTATGATGAAATTGAAAGTGAGAAAAACCGTTACTTTTGTAATAAGTTTTTTAATGGTGTTTGCAACTGCCGCAAACCCGGCATATGCAAGATGGGAAGATAACAGCGTATATCTTTCGTATTCGGAAGATGCAATGCAAACTGAAAATTTGAACGCAGGCGATGGTAAGTTAGAGACATTTAACATCGCCGAGCAGATATCGCTGCTTCATAATCGTATAAATAACGCATATGAACTTTTGGCTGATACACTTGTAGACGTACCTCCGGAGAAGGACAGACTAAAAGGTGGAATCCCAAAAATCGTGTGCAGACCGTTTATATTCAGCGATAATAAAGTAAAAAATCATTCAATATTCCGATGTCTGGTAATCTCTAATAACTCGTTAAGACATCAAATGGGCTTTTTAGATGTTATATAAATTCAAAAACGGTCTTGCATTTCGCCGAAAACGCTTTGTGAAATATTTGCGTATTTCGGCTTAGGCAAGACCGTTTTTTTAGAATTCCTAAATCAGCGCGGATTATTTTACGCGAAATCTTTTATACAATACAACCGCACCTAACAAGAGTAATCCACTTCCAGAGGCAATCGCGAAAGCATATCTGCTGTTACCTCCGTTGTTTTGGATTGTGAAATTTCCGTTTTGAACACCAACGCTTTGGATTGCGTTATTTACGCTTAAAACGGTGCTGTTTAGGAGTGCATATTTTTCAATATGCATATCGGCATCATAAAAATAAGTCGATGCCCTACCACCTCCAATGAAGAACCCATCGCCACTTTCTTCAATTAAGGCTTTTAATTCCATTTGCATAGCGTAATCTGCTCTTTCTAAATCATGAAAAGTTATAGGTTCGGGTGTCCATAGGTATGATGCCCTTATCGAATCTTTATTATTGAAAGCATACCGTTCATGACCTATAGAAATGAATACTACATCATCCATAGCTTGACTTAAATCGGAAGATAACAGATTAAGTTCTGTCAACATATTTTTCGCATCTGTGCTACCATATAATGACATGAATTCATACTTTTCGTCAACATACGATACATAGAGAACACCTATCGGTTGTTCGTCACCGCGAATGATATAAGCCAAAACAGGTTCAGATGAAAAGGATTTTCTAAATTCGTCCATATCCAACTTTTCGGTTATACCGACTTTCCCGAAAACGTAAAATGGACCAGTGAAACAAGGCCTTCTTATCCCCGCTGGTATTGGGGCATCCTCAATCAGATTCGGTAAATTTTCTACACCAAATCTATCGAAAGCCTGTCTAAGTGAAGGTGGAAGTGCATCAATTTCTGTATTTACTAGACGCGGAATAATTTCTTCGCTATACGGCAACCCTCGTTCTGACATAAACAGAGAAAACTGGGACACTTCTTCCAGCGATTCCTTGGCTACAACTTGTAACGTGGAAATAAAAACTAACACAATTAGAAACAGAATACTGATTTTTTTCATTTTATCCAATCCTTTCTATATCACCAAAGGCGAAATATTGTTATCCAAAATTATACAAAGTTTCTACCCATGTCCCTGATGTATTATACGCATCTCTTATTGTGTTGTATGTGTGATACGAGTGCGTACCTGTTCCTGGGTCCATAATGCGATAAAGCGACCCCGATGTGAGATAGCCTGTCATTAGAATACCATGTCCACCGCCGCCGGACCAACTTATTGCGATTAATACTGGCTTGTTTGCGTATAGTTGTGATTGAGATGCTGACGCGGTAAGCGAACCAAATGTATGCGTGCTACCTATACTATAGCAAGTTGAAAAATCGGTTCTCAAAGTTGAAAAGACACGCCCTACATTGTTTGTGGGACTTCCCGTAACTCTATGCACATGATTAGGCTGTGTAAGCGGTAATGCACTACCATTTACAATCACGCTACTTTTACCATAAAATTTTGCGACTGCTACAGTCGTAGCTGCCCAACACCAATTTGACATTTGTTGTCTTTCGGTCGGCACGTTTACATTCACATTTGCAAACACAGTCTGTGTCGTCAGTGTGGTCATTAAAAAAATCATACATACGGCTACCGCGTTTTGTAAATATTTTTTCATTTTTGTACATCCTTCCTTGAATTTTTTTTGTTGCCTATATGACTGACCTGTCATTCGGACTTGGCAATTATTTGCCGTGACACTTTCCTTCCTACCCCGTAATGGTAATGCTCTCGGAAACACCATTACGTACAACGGTTGCATCAACTACCAAGCGATAAGTATTGCTTGTGTTAATTGTTGCGGATTCGCTTATTACAAGCCTGTTGCCGTTTACGGAGTGATTCCAAGTGCTTACCGTGGTTACGGTATTGCCGTTTACCCGTTGCAACTTCATGGTTGCGCTTATACTGCTTGTGCCGGACAGCCCTACAATTGTAGAACTGCAATGCGCCGTTGTTCCCGAAAAGCTAAGGCGAACTGTTGCACTGTTTACATTTTGCCAAAACGGTTGAATTGGAATGTATTGCATGGAAGCGACTTCGCCCGGAACAGTTGCCATAGTGGGCAATTGCATTGAAAGCGCAAAAACAAAAGCGAACAGCAGGGGAACTAATCTTCGTTTGTTTTTCATCGTGACCCTCCTCTCAAGTTTTTTACGCCGTCATTTTTGGCGTATATAAATAAGTCGTTTGAGGAAGGTCATTTTCCACAAAATTTCCTCAAATTTTTATATGTAATTTTTGACATTTTTGATTTAAGTCGAAATATGCCATATAATGCTGATAAATGCGAGAGGTGGTGTTCGTATGCTTTATCTGTATTTATTCATGCTTGAAACCGAAAACGAGAAGCTGACCTTTACTCAAATATACGAAGAAACGCGACACGCCTGTTACCATATGGCACTTTTATCTACCAAAAATCATACAATGGCGGAAGATGCCGTTCATAACGCTTTTATATCGGTCATCGAAAATAAAGATAAAATTTTTCCTATGCCGTGTGGAAAACGCAAGTCCTTAATCGTTATTATTACAAGGAACAAATCCATCGACCTTCTACGAAAAAAAGATAATGATTATATTTCGGAAGAAATTTTTGAAGAAATTGTCGATGATTATGATTTATGCGATATTTTAGAAACCCAAGAGGGCTACGAATATTTGATAAATTGCATTATGTCTTTGCCGGAAAAATACAGGACAGTTTTTGATTTACGGTATGTAAAAGACATGGACAATATGGAAATTGCTAAATTGCTTGGAATATCGAATAAGGCTGTATCAACCCAAATTGCAAGGGCAAAACTAATGTTGCGCGAGATGATAAATAAGGATGTGGCACATGGACAGCCAACTTCGCAATGAGATAACCGAAGCCATTTTACGAAGAGCGGCAAAAGAAGCTAATGAGCGGGAAATGGCGGCAATCCCAACCGATGACGTATTGAAAAAGCTGTATTCGTTTTCGGAAACACACGAAACTCGAATGCGGGCTTTATTTAGACGCGCTGAACGCAGGGAAATTTTAAGTAAAATTTATTCCACTTCAAAACGTGTGGCGGTTATTGTATTGGTATTAACAACCGCCGTTTTCTGTATACTCTTAACAGATTCTCGTGTTCAAGCCGCAATAAAGGAAACATTAATCAAGTGGTATGAAGGATTTACCATGCTCCGCTTCCAAACTGACGAACACACGACTGATGAGGTTGATTGGTTTCCCGATTTTATTCCCGATAATTTTGAAACAACGGATGTAATAGAATTTTACAATGGTAAACATATATTTTATGAACATCCAAACGGCGAGTATATAATTTTTGAATATAGCCCTGCCACAGATACAACAGCTCACTTTGACAACGATTATACGAAAATGGAAATAATCTTATTAAATGGAACAGAATATTTTGTAATCATACCGTTGCCCGGCAGTGAGCATGATTCACAAGTCTATTGGCAAATGAGCGGTTATACATTTCAAGTCATTTCCGGGTTGGATTCTGAAATGCTTTTAGAAATTGCTGAGTCCGTTACTCATAATTCACCTTAATTGTGTAAATTGCAAAATTAGCTGAAGAACGGCTTGCGAATATCGTTTGTCGTTTTTTTATTATTAATTTTCGGATGATTTCTTTTTCCTTTCCTTAATTAACCATGCGGGCATAGGGATACCCTCGATAAAGTCAAGAAAATGCTTTTGGCACATGAACGTCAAGTAATCAACCGTTTCCTGTCCGTGCGTGAAGTTAAACGTCATGCCAAACTTTTCAATCCCCATTTTAGTTATGTCAACGGCACTTGTGCCGTCATAGTCGGGCGTTTCATAATTTTCCACGGCGTTGCGGATATTTACATACATATTAGCATTGTCGGCTATTGAATAAACGGTGCGTGATTCTTCAATGAAATGATTTATCAGCCAAAGTTGTTCTTGCGCGGAAAGTAAAGGATATGGGGCTTTCCCTTCGTTTACTTGGTCATTAAGGCGTTTTAAGTTTAACAGGGCATTTTCCGAAAGCCCTGTTTTTTTGCATATGTCGCGCAATTCAATATCAACGGATTGCGTATCGCTTAAACCTAAGAGCCAATCCGCGCTAACGTCAAAGTATTTGCAAATTTCGGGGATTTTTTCCATGTCGGGTCGGGAATATCCGTTGTACCACATTCGCACCGCGCTTGAACTAACGGAAACTGCCTTTGCGAAGTCCTCCGTTCGCGTTTTTTTGCTGTCCAATAATTCACGCAAACGGCAGTTTAGAACATCATCATAAAATTTTGGTTCACGGCTTTGTTGTGTTGCTTGTTTATCTGCCATTATAAACACTCCTTTGTCAACATCGTTAAAGATTGCATGAAATGTACAATCAACGCTTGACGTTAAAATTTACCCGCGCTACAATATCATTGTTGACGGCGAAACAAATATATCAAATAACGCTAACAATAGCAAGTGAAAAATTTTTACACGAAGGGAGGAATCCAATGCAAGCACCGAAAATGCTAACCATTTCACAAACGGCAAAGGCGTTTAATTTGCCCCGAAATTTTATACGCCAAGCCGTTTTGGACGGTCGTATCATCCATGTGAAAGCGGGAAAGAAACATTTTATAAACGTGCAAAAAGTTGAGGAATGGTTGAACACAGGAGATACTTCGGAATTTTCAAAGAGGGCATCACAGGAAAAAAAATGAACGCAAGCGAAACATCAACCGCCTAATATGCAATCATGTGCTTGCGTATTAAATGATTGCAAAAATGTATGCCTTCACAAAAAATGCAATCGCTTCATTATATATACGTGCCGCAGAAAAATGAACGCACAGTTCGTCACGTTTTCCCGAAATGCAACACTCCGCTTGCATTTCAAATGAAAGCAAAACCGTATGCCGTCGGACAATATGCAATCACCCCGCCGTTTCACGGCTGATTGCATATCTCCGTAACCGTGTCACGGTTGCCGTCATTCGCTGTCGCTCGGCATACCATAGCGAGGAACGCATTGTGCAAGCACAATACACCTCGTTGTGGGGAAGTATCCCCCAAGCCCCCCCTCAAAACCGTGCCACGCCGTTTGCGATAACACCGCAACCGACACCGCACAAAACCCAAAACTGAAAATATATAAGACAAATATATGACGAAAAAATTTGACAAGAAAAAATAAAAAAGGAGGTTTACCATATGCCAAACTTAACACGCAACAAAGCCATAACCCTACGCATGACCCCGGAGGAATTTGACAATTTCAAAAATAAAATGGACAAGGCGAAACAAAAAACGCAAACGGATTTTATTTTAAACCTAATCATTACAACATGATTGTAAAAAATAAAAAACGGGATTTTATTCTCCCGTTTTTTATTTTTAATATTGCCATGCTTACATCTATCCTTGAATAGTTACCGTTTCGCAACACCATTTTTACGTTCATAAATTATTTACAAAATAATTTTGAAAAAACTCTTGACTTTCATTTAAGGCATGGTGTATTATATTGTATAAGGCGCGCTGCCTTAATGAAAGGAGGGTTATCGTGAGTAATCTAAAAAAACTGCCGGACGCGGAGTTTGAAGTTATGAAAGTGGTTTGGGCGAATGAACCGCCTATCACCACAACGGAAATTATGAAGCTGTTAGGGAATGAAAAAAAATGGAAGATTCAATCCCTTGTTTCGTTCATGGTAAGGTTGGTCGAAAAAGGCTTCTTGCGTTCCGAAAAAGACGGCAAGGAAAGAAAATATTTCCCATTGGTAAGCCAAGCGGAATACCGCAAGTTTGAAGCAGGAAATTTTGCGGAGCAGTTTCTAAATGGTTCAATACTTAATATCGTCACTACCTTGTATGATGATGAAGCATTGACAGATAAGGACATTGACGATTTGATACAATGGGCAAAAGAACGGAGGGGATAATATGCAGGATTTTATAATTGCATTGTTGGTTTGCTCCATTACAATGTCGGCACTTGCGCTTTTCTACATGGCAATCACTCCGCTTGTAAAAAAGTATTTTTCCGAAAAAGGACGCTATTACGCATGGCTGATTATTGTTATCGGGTTGATTATTCCGTTCCGTCCGCAATTCAATAACACCATTATACAGATAGACATACCGAACGGAGCAACGACACCAACCGTTCAAATAGGAAACGAAACATTTTTTACGATTCCCGATAATATTACCATACCTGATAATGTTATCATACCTACTGATATTGTCCCTGGCGATAATCCCGCGCTTCTTTCCACAACAACAAGTTTTTTATGGTGGCAGATTGGGTTTGCTGTATGGTTAGCCGGAATAATTGCTTTCCTTGCTTTCTATTTTATAAAGCATTTCCGTTTTATAAAATTTGTGAAGCGATGGAGTAAAAGTATAGCAGATGAACAGGTCTTGTCTTTATTGCAAAGCCTAAAAATTGAAATGGGGATATTCAAAAAAATAAAACTATACCAATGTTCAGATTTGGGTAGCCCTATGATGTTCGGTTTCATGAATCCCCGGATTTTGTTGCCAAATGATGAACTGGCAAACGATGAACTCCGCTTTATTCTTAAACACGAACTTGTACATTACAAACAAAAAGACCTTTATTTCAAATCTTTGGTATTGATAGCAACAGCCATGCATTGGTTTAATCCTTTTGTTTATTTGATAGCGAAAGCGATTAACTCACAATGCGAATTATCTTGTGACGCAGAGATTGTCCGAAACACGGACGCTGATACACGTTTACAGTACAGCGAAACAATAATAGGCGTTATTAAGAATCGTTCAAAACTAAAAACCGCATTTTCAACTAATTTTTATGGAGGTAAAAAAGGTATGAAAAACAGAATTTCGTCCATTATGGACATACGCAAAAAACGATTTGGTTTTTTGGTTATTAGTATAATTATAGTCGCAACTCTATGTGCGGGTTTTGTATTTGCTTCAGATGGCAATGGTGCTACTGTCAATACAATTCCATCCGGAGTGCCGAATTTTGTAATGCCTTTCGATACAATGCTCCCCACAGACGATACTATGTCAAGCAATGCCCGTATTGAAAACCGTCCCAATGTATCATACACACCAATACGCACAATAGATGCCTGGATAGACGCACAACTTGTTGCATATCAGGAATTCGCAGAAAAAACACTGGTTGACTATCATGAGTTCGCAGAAAAAACAATTGAGGAAAACCGTATTTGGGCAGAAGCACAAGTTACGGCGTCAGGCAATAGCCCTGAAAAGCGTGAATGGGCAGATGAATGGATTGCAAGCCGCTATGAATGGGCTGAGGAGTGGATTGCTGGTCGTCACGAATGGTCTAAGGAGTGGATTGCTGAACGTTACGAGTGGGCAACAGAAATGCGTGATTTATATGACAAAGGATTAATTACTATAATCCGCGATGAAAACGGCAATATTGTTAGGCTTGAAATAGTAGAGTAATAGTAAGCTATTTCAGATGTAGATATGTGTTTTTTAGTATTTAATCGGAGTGGCTGAATAGCAAAAAAGCCATCTTGCCATGTTGGAGGGAGTAATATGCAGAGTTTTATTATTGCATTAATTGATGGAAATGGTACTTCTTTATCATCTTCTGATAGAAGCGGAAATATAAATATTCGCATAAATCGTGATGATAACGGAAGCATAACGGGTATTGAGACAACCACCGGAATGGAGTTATAACTCTGGAATTGAACCGGCAAAAGATTCAATTGATTGGGTTGATGTTTCCGCAAGTGAGCCGTTGGAATATTTTCCTGACTTAGAATACGGGAAGGTAAGACACATTCCCTATACATTAAATATTGACGTTGATTCTTCTTCTGTGTCCCCGCAATCCGACCAAAATACATGGACACCTTCGGCTATCCCAAGCAGCAGGTCTATGCTCTTACCTTTTGGTCTTTCGTGGACTGCGGCTGTGACCACCCCGACGCCGTGGCTGACGATAAACCAAGTAGTGCGCGTTCCTCCTCACACAAATGATTCCTTCGTTATGAACGTAGATGAAAATTTCGGAAATGCTTCAAGAACAGGAACGATAAGAGTTGACTTCGTAAATGGGTCAACGGCTGAAATTACGGTAATACAAGGTCACGGTTCAGTTCTTTACTTATTGGGTGATACATTGTCGCTGCCGGCTGTTGCGGCACCGCCGAATATCCATAGCGGCGGAATGGTATATGTATTCACCAATGCTAACAGAAGATGGAATGTAGATATAAGTGCCAATGCAGCTTCTTGGCTGTCCGTTGGTCTTTTTCACCCAACCAACCAAACCGGCATCGGTGAATTTGCAATTATGGCACAACCAAATTTCGGAGGGCCGCGTACAGGAACGGTAACGGTTTCTGCCCAAGGTGTACCCAGTCTGTCACGTACTGTTACGGTAGTGCAAGCCGCAGGGCAGGTTATTGTATTATCGGCAGACGAATTGGACGCACCTGCCTTTCCATATGCCGGAACTGTAAATGTATTTTCCAACACAACGTGGAATATGCCTACAAGCAATGTGAGTTGGCTGAATATCAGCAATGTTGCGCCTCCCGGCCACAACGGAAACGGTTCGTTCCAAATCAACACCACCACCGCAAATTTAGGGAATTCTACACGAACGGGAACAATAACGGTTTCCGCCGTCGGCGCACATCCGCGCACTGTTAGGGTATTCCAAGCCCCGGGGCAGGGTTTGGTATTATCGGGAGAATATTGGGAAGCACCGGCTAATCCAAGCTTCGCCAATGCAAGGGTATATTCCGATAGAATATGGAGTATGCCTACAACAAACAGGGATTGGCTGACCATTAGCCATGTTACGCCGTCTAATCGTAATGGCAACGGCTCATTCCGAATTAACGCCGCTCCGCATACAGGAAACGCAACAAGGTCGGGAACTGTCACGATTACCGCAGCCGGTGCGCCTACACGCACCGTTTCGGTAGTCCAACATCCGGGGCCTGTTCTTGTGTTGTCAGCAAACAGCGGAGCGTCGCCTGCCGCTTCAACCTCCGGGTATGTTGCGGTAACATCCAACAGGACATGGAATGCAACAAGCAATAACCCGGCTTGGCTTAGAGTTGATGATTTCAGCCCCGCAAGCCGCACCGGCAACGGTTCATTCAGAATTTCCACAACTGAAAATACAGTAAGCGCCTCAAGAACGGGAACAATAACGGTTACTGCCGATGGTGCGCCTACGCGCACTATCACGGTAACACAAGCTGCCGCAGGCCCACTTCGGCTCAGCCTATCTGAATGGATGCCGACATCCGCGCCAAGTAACACTGTTGTCCGCGTGTCTTCCGGCGGAACATGGAATGTAACAAGCAATGTGAATTGGCTTACCGTGAGCAATTTTTCCCCCGCCAACCGCACAGGTAACGGCACTTTCATAATCAATGCCGCCAGAAATACAGGAAACACATCAAGAACAGGGACTATAACCGTCGCCGTCAGTGGCGTAACGCGAACTATTACCATAACACAAACAACCGAACACCGCTTACTGTATACTTTTTCGTGGAATGATGATGGCAGCCGGAAGTTTTTGTTAGCCCGGGCAGTAGAGGCCGCCGGGGGCAGCACTTCATGGAACGCGTTTCAACACATAATGAACACATCTGTATACGGCGTAAACGCTGATTTCATGCTTGGCACACACGAAGGTATTTCATACGTAAACGGCAGGGGTTTGGCGGTTAGGGCTGATGTTTTTTATCCCAGAATTATGAATGTTGCAAGGCAGTTATCATTTGTCGGTACGCACGATGTTGTATTTGGCATAAATACGGGAAGAGGTCATGCCGGAATTATTATATTCGCATCGTCCGGCAGTGGTTTATATAATAACGACCTGTTTAACCCTAACATTAACACTCCTGTTTATGGGAGTATACGGTTTGCGACACTAGGCGCGGGTCCGAAGAATGAAAATATTACCGGTGTTATAGGCGGTGAATTAACAGCGGCGGCTAATCATCCGCGTGATGTTGGAATAGTTAGAGGCACAAGCCCTAACAGTAATTTTATATGGGTTGATGCTACCGCCGGGCAAATCAATGATATGATAGGTTTCGACCAATATTTCATAAAACATAATAATGGACTGTTGACTTACAATGTAGCTCCCGAGGTGTTTGGCGGTTACAACTCAAACTCTTATGCATATTCGCTATTGCGTCACGCCGGAATCTCCCGCCCAAATTTCTCAAGCAGTGGACAGGGAGGCTTTCCCGGTTGGGGTATAACGATTCCATTAACGCGTTTTAGCATTCCTGTAATGAATGAAAAATAGCAAGAGTTGGGCAATTGAAAAACCCCTGCTAAGATTCATGTGTGCTACCGAACGCACATAAATCGAAAAGACAGGGGAGATTCAGCAATGAGGA
>Ga0131853_10001008_pt1 | contig 51184 bp, 44 predicted proteins | sample TergutLab28metaG_FD_92764 | JGI IMG/M metagenome (GOLD analysis project Ga0131853, IMG submission 92764) | Labiotermes labralis P1 segment gut microbial communities from Petit-Saut dam, French Guiana - Lab288 P1 (version 2) (version 2) | ecosystem: Host-associated > Arthropoda: Insects >...
GTTTTTCACGGTCTGATGGTAGTATATCAGGGATATATGGAAAAGGCAAGCCTCCAACAGGATAATGTTGGGGGCTTTGTCCTTTGTAGGGGCGAACTGTGTTCGCCCGCATGTTTCAATCATTTTCGTGCTGCCATCAAAAATGTGGTGGAAGCTACAACCACGGGCGAACATAGTTCGCCCCTACGGGGTGCGGGAACACAATTGTCCCCGACAATGATCACCTATCTAATATTGCTCTGCAAAGCGCTTTGCGGCAAACTCGTACAGTTGCCGCAGGCGATCTGTGTCACCCTGCAATTCTAGCAGGATGATAACAAAACACTCCTCTTTCGTAAAAAGGTGCGCCGGGACGTGGAATTGGCTGAAAAACTGCATGATCAGCGCTTTTAGCATCTCATCTGTGAGATTCAAGTCCGCCTGCAGTTTCCGCATGGCTTGCACATTTCGGGCAGAAAGCTTCACCAAGGAGTTGTCGTATGGGAAGAAATATTTTTCGCTTACGTAGCGATGGATGGGGTCAGAAGTGCTCTCCACGCCGGAAAGGTCGTAGTACATGACCTCAGATAGGAAGGGGAATGCGCGCTTGAGCTTTTGTTCTTCCATCAAAAACTGATACATGCGATAGCGCAAATCCCGATAGGCAGTGAAGTTTTGCGCGGCGTGATGCTTGGCAGAGCGTTGTTCCATATACGCCCAGATTAAGTCGCGGTAGGAGGTCTCCGGGTGTTCCATTATGAGACGATGCATGTCCCAGATGGTGAGCCCGTCCACAGGGAAGCGACCGATGTAGGAGATATACATTGCCTCATCCAGTGCGCGGATGCCGTCCCAAGTGAGGGAGAAGCGGCGTTTTGGAAAGAGGGCGTAGAGATCTGTTTCAGTAAGAGATATTTTGAGCCGCTCAATCAGTTCCTGTTTCTTGCCGCCAACAAGGAGGCTGCTTTTCCGCAGTGCATCTTTCAGCGATTGCACGGTTTGCCCCGCAAGGGTTGTGTCGATAGAGGCCTCAGTCAAGAAACCACGATCGACTAAATCTGCGAGACTGCGGGGCATATCCAGAATGCCTACATCTGTGCGCCAGGTTTTGGGGAAGGCGGTTTGGTCGGTGTAGAAATCGGGTGCGTGGTCGAGTATGAGAATCTCGTGGGGATAAAGTCCGGAGGGCGTTTTTCCTTTGGCACTTGCTTCGTAAGGCTCTTTCTCTGCAAACTCTTCTAAAAGCGCATTTTCTTCCGCAACTCTGGTGGCTTCAAGCTCAGCTTGCTCGGCAGCTCGGGCTTTCTTTTTTCGGAAATCAAATAATCCCACTTTTATATGCTCCTTTCGTTGGCTGTGAGGCTGATTGCTCTCGGTGTGTGTGTGTGCGATCGATACAGAGCGGGCGGGATAACCCCGCCCCTACATAGTGGCTATAAATCCTGCCGTCCTTCTAGGGCGCGGAGGAGGGTGGCATCGTCTGCGTATTCCAGGTTTCCGCCGACGGAGAGGCCGTAGGCAAGGCGGGTTGTACGTACCCCGAATGGTTTTAGGAGACGTGCGATGTACATTGCGGTGGCTTCGCCCTCAGTGTCGGGATTTGTTGCCATAATTACCTCGCGGATTTCACCCTCTGCAACGCGCTTGGTCAGTTCAGTGATCTTCACATCATCCGGCCCCACGTGATTCATGGGGGAGATTACACCGTGGAGCACGTGATAGAGTCCGTTATACTCTCTGGCCCGCTCAATGGCGAGGACATCCTTTGGGTCTGCCACAACACAGACTACAGTTGTATCACGCCGTGTGCTTTGGCAGAGATTACACAGCTCGTCATCTGTTAGGTTTTGGCATCGGGGACAGACGTGGACGGTTTGTTTCGCTTCTCGGATTGCATTTGCAAAGGCGAGCGCCTCGCTCTCCGGGAGTCCCATGACGTAGAAGGCCAGACGCTGGGCGCTTTTGCGTCCGATGCCGGGGAGACGGGCGAATTGGTCGATTAAGGTTTCAAGCGCTGCTGGGAAAAAATCCATGGATGGCTCCTTTGTGTGTGATTGGGGGGGATGGGGGGTGGACTGACCAGTCCCATAGGCTCCTTTTTCAAAGGAGCTGTCAGCGAAGCTGACTGAGGATTGCCCTTGACCACGCTATATTTTTTGTAATTTGTTGCGAATTGCAACAAATCCTCCGTCAGGCTTCGCCTGCCACCTCCTTTACGAAAGGAGGCTTTGAAGGGCGGTGTATGGTGCTCTCTACAGAATCATCCCCGCAGAGCCTCAATTGCGGCTTTGCGGTCAGGCTTACCAAACACCGCGCTGCCGGCGACTAGGACATTGGCACCGGCTGCTATGACCAGGTTTTTCGTCTGGGGGTCAATGCCGCCATCCACTTCGAGTTCACAGGCGGGATTCTCGGCCTCGATGAGTGCCCGGATTTTACGGATTTTATCCAGCTGGTCGGACATGAACCTCTGTCCGCCAAAGCCGGGTTCGACGGTCATGATGAGAACCATATCCAGATCTTTGATATAGGGAATCAAAGTCTCCGCCGGTGTTTTCGGCTTGAGGGCTAGACCGACTTTTATGTCCCTGGCTTTTACCCTGTCAATTGCCGCACGAATTTCCTGAGGCTCGTCCGCTTCCAGATGAAAGACCAGGATATCGGCACCTGCGTCTATAAAGGCATCTATATAGCGGCTGGGCTTTGTGATCATGAGGTGGACATCGAGTATCATGTTTGTTCCCTGGCGGACAGCTTGCACAACAGGCAGCCCGATGGAGATATTCGGCACGAACACACCGTCCATCACGTCTAGATGGAGATAGTCCGCTCCGGCGGACTCCACATCTTGGATGTCTTTTCCCAGGGCTAAAAAATCCGCAGCCAAGATACTAGGGGCGATTTTAATCATGGCATAAGGCTCCTTTTCCAAAGTCACGCCGATGCGTGTGCTGACATACTTATGTTTAGTGGCGCGGGGATCCCGAACCCACTTTTATCATAGGGACTGCTGCGGCGTATATGTCGCAGCAGTCCCATTGTGTTTTAGATATATTGAGTATAGTATACTATACTCTCTGATGCATTGCAAGGCATATTTTTAGCTTGATCAAGATAAGAAATCGCGCAGATGCTTTGACGGCACGTCTGGAATATGGTATGCTATCAGGAGACTAACACGCAAGAGGGAGGCGGAGATTCCTTATGAGAGTTGGAACACGAGGCAGTTCACTTTTGCCTGCCTTTACCTTTGTACTCGCTTGGATTGCATGGGCGATCTTTTTGCCCTTGGACACAAACCTCCATTTTGTGCTTGCTTTTGCGGCAAGCACTGTGCTTGCTGTGGTTGTGCGGCAATTGCTTCCGGAGAAAGCCAGAGTGAAAGACCAGGCAGACTTCGCGAAGACAGGGAATCCGGAAGTGGATGAAGTAGTGGGGGATAGTGTGCTTGCAATGGCGGAGCTTCGACGTGTGTATCAGAAGGTTCAAGATGTGCGTGTGGCAGAGCGTGTGCTTGAGATCATCACAGTGAGTGATCAGATTATAAGCAATTTGATTGCAGATCCCCGACATGTAAACGAAGTGCGGCGGTTTTTGAGCTATTATCTGCCCACCTCTTTGCAACTGGTGCAGACTTATGTGCGCTTGGATGGACAGGTGGATTTAAATATGGAATCCCTCTCCGTCCTGCGGCGGATTGAAAAAGCTTTAGATATGCTCCTTTTGGGGTATCATAAGCAACTTACTGAGCCTACGAAAAAACGCGCGGCATCGGTGGAGATTGATATTGAGAAGATAGAAAAAATCTTAGAGCGGGAACAGCTGATTGACGCAGATTTAATTGGGAGATGAGCCTATGAAACACAAGAAAAGACATCTAATCGTGATATTGCTTGCAGTCCTTATGTTGGGAACGTTCCCTCTTCTGGTGATGGCTACACAGTCTGAAGTAATAGAGATTCCAGGTCTTCCGGAAGAGACACAGGATCATGTGGTTGACGTAGCGGGGGCGCTGTCTTCCGGTGTGCGAAATGACATCAACAATCTGGGTATCGTCATGTGGGACGAGATTCAGGCTGAGATCATCGTTGTTGCCGTAGATTATATTACGGAGGGATTGTACACAGATGAAATGATGCGGGAACTTTTTGAGCGCTGGGAAGTGTCGCCGCGAGGGATGCTGCTTCTTTTTTCCACATTGGAGCAACGCGCCGGTCTGCTGGTTGGCAGAGAAATTACAGGCAGCTGGCCTGTGAGCCGGATTGATGCGTATTTAGAGAACTATTTTTATGACGATCTGGACGCGGGGAACTTTGACGCGGCGGTGTTGAACCTCGTCAGTGCGCTGGCTCTGTGGTATGAAGACTATTATCAAGTAGACCTGATTAGCGGTGCGGATGCACAAGCGGTACAGGAAGCACCTGCACAGGTACAGGAGCAAAATACAACACTGTCCGCCTTTTGGTCGCTTTTGCCGATTTTGATTATTATCCTGCTTGCTGTAATCGTGCTCAGCTCCCTCGCCGGTCGGCGGCGCGGCGGTGATGGGGGCGGTCCAGGTGCGCCCATGATGGGTCGGCGGCGTGGATTTGGTGCGCTTCCTTGGTTCTTCATGGGATCCATGTTCGGACGGCGGATGGGTGGCCGCAATCGCTGGGGTGCGCCTCCGCCGGGAAGCGGGACAGGCACACGTCCACCGACAGGGGGGAGACCGAATAGCGGATCGTTTGGCAGCGGCACGTTTCGTCCACCGGGTACAGGATCACGCGGGACATTCGGCGGGAGCCGAGGTGGTTTTGGCGGCAGTCGGGGCGGCGGATTTCGCGGTGGTGGTCGCGGTGGCGGCTTTGGAGGTCGGAGATAGGGAAAAGCTTCAAGCGCGCGGGTCTGTGCGCTTGAAGCTTTCTGTGTTTTGTAGTTTTGGACTGTGACTGTGTGGATAGGTGTACAGTATTTATAGCTTGGACGGTGAAGCTGTAAGGGCAAACACCCGCCTCTGCGGGTGTTTGCCCTTATGCAACATAGGCATACACATTACCGCATAGATTCAATCGCAAGCTTTGCGGACGAAAACGCAAACTGGAGATTATACCCTCCGGTATCGCCGTCTACGTCCAGCACCTCACCGGCGAAATAGAGACCGGGGATATAGCGGGATTCCATAGTGCGCAGATTAACCGCGTCTAGCGAGACACCGCCTGCTGTAACCATTGCGGTGTCAAAACCGCCCACACCGCTGATTTGATAGGTGTCGGCTGTAAGCAGGGTAGCAAGTGTAGCCATCTCAGAGCCGCCTAGTTGAGAAGCTTTTGTGTCTGGGGATATGCCCGCTCTGTAGCAGATGATCTCCAAAAATCTGCGTGGGAGAGGCAAATTGTCTTCTAGAAGTGTCAGAATCTGCCGTCTCTCGCCGGAGGCTTGTTCCAATAGAGACTTTCGCAGTGCTGTAGAGTCTATATCTCTCAGATAGTTTAGTGTGAGTGTCATACCCCCTGTGGCGTAGCGTGTGTGTGTCAAGATCACAGGACCGGAGAAGCCTTGATGTGTGAAGAGCAAGTCTCCGCATCCTTTGATGGATTTGGCACCATCTGCCTGAAGCGTGAGCGCTGCTTGTGCAATCGACACGCCAGAGAGTTCCTTGTATGGATAGTCATGCACATAAATGGGAGCCAGCGCCGGACGGCGTTCTGCGAGTGGGATGTTCAAATCCGATAAGCAGTCAAAAAATGTACCGTCTGATCCGGTTTGCGGATAAGATGCACCGCCGCTTGTGACAAGGACATGTTGGGCGCGCAGACGCTCTGTTGGCGTTTGGAGATCAAAGCCGCCCTCAGAGTGCGGGATGAGCGATGTGACGGGGGTATTGAGACGCAATTCAACCTTGTTTTGTGTTGCTAGATCAAGAAAGAGACCCAGGACATCGATACCTTTTAGGGAGGCGGGAAAAACCTTGCCATCCGCCCTTGTCAGAAGTGGGAAACCGCGTGTTTCCAACCAAGCCATCAGGGCGCGGTTGGAAAATGGGAAGAGCACGGAACGGAGCTTCGTCCCATTTGCGCCGTAGCGTGTGAGAAAAGTTTTGATATCTTCGGCATTGGTTAAGTTGCACTGTCCACTGCCTGCCATCAATAGCTTTTGCCCGGGATGATTGGTCTTTTCCAGCAGAAGCACCCGCCAATCAGGGGGCACATTTGCGGTAGCGAAGAGTCCGGCGGCACCGGCACCTATGATGATGAGATTGTAGATCATTGGGAATACCTCGTGTTTTTTGGGGATACTAAGCAGACTGAGAATCTTAGGGAGATGTTCATGAAATTCTTGCGGGAACATAAAAAATTACACATTTGGCTCGGGATTGTAACGTTCACTCTGATCCTATTTTTGATTTTTCGCGATCACCAGGCCGTGATGACCTTTTGGGTGGACAACATCAGCTGGCGGATTGTTCGTATACTGCAATGGATTTTCCATCGAGTCACATTTTCTGTGGCGGAACCGATGATTGTACTCGCATTTCTATTGCCGATTGCACTCCTTGTCCGCGCCATTGTGCGAATCGTTCGCCGACGCACGTCTCTTGGATATGGCGTATATCGCATTTTCGTTGGTGGGCTTGCAATGGGACTCACTGTACTTGCGGCATTCAGTCTCTTTTGGGGTGCAAACTACTATGCAGACGGCTTCCAAGAGCGTGCCGGGATCACCGCTGAGGGCGCCACTGTAGACGATCTGGAGCATGTGACACGTATCTTTGCAGAGGGCTTAATCGAAACCGCCCATCTGGTGGAGCGGGATGAGGCGGGGGTCGTTGCAGTTTCCATTGAGCAGATTTTTGATGAGAGTGTGTATGCCTTTTATGGCATTGAAGAAGTCTTTCCATTTCTCACCCATCGAGATTTCAGGCCAAAGCCGCTGCTAAGTTCACCCATCTGGGCGATGACTGCTTACACCGGTTTCTACTTTCCCTTTACAGGAGAAGCAAATATCAACATCTTAGCCCCACGTTCGCAAATCCCGGCAACGGTGCTTCATGAATTTGCGCACCAGCGGGGGATTGCAGATGAAAATGAGGCGAACTTCATCGCGATCTTGGCGGGGATTAAAAGTGAGAATCCGACCTTTGCTTATTCCTCTTGGCTGATGGGGTATATGTACCTCTCAAACGCCCTGCACCGTGCAGATCCTGAGCGTTTGCGAGGGATACAGGAGACATTGCCGGAGTATGTCTTCGCAGACTTTGCCGATATGCGCGCCTACCGCGAACGGCGGCATGAGCGGGTAGCGCAGGTGATGGATACGCTCAACGATGCGATGCTCCAAGGCTATGGTGTGGAGAGTGGGATACAGAGCTATGGTGAGGTTGTGGATTTGTTGATTGTGTATTTCTAGAGGAAAGTGCCAGCGGTGAGACGCTGGCACTTTTTGGTTTGTGGAGTGTTTTACAATGTTACAGCGGAAATATACTTATTTATATGACGAGAAAAGACCATAGAAAGACAATACTATGCCTAGAAAACCTACACAGGCAAATGCCAAAAAAATAGTTTTAAATAGCGACCCACTCTTCTTTTTTAAACGGCGCGTTTGTTCTTGTTCACGCGTGAAAACTCTCAAGCTATCAGAATAGTCAGTGGTATCTATAAAATATAGAAGCTCTATTTGTCGCAAAACATCTCTGCCAATGTCTCTGTAAGTTCTATTCCTTTCGTCTATTTTCAAGAAAGTAAGAGAGCATACTACAAGTAAAACACTTATAACCGCACCCCAAATATACATAAGGAAATTTCTTTGAGCAGCTGATAAAATTGCAGATAATCCGCCTACTAAAACGGTTAGAAAGGCAATGAAAAAGCTAAAAAATTTAAGCCTTCGTTCTACATGCAATTGATAATACGCCCATGCCATATCCAGTATTTTCTCTTCGCGTATCATGCTTTTTGGAAATTGTGAGCCCATAGATCATTTCTCCATTTGTAAAGGTCTAATTGTTGTTGGGTCAAACTGGGCAGAGTACCTACTATAAATTTTTTAGTGTTGTGGAATCATGCGACTATTGTGTGTCCTGCGTAGACTCAATACCCTACCGCATCTGCCCATCCCCATAGACCACAAATTTGGTACACGTCAGTTCACCCAGCCCCATGGGACCTCTGGCGTGCATTTTTTGGGTGGAGATGCCGATCTCTGCACCCAAGCCGAATACACCGCCGTCGGTGAAACGGGTAGAGGCGTTTACGTAGACGGCTGCTGCGTCTACCTCGTTTAGGAAGCGTTGGGCGCTGGTGTAGCTCTCTGTCACGATGCACTCCGAGTGACCGGAGCTGTGGGCTGCGATGTGCGCCAGTGCTTCATCTAAATCCGCCACGACTTTGACGGCGAGGATGTAGTCGAGAAACTCCATGCCATAGTCTTCTTCTGTAGCGGGGACGATGGAAGCGCCTAGGATGCGCTGGGTCTCTGCGTCTCCGCGGAGTTCTACCTTGTATTCATCCAAGCGCGCCTTTGCCATGGGAAGAAAAGCTTCCGCGATGTCTTTGTGTACCAGTAGCGTTTCTGCGGCGTTACAGACAGAGGGACGGGAGCATTTGGCGTTTTGGATGATATCTGCTGCCACCTCTAGATTAGCCGCACTGTCCGCGTAGACGTGGCAGACACCGGTTCCGGTTTCGATCACCGGGACTTTGGCGTGTTCTAGCACCGTGCGGATGAGACCCGCCCCGCCCCGGGGGATCAAGACATCAATGAGTCCGGTGAGTCCCATGAGGGTGTTTGCAGATTCACGGCTGGTATCACCCACGAGATGCAGGGCATCTGCTGGGATTTCGCTCTTTGCAAGCGCCTCTCGCATGATTTCCATGAGAGCGGAATTGGTGTGAAAAGCTTCTTTTCCGCCTCGTAGGACTACGGCATTGCCCGCCTTGAGACAGAGGACGGCAGCGTCCACCGTTACGTTCGGGCGAGACTCATAGATAATCGCAATCACGCCCAATGGGACGCGCTTTTTGCCGATTTGGAGTCCGTTGGGGCGTGTGGACATGCTGAGGAAGACCCCAATGGGGTCCTCTAAGGCGATGACTTCGTGGATGCCGCCGATGATACCAGAGATGCGCTCATCTGTGAGAGTGAGGCGGTCGAGCATGGCGCTTGCCATGCCGTTTTCGCGGGCGAGGGCGATATCTGTTTCGTTTGCCGCCAGAATTTGGGCGCGGTTATGGTCTAGCGCCTTCGCAATTTCTGCGAGGGCTTGGTTTTTTGCGTTGGTACTTGCCTGTGCTAAAGCTTTGCTTGCGGCTTTGGCGCGTTGGGCTTGTTCTAGGACTGTCATGAGGGTGCCTCCTTGTGTCTATGTAGGGGCGCGCATTGCGCGCCCGCAGTTGTGGTTTTCACCGCATATTGGTATTGCACGGAATACTGGAACATGCGGGCGACCAATGGTCGCCCCTACAGGGTGTCGAGAAAACCGGCAGGCGAACCCAGTTCCCCCCTACACGATTACCGCGCTACTGGTTTACCAAAAAAGCGGGTGCCGATTTTTTTGCCCTCGGCGATGTCGTAGAGATGCTCCGGGTGTTCGCCGTTGGTGATGATCATGTCAATGCCTGCGTTCATGCAGATTTCAGCTGCTTGGAGCTTTGTGATCATCCCGCCGCTCCCGCGCCAAGTGCCTGCACCCATGGCACCTTGGCGGATTGTATCCGTCAGTTCGCGGACTTCTTCCAGCATGAGCGCGTCTGGATGCTCACGTGGGTCCCGGTCATAGAGACCGTCGATGTCGGAGAGGAGCACCAAAATGTCCGCCTGACACATATCCGCAACGATGGCGGAGAGGGTGTCGTTATCACCGAAAATGTGGTCGGTGGATTCGATTTCCTCGTGACTCACGGAGTCATTTTCATTGATGACGGGGATTACACCCAGTTCGACCATAGCGTGGAGTGTGTTGAGTAGGGTCTCTTTGATAGACGGTTGCTCCACATCGCCCCGTGTGAGTAGGATTTGCCCCACAGTGACGGCGTATTCGCCGAAGAATTTATCGTAGAGATGCATGAGCTGACACTGTCCCACAGCGGCGGCGGCTTGTTTGACAGGCAGCTCACTCGGCCGGCCGGGGAGCCTGAGCTTTTGTACGCCCACAGAGATTGCTCCTGAAGAGACCAGGATGATTTCATGTCCCGCGCTTTTGAGGTCTGAGAGTACCCGCACCAGACGCTCCATTTGGCGGAGGTTTAAGCTTGCGTTTGCGTGGGTGAGGGTAGAGGTACCTACTTTTACTGCGATTCTTGCCATGTTTGGAAAACTCCTTCATAAATGGGGTTTGTTCGACAATAGACTATGTGTAGGGGGCGGGGTTTTGCTGCCCGAAAAAGGCTCCTTTTGTAAAGGAGCTACCAACAGGCATTCCTTCCGCCGTACCAATCGGTCTTCGGCTTTGCCTTGTCCTCTTGGGGCGTCAGTTATGTCAGCGCAGCTGACTGAGGATTGCCCTTGACTTGTTGTGCAGTGGCATTTGAATCCGACCTTAGGCTTCGCCTGCCATCTCCTTTGCACCAAAGGCACCCCTTCCGCCAAATTAATCGCTTCGCTCTTGGGGCATCAGTTGGAAAAGGAGGCTTTGGTTAAGAGCTGCGGGCGGGAAAACCCCGCCCCTACGGGTTTGCCTGCGATTAGGCGGGCGAACACAGTTCGCCCCTACAGGGTTTAGGGAAAATCGGCGGACGGATTGCCATCCGCCCCTACAAAAGGCGCAGATGTTTGCAGCGTATCTCGCCGTCTTGAATCTGCACAATGGAACAGCTGTCACGTGCGCTGCCTGGGTTTAGTACGTGCATGTTGTTCACCTGTTCATAATGGGGGATGTGCGTATGCCCGAAGAGCACCAGGTCAGCCTCTGCAAAATGTCCCATGTTGTAAAGTGCGTTGTAGCTCTCTTTCACGTGATAGCGATGTCCATGTGTGAGGATAATCTTTTTTTCTGCAACAACGACCTCTTCTAACTCCGATGTTTTGGAAAGAAAGTCACAGTTGCCGCGTACCCTGTGGAGCGGGATATCGGGAAAGCGTAAACTGAGCGCTTTGGCATCTTTCTCATGGTCGCCCAAATGCACAATGAGATCGGGAGAGATTTCCTGTACTATATTTGCCATCAACTCTATTTCGCCGTGGGAATCGGAGAAGACTAGGATATCCATGTGAAAGGGCACCTTTCTTGAAAAGCTTGCATATACTGGTGAAAATCAGTCTAAGGAGTGGGAGTATGGAGAAAAACAAAAACATGAGCAAGCTCAATGATGCTGCAAATATGATGCGTGAGCACGCACAAGATTTGGGGAATCTCTCGGCCTCAAAGGACGGTGCGGCTGTGAAACGAATGATAGAGCAAGATACTGGACGCTTGAAAGCGGCAGTACAGTCGGGAGACATGGCGGCGCTGAAGCAGACATTTGACAATCTGATGGGTACCCCTGAGGGCACGCGGCTCATTGGGAAGATTCGGGATCAGATTACAGAGAAGCGCTGATAGATAGTAAGGGTTGGTGTCATGGGTGAGCTTGAGGATAAATTAAACGGGATTTTGAATAATCCCCAAGAGATGGAAAAAATCATGGCGCTTGCCCGCAGTTTTGTGGGGGGTGCTGGTGGAACTGCGTCTTCCACTGAGGGAGAGATACCTTCTGCGCCCTCCGACGGACTCAATCTAGAGGGAGTGCTTGGCGGACTCGACCCAAAACTGCTTGGGAAGCTGTCGGCGGGACTATCTGCCGGTGTGGGCTCTGCGGCACTGCTGCAAGCGGTGACACCTCATCTCAAGGAGGAGCGGCGCGGACAGCTTAAACGTGCGATTACGATTGCGCAGATCATGCGCGCAGCACGTGTGATGTTTGACTAATCAGGCTTACAGACAGGGGGGAGGTGGAGCATGTACAACCGCTATTTCGGCAATACGGGACGGTATGTGCGGGTGGAGGATGTAGATGACCTCCGCCCGAATCCGCCTGTGATTCCAGTTGCACCATCTGAACCTCCGCCGGTATCGCCTGCGCTTGAACCTACGCCGCCGGTAGATGCATCTGTGTGGCGGACGCTCTTATCGGGCCTAGGCAGCAAAGGGGAGAGTGCAGCCGTGAAACCTGCCGGAGAGAAACCGAAGTTTGACTTTGGGGTAATACTGGATGCACCTGCCAGCTTGCGCGGGACACTCAAAGATCGTCTGCCGGAGGCGATTGACTTTGGGGATATTTTGCTTGTGTTGGTGCTGCTCTATCTCTTCTTAGAAGAAGGCGAGGATGAGATGCTGCTTGTCCTCGGTGTGTTGATTTTCCTGTGGGTGTGGCCGCTGTTTGGGAAAGAGGATTCGTAGGGCGCGATGTCCTTTGCCCTAAAAGCCTCCTTTTCCAAAGGAGGTGGCAGGCGAAGCCTAAGGTCGGATTCAATTTTCGGAAAGCTTGTAAAGGGCAATCCTCAGTCAGCTACGCTGACAGCTCCTTTACGAAAGGAGCCTACGAATCATGCAATACACTCGTCCCATCCGGCAGAGTGAACATGTCCGCCGGTGGGGTTTCCAGGGTGAGACGCAGGGTTTCCATGCGGAACACTGGGACATCCCCGTCTAGGGTGAGCATGGCGATTAAGAGACCGGAGGAGAGGGAAATATAGTAACGGTCGGTATAGCCTAGGGAGCCACCCTCGAAGACTAGGTAAATGCAATATTCATATATGCCGCCGATGTTTTTTAAGACATAGCCGGCTTCAATGATTTGGCTGGGGTCAAGCTCTAACACGGTTTCATAGCTTGGGATGCCTTGGAACTCATCTAAAATCTGTTCGAGAGACGTGCCTAGCCCTGCTGTGATCGGGCGGGATTGGTGCGGGCGATCGTCAAACCAGATGTGGTATGCGGTCTCAGTGAGGATCATGTTTTCTCCATCCGCCCAGATGATGCGAAGTGCATCGGGCGTGACCCAGATATCAGCCTCAGATGTGGCGGATCCTGTACCAGATGACCAATAACGGGTTTGGTTGATGGTGCGGGAATAGGCGCTCGCTCGTTCCAATGTGGCGATTACATTTTGAACATTATCCGGTGTGATCTCTATGAAAGAGGCGGGATTATCAGGTGCGCCTGCGTCGTCTTCCGTGACAGGAATCTCTGCCAGACGGACTTCCGGAGTTTCGGTGTCTTGAAAGAAGAGCAGGAATGCGAGCAGGGCAAAGACAAGCAGCACGGCGATGATAACAAGGGTGATGGGTTTTCTGCCCTGTTTCACGGTTTATCGCCCTCCCATCTGTGGTGTGAAGGATTCCGGCTTCTTGCCCGACCGTCCAAAGTGCCAGAGGATTGCGTCTGCGATACGACGGGAGGCATAGCCGTCTCCGTAGGGGTTCACAGCATCTGCCATGGCGCTATAGGCCAGGGGGTCTGTTAAAAGTGTCTCAGCAAGGGAGATAATCTCCTCCCGATCTACGCCGGCGAGACGCACGGTGCCTGCTTCAATCGCCTCGGGACGCTCGGTTTCACGGCGGAGAACAAGGACAGGCTTGCCCAGAGAGGGCGCTTCCTCTTGAATGCCGCCGGAGTCGGTTAAAATAAAGTAGCTTTTGCTCATCAGCGCGTGCATTTCTGCGGTATCTAGAGGAGCAATCAGGTGGACACGCTCACAGTTACCGAGTATCTCTTGCGCTGTGTCTTTCACAATGGGGCTTGGATGGACGGGATAGACAAACTCCACATCCGGATGACCTGCCGCCAGGATTTTAACAGCTTCAAAGATGTTTCGCATAGGCTCACCATAGTTTTCTCGCCTGTGGCAGGTGAGGGTGATGATGCGGCGGTTTTCCCAATCAAGGGTATCCAGTACATTTCCGAATTTGCCTGTAAAGCCATCCAAAGTATAGCGCATGGCATCAATTACGGTGTTTCCTGTGATGAATACGCCATCTGTGATGCATTCCCGCTTTAAGTTTTCTGCGTTGCGTGTCGTGGGAGCAAAGTGCATGTCCGCGATTTGTGTGACCAGTTTGCGGTTTAGCTCTTCGGGATAGGGGGAATATTTGTCTCCGGAACGAAGTCCCGCTTCGACATGTCCCACCGGGATTTTCGCGTAAAAGGAGGCGAGAGCCGCTGTGAATGTAGTGCTTGTGTCACCGTGAACCAAGATGCAGTCCGGCTTTGCATCTTCTAAGATGGTGCCGAGACCTAGGAGCGCTTTGGCAGTGACCGTGTAGAGGGTTTGACCTGGCTCCATGATGTTAAGGTCGTACTCTGCATCTAGTTCAAAGCGTGCCATCACAGCGTCTAACATCTCGCGATGTTGCGCTGTGAGGCAGGTAATTGCTTCAAATTCGGGGCGACTTTTGAGCTCTAGGAGCAGGGGTGCCATCTTAATGGCTTCCGGACGTGTGCCGAAGATGCTCATTACTTTAATCGGTTTCATGATCGTCTCCTTTATCTTCAGCGTTTTCGCCCTCTTTCGTGACAGGCTTGCGCGCGGTGCCACGCAGGATAATCCAGACACAGGCGGCAATTGCGACAAAGGCGAGGATGGTGAATACAATGCGTGTTTGCCCGCTGGAGGTCATAATCACGGCGATCATGCCGAGGAATCCGCTGATTAAGTAGATGATGAACACGGCTTGCTTTTGCGAGAAACCCAGATCAAGGAGTCTGTGATGTAAATGACCCCGATCCGGTGTCATGGGGCTTTGCCCTTTTGCAATCCGGCGCAGGATGGCGAAGCTTGTGTCCAGAATCGGGAGCGCCAGCGCCATAAAGGGGACGGCGAAGGAGATGATGGCATAGAACTTGAAGAGCCCTTGGATACTCATGGTGGCGAGGAGATAGCCTAAGAGGAGCGCGCCTGTGTCGCCCATGAAGATTTTTGCGGGGTTTAAGTTGTAAGGCAAAAATCCAAGACAAGCCCCGGCGAGGGCCGCTAAGATGAGTGCTACATTAGCGTCCGCTGTGACTAGAAGCGCCACAACCAGCATGGTGAGGGATGAAATCGTAGAAACACCGACGGCGAGTCCGTCCAGTCCGTCGATGAGATTGACTGCGTTTGTAATGCCAACAATCCAGAGAACAGTCAGGGGGATTGCGAAATGGCCTAGGCTCAGATAATCGGATAAGGCAAAGATGTTGGGATTGGAGACCAGATCAATGACTACACCGTGAAATACAGGGATGAGTGCCGCCGCGATCTGCGCCAAAAACTTCTGCCAAGCGCGAAGCTGGATGATGTCATCCACCACGCCAACGGTGACGATGAGAAGCGCACCTAAAAGAACACCTTGGATTTCCCGATCAATGTCTGCGAAGACGATGACACTGACTACAAAGCCGATGAAAATAGCAAGCCCGCCTAAGCGGGGGATGGGGGTTTTATGTACGCGCCTGTTGTCTTTTGGGACATCAATCGCGCCGATTCGCTCGGCGAAGAGCTTGACGGGCGGTGTTGCCAGGAGGCTGATCACCAAAGCAAGCGCCAGAGCTGCGACGACTTGGATTGTGAGGGGGTAGTTGATGGTTAGCATGAAGTACCTCGATATGTTCTATAAATTTGAGCCGTAAAAGACGTTGCCCTAAAAGCCTCCTTTTTCAAAGGAGGTGGCAGGCAAAGCCTGACGGAGGATTCAACATACAGCAAACCTGGAAAGGGAAATCCTCAGTCAGCTTCGCTGACAGCTCCTTTGAGAAAGGAGCCTAGGGGCTTGATGTAGGGAGGAGAATCGACGCAAGGTTGGGACATGCGGGCGGCAGAATGCCCGCCCCTGCGGGGTTTGCCATCCCTATTTCGCAACAAAGCCAACCTTCTTATAGACCTTTTGGAGCGTTCTGTTGGCGACACGGTTTGCGTGTTCGGCGCTTTTTCTGTATACGAATTCCAGATAGGCTTTATCTTTCATCAGAGCCTCCGCACGCTCGCGGATTGGGCGCAAAAGTTCGACAACTGCCTCGCCCACTGCCTCTTTGAATGTGCCGTAGCCTTGTCCTGCAAACTCCGCTTCGATCTCTTCGGGTGTCTTGCCGCTTGCGACGGCGTAGATGTTGATTAGGTTTGTCACACCCGGCTTTTCGCCCGGTGCGTAGCGGATTTCGCCGTCTGAATCTGTCACGGCGCGTTTGAAGCTTTTTAGAATGACCTCTGGCTTGTCCATGATATAGATGCAACCGCCCGCAGGGTCAGATTTGCTCATTTTGCTGGTAGGGTCAGAGAGGCTCATAATCCGCTTGCCTTCTTTGGGGATGAATGGCTCCGGGAGCTGGAACACATCACCGTAAACGCCGTTGAAGCGAGTTGCAATGTCGCGGGAGAGCTCCACGTGTTGCTTTTGATCGCCACCGACCGGGACGAGAGAAGCTTGATAAAGCAGGATATCTGCCGCCATGAGGGCGGGGTAGGTGAAGAGTCCTGCGTTAATATTGTCTGCGTTTCGGGCGGACTTATCCTTAAATTGGGTCATGCGAGAGAGCTCGCCGAACATGGTGTAGCAGTTTAGCACCCAAGCAAGCTCCGCATGGGCGGGGACGTGGCTTTGGATGAAGAGACAGCAAGTGTCCGGATCGAGTCCGCAGGCGATATACTGCGCGATTTGCTCTAGACAGCGACGGCGCAGCTCCGCCGGTTCCTGCCGTGCGGTGATGGCGTGGAGATCGACAATGCAGTAAAAGCAGTCGTATTCCTCGGAGAAGCGGACCCAATTTTGCAAAGCGCCCATGTACGAGCCCAGGGTCAGCGCCCCGCTCGGTTGCATGCCGCTGAAGATGGTTTTCTTTTTTTCAGGGGTGATAAGTTCTGACATGGTGAAAGATCCTCCCGATTTCTTGTAAATAGCACCCATTAGTCTATCACAGTTGCGTTAGGTTTGTCAAAAGAGATGAGTGGGGTTTTTGCGTGGTCGGATTCATTTTGAGGTAGCCCTTTGTTTTGCGGTTTATTTTCACCATTCTGGAGAAAAATTCATAAGATGGAGCAATTTTGAATCCATCTTCTTCAAACAGCCGATTTCGGTGATTTTAGCGATTGAGTGCCTTTTTCGGTAAATTTCTGGACAAATGACTGATTTTGGTGTATTCTAAGAAAGGTATAGAATGCGATGCAAAAATCAAACAAGCGGAGGAATCGAGCGGTGTATTGTGTCATTGTAGGGGATATTGTGAACTCTAAGCAGCTTGACCAGGATGTGCGGGATCGAGTTACACAGGCGGCAAAGGATGTCTTTGCGCGGATTAATGACAAGTATAGCAGCTCCTTGATGGCAACATTCGGGATGGTGCGGGGAGATGCCTTTGAAGGTGTTTTGCTCACACAGTATCACGCGCCGCGCATTGTAGAGGATATCATAAAGGCATTTTATCATGTGGAGCAGACAAAGGTGCGGGTCAGCGTTGTTTTGGGTGAACTCACAGTGACAGGAAATGACCGAAACGACACGGATGGTCCCGCCTTTTATCAGGCATGGGAATGCTTGAAAGATATGAAAAACAAGAAAAATGACCACTGGTTGCAAGTCGCTTATGTTGTTGGCTCGTTGGCACAGAAGCTTGTAGATAGCCAGCAGGCATTGCTTGCCGCTTTGACCCAAGGCTGGACGGACCGGCAGCGAGAGGTTGTGTGGATGACGCAAGCCCATGACGAGCAGAAGCAAGTAGTTGCAGAGCAGTTGAACATTTCGCTCGGGGCGGTAAGGAAGCACCTTGATGCAGCGAATTATGACGCATACTGCGGGGCTTGGGAAGGTCTGGCGGATTATCTACAGAAGATGGATGAGTATGTGGTAGGAAACAAAGATGTGATTGAAAAGAGCTATGTATCATATTTCAATGTGGCTTTACGGAAATATGAGCAATACGATTACAAGACAGCGTTACCCCTCATTCGCAAATCGCTAGAGTTAGCGAAAGAGGCTTTGGGAGAAAACGATCCCTTGCTGATCCAGATTTATGATTATTTAGCGGATATATGTTTGTTCACTGAGATGTATGAGCAAGCGGAAGAGGCGCTTGAAAAATCGCTGAAGCTACAAGAAAACATGCCAAAAGCGCGGGCACAATATGTCTATACACTATATTTGAGGGCAAGATTGTTTCTTGTGAGAGATAATTTTGAAGCGGCACAAAAGGGCTTTGAAGAAGCGCTAGAGGTAGCGCAGAGCATGTTAGCGGAAAAGGACTCTGATCTTTCTATGATATATAATGGTCTTGCAGTAGCATATGAAAAGCAAGAGAAATATGAGAAAGCGATAGAGTATTTTGTAAAAGCTAGCAACAGTGAAAATACCTTCATCAATTATGCAATTTTGGCACAGAATATTGCTGAGTGTTACTATAAGATGAAGCAATATGAACAGGCACGTGACCATATTAAGAAAGCCCTGGGAGTATTTGAAGGCAATTTACCACACGATCACAAATATGTGGTAGATACTAGAGAGCTTTTAGCAGATATAGAAGCGCAGCAAGGTGGTGAGGCGGGGTGAATCTTCCGTTTGTGTTTTTGCCGCTCCTCTTCGGACATGTTGTGGGTGACTTTTATCTGCAAACCAATCGGATGGCAGAAAGAAAAAACGAATGCTGGGGCTGGTTTGTTGGACATAGCGTCATTTACACCTTATGCATGGCGGTGATCTTGTTTTTGGGCGTGGCACCCGGGCAAAATCTGCTGTGGATGTTTTTGTTTGCAGCCGGAACGCACATAGCGATTGACTTGGTGAAAAGGCGCTTAAAGAGCCGGAAGCAGATGAAGCAAATAATGAAACGGATGATGAAGCGAATATTCATACTCGACCAGCTCGCTCATCTTCTATTACTTGGAATCGCGTGTCTTGTCTGGGGTTCTAATCTTTTGATGAGTAGCTGGGCAATGGAGTTGTCGGTATTTATTTCCAGAAGGCATCTTGTCATGTTGCTGGGACTGCTCATTGTGTTGCGTCCGATCGGTCTGCTGATCAAGTATGGCGACATTTGGGATTTGAGCAAAAAGGGTAAAACCGCAAACAAGTCCCAAAAGGGTGCGGGGGAAATGATAGGCTACTTAGAGAGGATTATCATCTTTTTTATGCTTATATATGGACAATTTGCTGCAATTTCTTTTGTAATTGCAGCAAAGTCAGTGATGCGCTTCCCTGAAATAAGCAGACAGAATAAAGGGAAGGGTGCCTTGGCGGAATACTATCTGATCGGAACACTATTAAGTGTAACGTCGGTTTTTGCGGTGTCTTTGTTGCTTGGGCTGATAGGGATATAAAGGCTAGAGTAGTTACAAAAACAAAGACCCCTGTAACCATCACAGTTACAGGGGTTCATTTTTGGAGGCGACACCCGGATTTGAACCGGGGAATAAAGCTTTTGCAGAGCTCTGCCTTACCACTTGGCTATGTCGCCACAGCTTGAGCCTTTGACCTTGCTCTTGACCTTATCACAAATCGAAGCGCGACCTATGCTTCGATTTGAAGCGAACAACGGAGTTGCGCAATGCAGTTTTCACCCAAAGGGCATAGCCCGACGGTGGAAATGGAATGAAGCATCTCCGGTAGTGAGCTGGAGCGGGAGACGAGATTCGAACTCGCGACCTTCACCTTGGCAAGGTGACACTCTACCACTGAGTCACTCCCGCATGGAGTGTGGAACCTTATTTTCAAATAGAGGCGGGGAGTTTCCCCGCCTACTAAGTGGTGCCTTCGGTCGGAATCGAACCAACGACACGCGGATTTTCAATCCGCTGCTCTACCGACTGAGCTACGAAGGCATATTGTGGGGACATCGAACTCTAGAGATACAGTATATGTACCGCGTGAGCAAGATGCCCCTCTTTGGCGACCCAGAACGGGCTCGAACCGTCGACCTCCAGCGTGACAGGCTGGCGTTCTAACCAACTGAACTACTGGGCCAAAGTCGCATACGTTTTCTGCGGAAAACGTGTAAGTGCGCTTTGCGCACGATGCGCCTTCGAAAGGGGACTAGTCCCCCTTCGACCTTCCCCCTAGCCTTCGGCGAGGTTTAAGGTCAAAGGCGCTTCTCTTTCCGAGCCGAACAGGTTCGTCTCGGTGAAAGAACAAAGTCAAGGGCATTTGGGTAAATACCCTTGACCTTTTGGTGGAAGTAACAGGGATCGAACCTGTGACCCCATCCTTGTAAGGGATGTGCTCTCCCAGCTGAGCTATACTTCCACGGGTGCTCTGATTGCTTAGAGCTTAGTCATTATACTAAAATCAAATCGGCTTGTCAATACGAAGTGCAGAAATATTTTTTGACTGGGCGTATAGCGATAAGAAAGGGCTTACAATCTAGTTAGCTATTTATTTTCTCATTGTAAAGTAAAGTGTTTGGTCAAAACGCCGTTCAGGTCGGAGCCTATCAATATATCCCGATTCAATGATTTCTTCGATCACATCTTTTGAGAGAATAGGTTTCGCAATTCTTTCTGATGAAATATACTTGCGCCAACCCTGCCCGCTTATTGAAAACTCTTTATCTGTCTGATTATCGAACGCCATTTGTCTATATATTTCAGCTAACTTTATTTTTCCAGATTTGCTTAGTTCCCATATACATCTTGCAAGTTTCGCCGATGCTCTCATGTGGCGGCTCATGGTTGGTTCAACTTCCAACGCTCTATCAACAAATAAACGCGAAAAAGCATAATCACTCCAAACTACAATGTCAAAAGCGTTGTCGGCTAAAAAAGGAGACTGCCCTTGTGTTTTCCACAAAGTCTGCATTATAAGCGGTTTTTGTCTTTCCAAGTATCTTTTTTGGAATGTGTTTATACATTCAGAAACTGCGGCTGTTTTATGGCTCATTTCAAAATCGTTTGTCCATGAACTAATATCTGAACAGGCTTTTTCAAAAATATCTCGAACTTCACTTGCATCCTCTTTTACAGAATCAAACATACCCAAAGCACAATATGAAGTCGTTGCAGAACGCACAACCAATTCACTGCCCCAATCACTCTCTGGCTTTTTGTATGTGGTGCTATCTGGCAGAACAGTTAACTTTACTTCGAGGGGCGCAAAGTAGTTCCCATCTGTATGTTTTACGACAAGATCAATCCCGTCAATCGTATCAAACGAATATTGCTGATATGGCTCAAACCTTGACTCGAAGTGAAAGTCGAGTTCATCGAATGTAAAGTCATCAGAATTGAATACATCACGCAAGGAAATTTCCGAAACCTCCACGCACAATTCGCCATCAACAACCGCCAGCCTGTTATACATGGCGGGCATATTATTCGCAAGCATATAACAAGCCACTGATGTTGGGAAACTAGAGTTAAAGCAATTCTTTCCCCAGTGCTTTTCTACAGAACGATTGGAATGCTTTATACCAAACAATCCTGATGATTTTTCACTATTTGTGTTTGTTGCTCTTGACATTTTGAAGTCCGCCTTAGAAGTTTCGACGTCAATCTATTGACGTCACTTGTGACATGTGCTAAAATACGAGGTAATTTTACCATAACTTACTATGGTGGTCAAGGAGGGGACAGTGGTGAAAAGAGCTGTAGACTTATTTGCGGGCTGCGGCGGGTTGTCGCTAGGTTTCCAAGGTGCAGGCTTTGAAGTTGTTGGAGCATTTGAGCATTGGGAAATAGCGGCATCTTGTTATGAGGACAACTTCGACCACCCTGTTTTTAGAGAAGATTTGTCAGATGTTGAGAGTTCAATTAAAAAGATAAAAGCACTGAATCCTGATATAATTATCGGTGGACCGCCTTGCCAAGATTTTTCCCATGCAGGGAAACGTGTAGAGGATAAGCGAGCGGCATTAACAGAGGTATTTGCGGCAATCGTTGCTACAGTTAAGCCCGGCTGGTTTGTGATGGAAAATGTTGATCGCGCTCAAAAAAGTGAAACATACTCAGCGGCAAGAACCATTTTCAAAAATGCAGGATATGGTTTGACAGAGGTAGTTCTGAATGCAAGTCTTTGCGGAGTGCCGCAGCGGCGTAAGCGGTTTTTTTGTATTGGATCGCAAGGCGAAAAAGATGGTTTTCTCGAAGATTATATGATGCAAAATTTACATCTAACTGAAATGACCTTGCGTAACTACTTTGGTGCTTCACTTGATTTTGAACATTATTATAGACATCCGCGCAACTACAATCGCCGTGCGATTTATAGCATTGACGAGCCCTCTCCAACAATTAGAGGAATGAATCGTCCTGTTCCGCCAGGATACCCCGGGCATCCAAATGATGCGAAAGAGCTTGATCACTCAATCCGTGCGCTGACAACGCTTGAAAGAGCATTGATTCAAACATTCCCGGCGAATTTCAAATGGAGCGGAAGCAAAACCGACATGGAGCAAATGATTGGGAATGCCGTTCCGGTTAAACTTGCGGAATTTGTTGCGAAAGCACTTAAGCATCATATAGGAAATGATAAAACAGAGCGACTTCACTTGGTAAACTACGCGCCTTTCTTGGAATGGCTTTGTAGCACGCAGACGATGTCTGAACGCACGAAACGTGATACAATTTCACGTCTTAAGCGAGCAAATGCTATTTCTGCTGTGCCGTCAATACCAGAAGCCTACTATATATTTGCACTTGAACAGTTAGATGATTTCAAGACTTTAAAACCCACAGTTCGCTCACAAATTAAGCGTGCTGTCAGTTTATACGCTGATTATCGAAAAATGGAAGTGGCTACAAGTATCTGATGTTTTTGATGGAAGCATGTCTCTATGTACAAATATTTCTCACTTCCATCTTGACATCCGCCGCACAAATCGGGTAAACTTTCAAGTGACAATTGAATACATGGAGAGAACTCATTCTAAAAATTAGGAGTTGGTAACATGAGACATGGCAGAAAACTTGCCATAGTGCTTATCACCCTGCTTGCTCTCGCCGTTGCACTGGGCGCATGCACAGGTGACAGGGGAGAGGGAACACCGAATGAGTCGTCTTCCGAAACCGGCAACATGCCCTCTGTGGGGGAACCCATACAGGGCGGTGAGATTGTTGTCGGGATTGCACAGGACCTAGATAGTAGTCTTGACCCACACCAGATGGTTGCGGCAGGAACTGCGGGTACGAGGGAAGTGCTGTTCAATGTCTTTGAGGGATTAGTCCGCCCCACACCAGAGGGGGATCTGATTCCGGCGGTTGCAGAGTCTTTTACCATTGAGGGAGCCGTATACACATTCACCTTGCGTGAGGGTGTGCGCTTTCACAACGGAGACCCCGTAACAGTCCGAGACATTGTATATTCCATCGAACGCAGTGCTGACGCGGAGAGAATATCTCCACCCGTGTCAGCGCTTTCTGTTGTTACGCGGGTAGAAGCCATCGATGAGCGAACCGTGGAGATCGAGATCGAAGCGCCCGATGCGGAATTCTTGGATGCGCTGACCATTGCCATCATCCCAGAGGGGTATGATGACCAAGCGCGGCACCCCATTGGGACAGGACCATTCCGCTTCGTGTCCCACACACCGCAAGAGAGCTTTGTCATAGAGCGCTTTGCGGACTATTGGGGCAAACCCGCCTATCTAGATCGTGTCACATTTCGGATTTTCGGCTCAGGCGAAGCAAGGGCGATGGCACTGGCAGCAGGTGCGATTGATATCGCAGCACAGCTCACCGTAGACATGGTGCGCAATTTGCCGGAAGATTTTTACTATCTGACGGCACCCCTTGCCTTGGTACAGGCCTTGTACTTGAACAATGCGGTGGAACCCTTGGACAACATGTTTGTCCGACAGGCGATGGCCTATGCCGTAGATGTGCAGCAGATTATGGACATTCTGGCAGACGGTGCCGGATATCCTCTGGGGAGCATGATGATCCCCGGCTTGCCGCGCTATTTCCATGAGGGGCTGATTGACCTCTATCCCCACGACCCAGATCGGGCGCGGGCGCTTCTGGCGGAAGCTGGACTTGCGGAGGGCTTTGACCTGACCATCACCGTAGCGACAAACTCCGCGCCCCATATGATCACAGCGGAGATTTTGGTGGAGCAGTTGCGCGCTGTTGGAATCAACGCGGTGCTTGACTTGGTTGAGTGGGCCTATTGGGTATCCGAGGTAAACCAAGGTCGCCGCTTCGAGGCGACAGTGGTCGGGATCGCCGCAAGAGACCTGACAGCACGCTCGATGCTGGAACGTTTTGTGTCAGACAATGGGCGAAATTTTATCAATTTCGATTCACCGGAGTATGACCGTATTTTCTGGGAGGCACAGAATGCATCGGATGAGGAAACACGGGTGGCACTCTATCGGGAGTTACAGGAAATCTTGGCGCAGGAGGCGGCGAGCGTGTTCTTGCAGGATCGCGTGAACTTTGTGGCGGTGAATGGGGAGCTTGCGGGTTTTGTGTTTTATCCGATCTATGTGTTAGATTTGGCACCGATTCACTTTGCGGGGTAGTCAAAGCCTCCTTTTGTAAAGGAGGTGGCAGGCGAAGCCTGACGGAGGATTTCCTACGTAAAGCAACAAACCAAAGTGTTAGGATGTAGCACGCAAAAGGCAATCCTCAGTCCGCTTCGCGGACAGCTCCTTTACAAAAGGAGCCTTGGTGTTGAGGCGCATGAAAACTTAAAGGATGAACAAGAAAGGGTGACAAGATGCGATTCCTAGTACGAAAACTGGCGACGCTTTTTGTCACCCTTTTTCTCGTCTCAGTCCTCGCTTTTCTTGCCTTTCAGGTAATCCCCGGAGATCCGGCAGCTTTATTGCTTGGAGTGGATGCCACGCCGGAGAGTTTGGCGGCTTTGCGGGGGTCGATGGGGCTGGATCGTCCGCTGCCGATTCGTTATGCGGAATGGGTGGGGGTGTTTTTGTTTGGTGATATGGGGCAGTCTTATGAACATGGCATACCGGTGCGAGAGCTCTTGGAGGATCGGCTGATCATTAGCGGGAGTCTGATGGGGCTTGGGTTTTTGATTACTGTAGTGATTGCCCTGCCTGTGGGATTATTGAGTGCGCCGCGAGATGGGGGAACGGGACGATGTGGGCATCGTCCCCTACAAGGGCTTGTGATGGTGGTGAGTCAGCTTGTGATGGCGGTGCCACCTTTGTTTTTGGGGCTGATTCTGACCTTTGTGTTTGGAATGAGCCTGCGTCTGTTCACGCCCTCAGCCTTTGTGCCTTTTCATGAGAGTGTGTCGGGATATCTGCTCTACATGCTTTTCCCGGCACTTGCCATTGCGCTCCCGAAAGCGGCGATGACGGTGCGGCTCATTCGTTCTGCGGTGCGGGATGAGATGGGGAGAGATTATGTGCAAACAGCGGCGAGCAGGGGAGAGTCAGAGCGGGGGATACTCTATCGCCAGATTCTGCCGAACATCGCGGTGCCAACTGTGACCTTTTTGACCTTGACACTGATTATGATGATCACAGACAGCATTGTCATGGAGCAAGTGTTCACCATTCCAGGTGCGGGGCGGCTTTTGGTGAGTGCCATCGGCGCGCGGGACTATCCGACAGTGCAAGCACTTGTAGTGATCATTGCGGCATTTGTGATGACCACCCACACCGTGACAGACCTGATCTGCCGCAGGATTGATCCGAGGATTACGCTATGAACAGGCGGCGGAATATGACAGTACTTGCAGGGGCATGTCTTGCGGTGACATTGCTGCTCATCATCGTCGGAGGGGTTTTTCTGCGTCCCTATGACCCCATGCAAATCGGCGCGGGCGCTCGTCTAGAAGCGCCATCTTGGTCACATCTGTTTGGCACAGACCATATGGGGCGGGATGTGTTTAGCCGTGTGCTGGATGGGGCTTGGACGACGCTCTTTATCGCAATGGGAACGGTGCTGATTGGTGCTGTGGGCGGGCTTTTACTCGGTGCAAGCGCCGGATTTTTCGGTGGAGTGTTGGATGAAATCGTGATGCGCTTGTCAGATGCACTGACGGCATTTCCTTCCGTGCTCCTAGCCCTGGTGGCTATGACCTTCACTGGCTCTGGAACGGCGCAGATGGTTATAATTTTAGGGGTTTTATTCATCCCCAGCTTCTCTCGCGTGGCGCGGGGGGAGTTTTTGCGGTGCCGAAATCTGGACTATGTGAAACGTGCCCGATTGATTGGCGCGTCTCCCTTGCGGATTATGCTGCGGCATATTCTGCCGAATATTCTGCCGGTCTATTTTGGCGCTTTGGCGATTGGATTTAACAATGCCGTCCTCGCGGAGGCGAGTATGAGCTTTCTTGGTTTAGGTGTACAGCCCCCTGCAATCAGCTTGGGGCGGATGCTCTCGGAGAGTCAGGCATATCTCTTCCATGCACCGTGGATTGCGATTTCTGCCGGAGTGACGATCGCTCTTTTGATCTTCTCCTTCTCGCTTCTGGCAGAGGGGTTACAGGGAAGGAGGGGACGCTGATGTTGTCTGTGCGGGATTTAGAGGTTAGTTTTCGAGATCGAAGTGTGACAGACGAAGCGGTGCGGGGCGTTTCCTTTGAGATGGCATCCGGTGAGATATTGGGAATTGTAGGCGAGTCCGGCTCCGGGAAGAGTGTCACAGCGCGGGCGATTATGGGGCTTTTGCGCGGGCGCGAGGCGGATGTATTGGGGCAGATTTTGTTTGGCGGACAGGATTTGTTGACCTTGGATACAGAGCAGATGCGCAAAGTCCAAGGAAGGCGGATTTCCATGGTATTCCAAGAGCCGAAAAGTGCGCTCAATCCCTTGATGAAAATAGGTCGGCAAGTGGAAGAGGGGCTCCGAATCCATAGCTCGAAGCCGAAATCCCAGCGGAGAGCGCTCGCCCTAGAGGCGATGGTTGCCATGGAGCTGTCTGAGCCGGAACGGGTCTATGGACAATATCCACACGAGTTATCCGGTGGGATGCGGCAGCGGGCGATGCTGGCGGCTGCCCTGATTACAGAGCCAGAGCTTCTGATCTGCGACGAACCTACCACAGCGCTTGATATCCATACCCAGACGCAGATTTTGGCGCTCCTGCAAAAAGTGAACGCCGCCAATGGGATGGGGATTTTGTTTATCTCCCACGATCTGCAAGTGATCCGCAGCATCTGCCGGCGGGTGATTGTGATGCAAGACGGACGGATTGTAGAGCAGGGGGATGTGGAGACGCTGTTCACGAACCCGCAGGAGGCATACACGCGAAAATTGATCGATTCCATCCCGGGAAGGAGGCGACGGCGTGAGTAGACCAGTGCTGACAGTCCGAGATGTGAATGCATGTTATCGTGATCGAGGGAGCGGGCTTCTTGCATCGCGCAAGCGGCGGCAGGTACTCTTTGATGTCTCTTTTGATCTGATGGAGGGAGAAATCCTTGGTCTGGTGGGGGAGAGCGGATGCGGGAAATCTACACTTTCCCGCGTGATTTTGGGCTTGGAGCCGGATTACACGGGAGAAATCATCCATCACTCGTCTAAGCCCCAGATGGTGTTTCAAGACCCCTATTCCGCCCTGAACCCACGCATGACAGTGGGGCAGACGGTGGAGGAACCATTGTTTCTGAGCGGAATGCGTGACCGCACAGAGCGGCGATGCTTGGTGATCGAGATGCTGGAGCGTGTCGGTCTTGGAGAGCGGCATTTGGGTTTATATCCCAGAGAACTTTCCGGTGGGATGCGGCAGCGGGTAAGTATTGCGGCAGCACTTGTTATACACCCGCGGCTGCTGATTGCAGATGAACCGGTTTCGGCACTGGATGTGACAGTACAGGCGCAGGTATTAGACCTCCTTTGGGAGCTCCGTCGGGAGATGGGACTGTCGTATTTGTTCATCTCCCACGACATGGCGGTGGTGGATGAAATTTGTGACCGCGTTCTTGTGATGGAAGCAGGGAGATTGATAAATTGAGTTTGCTCATAAGCAAAAAACGATAAAATTTGAGTGAATTCAACAATAAAAACAAACCCTATTTTGACATTTGTCAAAATAGGGTTTTCGTTGCAATTTGAATGCTTACAGCGAGTTTAAGTAGGTCTGCACGCCGATCTCAAACAGATTGCTGCCTTCTGTGTCGATGATCACTGTAGCGGGTAGGTCTTTCACTGTCAGCTTGCGGATGGCTTCTGCACCTAAATCCTCGTAACAGACGATTTCGCAGGCAGTGATGCATTTGGAAAGGAGCGCAGCAGCTCCGCCGATTGCGCCGAAGTAGACTGCGCCATGCGCTTTCATGGCATCGATTACTTCGGGGCTGCGTTTGCCTTTGCCCAACATACCGCGCAGACCCAATTCGATCAGGCGCGGGGCATAGGCATCCATGCGGTAACTAGTGGTCGGACCCGCTGAGCCGATGATCTCGCCGGGGCGTTCTGGTGTTGGTCCCACATAGTAGATGATGCTGTCTTGGATGGGAATCGGCAGCTCCTCGCCGCGATCCAGCGCTTCGATTAGGCGTTTGTGGGCGGCATCGCGGGCGGTGTAAATGGTGCCGGAGAGGAGTACGGAATCGCCGGCTTTCAGGCTCTTTGCTGTCTCAAAACCTAAGGGAGTTTCAATGCGGATGTCCATATGACTTGTCTCCTTTTCCTACAGCGTGACAGTCATATGACGTGTCACGTGGCAGTTGATGTTCACCGCCACAGGCAGGGCGGCGATGTGGGTTGGATAGGTTTCGATGTTGACATCGAGGGCGGTGCTTTGTCCGCCGAAGCCTTGGGGGCCGAGACCCAAGGCGTTGATCTCTGTGAGGAGATCACGCTCCATCTCCTGATAAAAGGGGTCAGGATTTGGCTGATCCATGGGACGCAAAAGCGCTTTTTTGGCGAGAGCTGTTACCACATCAAAACTGCCGCCGATGCCCACACCGACTACGATGGGTGGGCAAGGGTTTGGCCCTGCCAGTTTGACGGTTTCCAGTACGAAATCAATCACACCCTGCCGTCCGGCAGAGGGAGGAAGCATGATTAGACGGCTCATATTCTCGCTACCGGCACCCTTGGGTGCGACTGTGATGGTGAGCTGGTCGCCGGGAACAATGTCTGTGTGAATCATCGCGGGGGTGTTGTCTCCTGTGTTCACGCGGCGGAGCGGGTCGCCCACGATGGATTTGCGCAGATAGCCGTCTCTATACCCTTGCCGCACACCCTCATGCACGGCTTCGTAGAGATCGCCGCCTGTAATGTGGACATCTTGTCCGATTTCAAGGAATACACATGCCATGCCGGTGTCTTGGCAGACAGGCATGTCTTCGCGGGCGGCGATTTCCATGTTTTCGATGAGGCGCTCTAAGGTTTCCTTCGCCGGCTGCCATGGTTCCTCGGCACAGGCGGCGCAGATGCGGTCTGCCACGTCTGGCGGGAGACGGTAGTTTGCCTCCATGCAGAGGGCGCGGATTTGTTTGGTGATTTGGGTGGTGTGAATTTGTTTCATATGTGGAGTACCTCCTAATGTAGGGAATTTATAATGGATGCGATGACCAAAGCCTCCTTTTCCAAAGGAGGTGGCAGGCGAAGCCTAAGGTCGGATTTGTTGCACCGCGCAACAGCCACATTAATTGCAAGCAAGAACCATAAGGGCAATCCTCAGTCAGCTTCGCTGACAGCTCCTTTGGAAAAGGAGCCTTTCTCCTCAATCATTCCGCCTCAAAATTGCCCCCGGCTGCACCACAGTCGGTAGGCGCATCTGTATCACGCGCATGGGGTGGGGCGCAACTTCAATCGATTCCCCGCGTTCGTCCTGCATGGCATCCAAGACGAAAGAGTGTGGCAACCCATCTGGTGTCAATACCTCCAATGTGTCCCCCACAGAGAAGCGGTTGCGCTGGGTCACTGTGGCAAAGCCATTTTCATCGCAGGATTCCACAACGCCGATCACCATGGAGCCGCGAATATAGGACGCATCGCCCACGTGTTGCCCGCCGCCGGAGTTGTCAAAGTAAAATCCGGTGGAATAGTGGCGGTGGCTTACTTTTTCCACCTCTTCAACCCAAATCGGGTCAACTGCTTGCCCTGCGGCAATGCAGTTGAGGGCCTTGCGATAGGCGTTTGTCACCACAGCGGCATAATAAAAGCTCTTTGCCCGTCCTTCGATCTTGAGGCTATCTACACCGGTGGACACAAGGGCTTCCAGATGTGAAATCATGGAGAGGTCGCGGGCATTCATGATGTGCGTACCTTCTGTGTCCTCTGTGATTTCCATATATTCACCTGAGCGGGACTCCTCCACCAGATGATACTTCCATCGGCAGGGCTGGGCGCAGCCGCCTTGGTTGGCATCTCTGCCTGCCAGATATTGACTGATCAGACAGCGCCCCGAAAAGGACACGCACATTGCCCCGTGGACGAAGACTTCTGTCTCCAAATCCCGAGGCTTATTTGCGCATAGGTCGGCGATCTCAGAGAGACTCATCTCCCGCGCTAAGATCACGCGGCTTGCACCCAGGTCATGCCACGCGCGTGCGCTCTCTGTGTTTAAAATCCCCGCTTGGGTGCTGATGTGCCGATCAACACGGGGTGCATAGCGTCCTGCCATGGCGAAGACACCGAGGTCTGCGGTGATGAGTGCGTCTACGCCTACATCTTGCGCAAGCTCCAGAAATGCCGGGAGCGTTTCCAAATCTGCATTGCGGGGGATGGCGTTGCAGGTTAGGTAGACCTTCACGCCTTTGGCATGGGCAAGCGTTGCCGCTTGCCGCAGCTCGATTTCGTCAAAATTCCCCACAGCGGCTCGCATACCGAACTGTTTTCCGGCGAGGTAAACCGCGTCCGCCCCGTATTGGAGCGCGAATTGCAGGCGCTCCATGTCTCCGGCGGGGGCTAATAGTTCTGGTATCCGCATTAGTCAAATACTCCAAAGTGTGCAAAGTCCGGTGTGGCAAGGAAAGCACGGTGCTCGTCATAGTTGCGCGTAAAGACGTGGCGGTCTCCGTCGATGTGGAGGGCGTAAAACAGGAAGTTGGTACTCTCCGGTCGAAGGGCCGCTAAGATTGCCGCCATGCCCGGGTTTGCAATGGGACCATAGGGCAAACCAATTACATGATAAGTGTTATATGGGCTGTCTGCATGGTCACGGATGACATCAAGGGTCAAAAACTCCATTGGGGCATCTAAGAGAAATTGGATCGTTGCGTCAATGCCCAGGTTCATACCTCGATCAATACGATTCCAAATGACAGAGGAAATCCGCGGCATTTCCGCAACACTTGCCGTCTCACGTTCGATCATAGAGGCGATGTTTAAGATCTCATGCAGAGTAAAGGGGCTTGCCTCTACCAGATCATAGACCTCGTTTTGGTTCATCCGCACATTGAAGTTGCGGAGCATCGTCCGAATGACAGATTCTGGGTTTTGTCCGCGGAAGAAGGTGTAGGTGTCAGGGAAGAGGTATCCTTCTAAGCGATTCATGGTATTCATTGGAACTGCGTCTAGGAATTCAAACTCTTCAAAAGCGAGGTTGCTTGCCACATAGTGGAGCGCCTCCGCCGAGGCGACACCGTTGTCTTCTAATAGCTGGAAGATCTGCCGGTTCATGAGACCCTCGATGATGGTGATGTCCACCTCAATGAGTACCCCCGTTCGCTGATTGAGCCGCCCGATTAGCGCCCTGTAATCAGCGGGGCTTACATGATAGATTCCAGGTTGGATTCTGTCATAGTAGCGAAAGAGCCCTGCCACCAAGCGGAATAGCCAAGGGTAGCGGATAAGGCCTTGCTCATGGAGTTCCTCTGCTACATCTTCAATCGTGAAATTTTCCGGGATGGTTACTTCTGCAACAAACTCTTCTACAGTGAGTCCAAGTACGTCATCAGCGATCATCCAGCCCAGAAACGCAACGATGGTCGCGATACTGAGGATAAATGCTGCATACATCAGGCCGCCCATGAGTCCGGTGCGTCGTCTGCGTCTGATGCTGAAGACGCGCTCATCATTTGGTTTGCGGCGCGGTTTATCTGCACCGTCCTCATCTGTTTCAAATTCCTCATCGTCTAGCCCGTAGTCATAATCAACTTCGATTGGCACTTCGTCGTCTGTGTATGGAGGCATATTCGCAAATTCTTCCGGTAAGATGTTTGCCACGTCAAAGTCATCTGCATCAGCATCGAAGTAGCGGTCATCAATGTGGAAGCTGCTCGTCTCTGAGAATGCCTCAGAGACGGGTTCTTCCGGATACTCTTCATCAAATACATCGGGAGGCAGACCATCCCCAAATTCTCCGGGCAGGTCATCCCAACGATCATGATTGTTGTCGGACATGTTTATCAGCTCCTTACTTGTTTATCCTTATCTTGGGCGGAACCTCTGGTTTAGGCTCCGCATACTATACCTCAGGTGGTCTAATCCATCATACGAAAGAAAGCGCCTCTTGTCCACAACGATTTTCTGCGCAAAGAGACAGGAGAGAGACAACATAGAAATCAAAACAGAACAGCTGGTGCGCAGACAGCGGAATGGAGTACATCTATGTTCAATAACGGTTTTGGCGGCGGCGGTTGCTGCTGGATCATTATCATCATTATCCTCCTGTGTTGCTGCTGTGGCAACGACTGGGGCGGATGTGGATGCGGCTGCGGTGGTCGCGGCGGTTGCTGCTAGTTTCCCCCAAATTGCGAGCCTTCGATACACGGAGGCTCGTAATTTTTATGTGGTGAGTGAGGCACCCGCGCCTTAAAAGCCTCCTTTTCTAAAGGAGGTGGCAGGCAAAGCCTGACGGAGGATTTAAATCTCCGCAAGACCACCCCGCCCTTCGGGCACCCCTCCAAAGAGGGGAAAAGGGCAATCCTCAGTCAGCTTCGCTGACAGCTCCTTTGAAAAAGGAGCCTAGGGGCGCAGGTACACAACGCGTCCCCTACATGGTATCCTGCAAAATTTGTAAGATTTCCTGGTGAATCTCTGCCACTGGACGCATCTGACCATCCTCCGCACAGCGAACTTTATGCCAGCCGAAAAAGTCGGCGGCTTCCTGTGCTGCATCCAAGCACTGCTTGAGATAAGTGATTCCTGTTTCGTGGATATCAGGCGTAGTCCCTGTCTCCACCTCTCGCATTCGCATGTTTTGGACTGCGAGTTCGATCGGTACATCCATGTATAAGACGATATCCGGACGGGGAAGTTCCATTTTTTGGTGTTCAAAATCATCAAGCCACTGAAAAAATGCCTGACGCGCTTCACCGCTGAGCTTTGAGCCTTGGTGTACCGCGTTTGATGTGGTATAGCGATCTGCCAGCACTCGATCTCCTCGCAGGTAGGCATTGCTCCAGCCTTTTTTGTAGGAAGCATAGCGATCTACCGCGTAAAAGGTGGATGCCGCATAGGCGTTGACATCGTTAGGATCTGTGCCGAAGTCACCATCTAGGTACATGCGCAGTAGTGTCGAGCTTGGTTTATCATACTGGGGGAATCGAACGCGGGTATAGAATCGTCCAAAATTGTCTAAATGATCGCAAAGCAACTGAAACTGTGTGCTTTTCCCGCTGCCGTCGATGCCTTCTAATACAATGAGACTCATACCTTGCCTCCTCGAAGCCGCTCGCCGATCACGGCGAAGAGAAATAGCGGTAATTTAAGCATCCGCTTTGCGCGGCGGGGGTCTTTGAGCAGGCGGTAGAGCCACTCTAAACCAAGCTTTTTCCAGCCTTTCGGTGCGCGTGTCACCTCGCCTGCTAGTACATCCAGGGTGCCGCCGAGACCTGCCATTAGCCCCACATTGAGTGTTCCTTGATATCTTGCCATGAACTCCTCTTGGCGGGGTGCGCCAAGGCAGACCAAAAGTAAGTCCGGCTTGGCGGCTCGAATTGCCTCCACCACCGGGGCATTATCGCCATAGCCGTCTGCTGTGCCGGCGATTTGGAGTCCGGAATACTGCCGTTTCAGAGTTTCTCCCGCACGATCTGCCACGCCGGGTTTTGCGCCGTAAAGGAATACGGATTGTCCATGTTTTGCCATCTCTGCAAAGAGTGCCGCTGCAAAGTCAACGCCCGGTACCCGCGCTTTCAGCGGCTGACCAAGGATTTTTGCACCTAAGGTGATTCCAACCCCGTCTGCAAGGACAAGCCGTGCGTTTGAGACGAGTGCTGCGAAGTCTGGATTTTCTTTGCAGAGCCAGACAATCTCCGGATTGGGGGTCACCACATAGCCCTCTCCACGGTGCGCGATTTCTTCTAGCGCCTGTGAGACGGCTTCATTCATGCTTAGATTATCAAATCCGACACCTAACACCTGAATCCGCACGAAAGTTCCTCCAAGTTGTTTTTTTATGATTCTTGTAGGGGCATGCCCTGAAAGCCTCCTTTTTCAAAGGAGGTGGCAGGCGAAGCCTAACAGAGGATTTGTTACACAACGCAACAATTAATAAATGTTAATCAGGAGATTACAAAGGGCAATCCTCAGTCAGCTTCGCTGACAGCTCCTTTGAAAAAGGAGCCTAAGGTCAAGGGTGGTAGAGGGACGACTAAACGCCGACTCTACAATCATCAAAGAGTATATCACACTCATACGGTTTTGTCCACGGATTCCGCTAGATGTAAAAAATGCAATGTTTGAGTGTGATCAATTATATAGAACGCAAGTGATTTGAAATTTATTATGTATACTCATGATTGATTTTATGCACTTGTTCTTGACAAAAAACGCCCCTGGGTGTACTGTGGTTGTTAACAAAAGAGAGATAAAAGGAGTCATACTGATGATTACTATTACCTTAAAAGACGGTACCAAAATCGAAACTCCAGCCGGTAACACCTGTTTACAGGTGGCGGAGGGCATTTCTGCCGGTCTTGCCCGCATGGCGATGGCGGCAGAAATAGATGGAGAATTGGCTGATTTGAGCACGGCGCTCACGAAGGATGTGCGCCTGAATATCCTCACGTTCGCAGACGAGGGCGGGCGGCATGCCTATCGTCATACGGCATCTCATATCTTGGCGCAAGCGGTGCTGCGGCTGTATCCTGAGACGAAGCTTGCCATCGGGCCTGCGATTAAAGATGGGTTTTACTACGACTTCGACGCAGAGATTACCTTCACGCCGGAGGTGCTTGAGAAAATTGAGGCTGAGATGCGGAAGATTGTGGGGGAGAAGCTTACAATCGAAGGCTTCACACTTCCGCGAGACGAAGCGCTGAAGCTTGTGGCGGCTGATCCCTATAAAACAGAGTTGATCGAAGGACTTGACGAGGGAGAAGAGATCAGCTTCTATCGCCAAGGGGAGTTTGTTGATCTTTGTGCCGGCCCCCACTTGCGAAATACGGGTGATCTGAAGGCGAACGCCCTTTGCCTTTTAAATTGCACCGGTGCCTATTGGCGGGGGGATGCGGATAATAAGATGCTACAACGTATCTATGGTACCTGTTTCCCGAAAAAGGCGGAGCTGGACGAGTATTTGGAGCGTTTGGAAGAAGCCAAAAAGCGGGATCACCGCAAACTGGGCAAGGAGCTTGGTCTCTTTCTTCTGCGTGACGAAGGCCCTGGCTTCCCATTTTTCTTGCCCCATGGTCAAACAGTGAAAAATGAGTTGATCGGTCATTGGCGCAAAGTCCACCGCCAGGCAGGTTATCAAGAGATTGAAACCCCCATCATGCTAAACCGCACCCTGTGGGAGCGCTCCGGACATTGGGGGCATTATGCGAAGAACATGTACACTAGTGAGATTGATGAGGCAGATTTTGCCATCAAGCCCATGAACTGTCCCGGCGGCATCATCGTCTATGAGTCAGAGCCACGCTCTTACCGTGACCTGCCTCTTCGCATCGGTGAGCTTGGGCTGGTGCATCGGCACGAGCTATCGGGTGCGCTCCACGGTCTCATGCGTGTGCGAGCATTTACACAGGATGACGCGCACATCTTTATGACGCAGGAGCAAATCAGAGACGAGATCAAAGGTGTTGTCGAGCTGATTGATAAAATGTATACCCTCTTTGGCTTTAAATATCACATCGAGCTATCTACCATGCCGGAAGACCATCTGGGTGAAGTGGAGACCTGGGATGCGGCGATTGAATCCTTGAAAAACGCCCTGGAAGACTTGGGGCGTGAGTACCGCATCAACGAGGGCGACGGTGCCTTTTATGGGCCGAAGATCGACTTCCATTTGGAAGACTGTATTGGGCGTACCTGGCAGTGCGGAACCATTCAACTGGACTTCCAGTTGCCGGAGCGTTTTGAGATCGAATACGTGGGACAGGACGGAGAGAAGCACCGTCCGGTTATGATCCACCGTGTGGTATTTGGCTCCATTGAGCGCTTTATCGGGATACTGATTGAACACTTTGCCGGTGCGTTTCCCACTTGGCTTGCACCTGTTCAAGTCCGCGTGCTACCGATCACCGATCGTGCCAAAGAGGCGGCGCAGGGGATTGCAGATCAGCTGGAAGGTGCGGATGTCCGCGTGGAGACGGATTTCCGCAATGAGAAAATCGGCTATAAAATCCGCGAGGCGCAGATGCAGAAGGTGCCGTATATGCTGGTTCTGGGTGACCGCGAGGTGGAAAGCGGCGAGGTATCTGTCCGCACCCGTACCGGTGGTGACCAGGGTACCATGCCGGTGGCGCAGTTTGTGGAGCAGATTCAGCGGGAGATTGCGGAGAAGGTTTGCTAGTGTGAGACACACAAAATCCCCTTTGCCAGAGACAAAGGGGATTTTGTGTGTTCTTATACGCAATATGCTTACTTAGATACGTTTATTATTAATTTCGATTTAACATTTTAATCGCTTGTTCAACATCATTGTCCGATAATCCTTTAGAACCATCCGTAGTAATTTGATTCATATTTATTTCATTATTATTTAAATCTAAATCTTCTAAAACAACATAATTTTTAATTTCATTATGTGCGTCCAGCCAAGCTAAGATTTCTTTTGCTTTAACCAATCCAAATGTTTTGCTTTTTTTAATTTCTTCAGTACAAAAATCCGGTGTTTTATCATACAATTTCATTTCATGTTTTGATAATAACTCAGTAAATTCTTCAGCTTCGGGCGTTTTTGGGTGCATATCATTATCAAACCAAAACCGCCATCCAGAATGTAATACAATACGAGCATTTGTATCTTTAACTATCTTAGACAATCTGACGAAACATTCTTTCTCAAGAGGAATTTTTCCAATATATTCAACATTTCCAAAAGAATTAAGTACTCCGTCAACATCTAAAAAAATAATATTCATAAATAATTCCACCTATTCAAAATATAAATACTATTTGCACTCACTCGGCGAGGAGATACCCCAAGCCAATCACATCCGCTTTGCCATAGCCACAATCAAGTCCACAGCCCCGTCAATCCCGGCGCTTGCGGTGTTGATGCACAGATCATGTGCATGGGGTCGTCCCCAGTGTTCGCCGGTGTAGTAGCGGTAGTAGTTTGACCGCCCTTTGTCAATGCGGTGAATCCGTTCGCGGGCTTCTTTCTCTGTGATGCCGTATTCTGCAATTAGGCTCTCAACTCGTGCCTCTTCCGGGGCGTAGAGAAAGACTTTGAGACAGCGCTCTCGTTCGCGCAGAATGTTCTCCCCGCAGCGTCCGATGATGACGCAGGATTCTTTATCTGCTAGCTCCCGAATGACTGTGGTCTGTGCGAAGAATGCTTTATCGCCGACTCCCACATCGTATTGATAGAAAAAATTTGTTCCAAGGGTCGCTGTGGAGAGGTGGTATAGGAAGCTGCCGGAGGCCTCTTCTTCGCTCTTCTCCAAAAACTCCGGTGCGAGTCCGCTTCGCTCGGCAGCCAGTTGCAGCAAAACCTTGTCATAGTAAGAGATTCCAAGCTTTTTAGAAACCGCTTCCCCGATTCGTCTCCCTCCGCTGCCATATTCGCGGCTGATTGCAATGACGAGATGTTCCATGATCTCACGCTCCTTTTGCTTGTTTGTGTCCATTGTATCACAAACACTGCGGGTGTACAATGAGGGGGTTTCGGGAAATGGATGGCGTGTAAGTAAGGTTGATTTGTAGGGGCGACCGCCCCGGTCGCCCGCAGTCCTCGCTGCCGACATTCCATGAACTGCGGGCGATCGAGGCGATCGCCCCTACGTGTATCAAGGTAATTTGTCATTCTCTTAAAAATTCGGGCTTGACACGGGTTTGAAATGTTTGCTATAATACGCAGGTAAGTTGATTGTGCGGGAGTGACTCAGTGGTAGAGTGTCACCTTGCCAAGGTGAAGGTCGCGAGTTCGAATCTCGTCTCCCGCTCCAACTTCAAGCAAAAAGTGTCGCCTAGGGGCGGCACTTTTTGCTTGTTGAGGAATGAAGGGAGATCATTCGGTATTTTGCCAATTCTGTTTCAATATGCAGTTTTACTTACACAAGATGCGAAAGCGCAGCAAGCTGTGTTTATAGCTTGCTGCGCTTTTGTGGAAACGATAACTCTAAAACGAAACCCCGCGGTCAAACAATCGATAATGCACCCACTGCCGATAGAGTGTCGCCTTCTCCAAAGCCTCACCCTCCAGATACAAGACAAACTCGCCGCTGGCATCCCGATAGCCGTACCAGTTGATCACAGGGACGTGGGGGCGCATGGTGGTGAGGAAGCTGTGGAAGGGGCAGAGGTTGGAAAGTCCCAGGAGCTCTAGGAGTATGGCGGGGATGTGGAAGGCGGAGTAGGGCATGTCCGGGTCTAGGTTTGCGCGTTCTAAATTTTGCAACATATCCGTCTGCTCCAAGGCGGCTTCGTTTGCCCAGATGAGGTAGGGGATTTGGTAGAGATTTAAAAGTTCCTCCCATTCACCGCCCCGTCGTCCGAGACCCAAGGTGGGGAAGAGGGTGGGCGAGAGGGATGGCATATGATCAGAGTAGTAGATCAAGACAAAGGGTTCATCAGAGGCGCGCATGAACTCCACTAGGCGCATGAGCTGGGTATCAGCGTCTATCATGCCGGTGAAGTAGTTTGCCATGATGTCTCGCTCTTCTTCGGTGAGATCGAGACCTGTGGTGAAATTTTCCGGATGCGGGCCATCATAGAACTTGTTGCCATAGGGGCTGTGGTTCTGGATGGTGATGAGAAAATAGAAGAGAGGCTGTGTTGCGGCATCCAAATGTGCCTCAATGTGTTCTAGCATCAAGTCAAACGCTGCCTCTTCAGAGATATAACCGCCGCGCACTTCCGCATCGGCGGGAAATGCCTGCTCGAAGAGGACTTCCTCAAAGCCCAGGAGCGGGAAAATGTTTTGACGGTTATAAAACCAAGGATGCCCCGGGTGGAGCATGGCGGTGTGATAGCCCAGATCCCGGAGCTGCCGTGCCAGGGAGCCGGAATCGCCACGGATGAAATCATAGGGCGGAATGCCGAAGGTCAGGTCTGCCGGAGAGAGGCCGGTGAGGAAGGAAAACTCTGTCCACGCGGTGCCGCCGCCGATGGCATCTGCGGAGGTGTGACCGCTGATTAGGGCTTCTTCTGCGATCTGCCAATAATAATAGAGCGGGTCACGGAAGCCTGTGAAGTCGAAGTCTGCCTGTGCGCTGATGTCAGAAAATGCCTCCGACTGAATGGCGATGATGTGAGGGAGCACGATGTCCTCTGAGAGCGTGGGTGTTTCCATAGCTTCTAAAGCGCGAATATGTGCCGGATCATAACCCGGGGGTGGGGTGATGGTGAGCTGGGTGATGTCATGGAGGAAGCTGTAGACGAAGCCCTTGCCGGAATATTCGGCGAACTTGCCGCCGTATTCGTAAGGGAAGGAGTTATACAAGTCACGGCTGGAATAGGTGGTCTGGAACACAAGCGTTCCGCTAGAGAACAGTAAGATCAGGCTGAGCAATTGCGGCAGGAGGCGCACTTGAACGCGATTCCACTTGAGAAACACGAAAACAGAGAGGAGCGCTGTGAGCACCACAGCCCCTACGACAAGAAGAATGTTTCCTAAGCCGTAGTCGCCGATGACACCGAGCATCTCGCGGATGAGACGGAGATCACCGGGGACAAAGGGATCTTGCCGGATATCCATCTTGATGCGGTTGACGAAGGCTGCGATGAGAAAGAAGCAGGTAGTCATCAAAACCGCAAAGGGCGTATGTTTTGTGGCGAGGAACAGGGCGAGCATAAGAAATAGAATGGGCAAGGTGTTGAGCAGGATGAGCAGGGGATTTTGGAAGCTCACACGGAAGTAAAAATGCGGGTCGTACACCTGAGGCGTAATGAGTCCCACGAGTGCCCATAGGATGATGGACGCAAGAAAGATGGTCAGCAGGGACTGACCGGGGGTGAGGTTCCATTTTTTGCGGAAGAGAGGTTTTATAAAAGTTTTCATGCCGGTATTATACACCAGATTGGGGGAGGGAGGCAAGGTGTTCGGTACGTAGGCTCCTTTTCCAAAGGAGCTGTCCGCGGAGCGGACTGAGGATTGCTTTTAATACTTGCTTTATGTAGACTTGAATCCTCCGTCAGGCTTCACCTGCCACCTCCTTTGGGAAAGGAGGCTTTATGCTTCACGACAAAGAGTCTCGCGAAAGCGAGACTCTTTGATATGGGTGGATATTTGGGTTTTTGCTTACACAAACTTGACAGCAGTACCGCATGCCAGCACTTTAGATGAACCCGCAATGGAGGCAATGCTATAGCGTATGCCGATAATTGCGTCTGCGCCCATCAGCTTTGCATCTTCCATCATGTCCAATGTAGCTTGCGCTTGCGCTTCATCTTGCATTCTGGAGTAGACGTTTACTTCACCGCCTACAAGTTTTCTGACCCCGGCCATAAAGTCCTAGCCGAGATGTTTTGTTTGCACAGCGCCGCCGGTTACAAGTCCGATGGTTTCGATGTTCTTTCCAGTGATAAAGTCTGTTGAGTATAGTTGCATAGTTTGTTCCTCCTAACGTTTTTGTGTGATGCAGATACGATATCATAAATCTCAGTTGCCTACAAGAGGAATATGTTTTCTTCCCCGCTGTAGGCGGTGTTAAAAACATAAAGTTTTTGACACCATTTGAGGATTACAAAATTTGTGAAAGATGCTAAATAATTTTTGAAATGTTCATGAAAGCAATCCATTGCTTTTTAGGGAGAGGACGTGATATCATTAGAGGTGGAAGACAATGTTCAGCAAAAAGAACCTGTATAGATGGAGATGGAAACATGGTGCGCAGCCGTCGGCTTTGGATAGGTGTAATCGGACTTCTGCTTTGTGTGATCGTAACCCTAAGCTCAGGGCTGATTGATCTGGATCGGGAGCCCCATTTTCTGGTACAGCGGGCGCGGGTACTCTCAGTGGACGATTCCGAGCTTTCGCCGGATCCCTTTGTGGACGGGCTATTCATCGGGCGGCAGACCATAGAGATCGAAATTTTGAGCGGTGACCATGTGGGACAGCGGTTTCGGATTGTGAACACCATGTCTCGCTTCCACAATCACCACGCAACGGAAAATATGGAGCTCTTAGTGTCCATCATGGAAGGCGAGATTGGTGTCGTCGGTCATGTGGACGTGTTTGGACATTCCCGGGCCACCTTTCTCTACATATTTATTGGACTTTTTCTGCTTATGCTCTTAATTGTCGGGCGGAAGAAGGGGCTTTATTCGGCGATTTCCCTTGTGTTCACCTTGGTGATGGTTGTCTTCTTTATGATTCCCCTTATTCTGCGGGGGCATAATCCGGTGCTCTTTGCGGTGCTCACAGCGGGTTTGACCACGGTGTTTGCGATCTTTATGGTGAGTGACATCAGCCCAAAAAGCATCGCCGCCATTGGCGGAACCTTGGTGGGTGTGGCGAGTGCGGGTGTTGTCAGCATTTTAGCCGGGCGCTTTGCCCATATTTCAGGGATGCACCTAGAGCATGCGGAAGAGTTAATTTTTCATGCGCAGCAAGGGGCGCAAATTCAGATTCCGCACCTACTCTCTGCCGGTGTGATCATTGCGGCTTTGGGGGCTGTGATGGATGTGGGAATGTCGATCTCCTCGGCGGTGTTTGAGATTCGTGAGGCGAATCCCAAGATGGAGACGAAAAAGCTCTACAAAAGCGGGATGAACATCGGCGGGGACATTATGGGGACCATGTCTAACACGCTGATTTTGGCTTTTGCAGGGACATCGATTACGGTGATTGCGATCATTGCCATATATCAGTTGCCTTACTTGCAATTTATTAACTTGAATTTATTGGCGATTGAGATTGTACAAGGACTCTCCGCCAGTATTGGATTGATTTTGACGGTTCCTGTCACGGCGTTTTTAGCGGCGCTGCTGGCATCTAACAATAAAGTCACCGGAAAGTCACCGGGGTTTTGAAGGACAGAACGAAAGGGAAAGAACAGGACGAAGCAGAATAAGGAGGAAGGTTTCAATGCAGAAGATGAGGAAGAAGAGCACAAGAATTCTAACAATGGTTTTGGCGCTGGTCATGGTGGTTTCCATGTTTCCAGCGGCGGCGCTTGCTGTGGACACAGTCCCGGCGGAGCCGCCCAGTGTCATTGATTTGACACAGAATTTGTACGTGGATGAGGACAATATCGTCTCCGACGAAGAGTTGGAGGGAATATTGAGCCGAGTCGAGCCTGTGCAAGAGACGGAGATTGCGCTACGGAGCACGCCGGTGATAGAAGCGGCGTGGCGCTTGTTTGCGGCGACAAATACGGCAGCTGATTTTGCCAACTATTACGATGTAGCTGCACGTCAATTGCAACCAACGGGCGGCATTCAAACGGCACCACGTTTGGAGTTTTGGGAGATTAATCCTCCAGGGACAGGGACACCTGCTCGGCGAGAATTGGCATCTTCGTTTCGTGGTGCGGGTGCAGGCAATGGCTTCGTTGGTCTGGCGAACGCTATGTGGTATCAGACATCAATTTCTACTGTAGGACTTGAAGATATTGAAGTGACATGGGCGATGCGTACGACTAGCACAGGACCTAGGGATTTTGAGTTGCAGTATAGCACCGTGGGGGGCGCAAATCCAAGCGATTGGAACTCTTTTACAGGTGGTGCGTTTAATCTTGCGGTACCTGCTAGTGGGACAAACGACCTGGTCAATGAAGGCAATCACTATCGGGTAATGCTGCCATCAAGCGTAGACAATGAAGCAACTCTTTTTCTGCGCTGGATTATGACATCAAACTATTCAGCCAGAGCCGGTACGGGAACGTGGCCAGCCAATGATCCGATTCAAACGGCCGGTACGCTTACAATGGGCGGCATTACCATCCGCTCCGGCGTTCTGCGGGTGATCCCAATTGCCGAGGCGAATGATATGGCGAATGGTGCCATTGTTCCTGCCCAAAGAGTGACGATAGAAGGATATGCAGTTGGTGTGCTTCAGAACCTAAACGGGACACCGGACAACTCAAGACTTCTGGTGCAAGACGGAACAGGGACAAGCGATGGTATCGTTGTGGGTGGCCCGGGTGTAAATTTGGGCGGATACGTGAATGAATGGGTTCGAGTAACAGGATACAGAACTGCCGATGGCGGGATGAACCGCATTCAAACCCACATTACAGGCGGGAATCCAGCATCCACAGAATCATCTATAAACATTGTTCCCGCTGCTGGACGGCTTCCATTTACTCCAACAGAGCTTACGTTGTCACAACTTACGCCGCCCGGATTTAGAGCTATGCTTGTGTCTATGGAGCGGGTGCAGGTTCTTGAAATACCTGCTGCCGGAGCAGCACCTACTGGTGGCGGAGGGAATAACGCTGTTCTTGTAGGTCTTCCAAGCGGGCAGCGGATTGAGCTACGATTGCCAGGCGGCGTTCCCCTGTCAACTGCCACAGCTGCCAGCGGCTGGGTTGAAGTCGAGCGTGCATATGTAGGCTGGAATGCGACTAGAAACGCTGTCCAGCTTGTCAATGCAACAGTCAGTGCGACCACAGCACCTGGCCCGACCATCTCTGTTGGCACACAAACCGGTGCGCTCACAGTAGGCACAGGCGGGAGCGCGACTTTCCAGGTGACGACTGCACTCATTGACACCGGTTACAGCATTGCATTGAACAATGTGAATAGTGTGCCCGGTATCACTATGGATACAGCAACGGTTGCCGGTGGAACGCAGACCATTACCATCCACACGACAAATGCGACTCCAGCGGGAGAGCATCCGCTGACTTTGTCAGTTGCAACCACCGCTGATGGAACGGTCACATCTGCGCAGTTCGACCTAGTTGTGACAGCGCCAATTTCGATTGAGGCTGCCAGAGCCACTGTTGGCAGCGGTGACCGGGTCACCGTAGAAGGCCATATCACAGGCTCACAGGCTGCGAGCGTTGCGTTTATGCAGGCGACCTATGCAGACGCAACTACTCCCCATGCCGGGATTTTGGTGCAGGTTACAGGTGCGGGCGGCTTAACAGGTCAGCATGTCCGTGTGACAGGATATGTACATACGGTTTCCGGACATTTGCGGTTGAGCGCAAGCAGCACCAGCGGAACAGTCGCGGTTACACCGCAAGTGATCAATAGCACTGTTGCACAGATCGCCCCCATTCCTGTCCCGCTTGCACAAGTGACGGGAACGAATTTCCAAGGGATGATGGTATCCATCGTAGAGCCGGTGCGCATTCTAAACAGAGCGGGCGATGTCCTTTTAGCGCACCCCATTGATGGAAGTTCTGCGGTACTTCGCATGAACTTTGGCAGCCCGAACCTTGCGGCATTTGCGGATATACAAAGCGGCTCTCGGGCTTATGTGAATCGGGCGCACGTGTATACCTTTAACGCGGAGCATCGCATCTACTCGACAGCGTTCAATCCGGCACCTGTTCTTGCAATGACGGGCATCGGCAATGCTGAGCGCCTGACGAGAATTGCGGCTCCGGTTGCGCCTGTGACGGCGAACCCGGCCAGCGGCAGCACTGTGACCCCAGGCGGAGTTGTGACATTCTCCACTGCTCCGGCAGTGGCGCAAATCCAGTGGCGGTTCCCCAGTGACCTTACTTGGACAACGGGGCCGAACCCTGTGGATGTCACAGTCCCGGCGAATGCCTTTGACAGTGTCACTGAATTTGCGATTGAGGCGCGGGGTGTTCTGCCCTCCAGTCATCCGGATTACCCCTACGAGTCATGGCCGCAGACCTTCACCTATACCCAAGCCGCTGTAGCTAACGTAGTGCCTGACCGGGAGTCCGGGCGGATTTCTGTCGGTGCGACCTTGACCCTCACAACGGCAACACCGGATGCGAGTATTTACTTCACCATCGTACAAAATCCGGGTACACCTGCGGAAATTGTCCTCATGAACGATGTTCCCTATGTGGACGGGATTGTGATCACAAATGCCATGTTCCGTCCGAGTCAGGACGATACATTGCAAATTATTGCTTGGGCGGTTGCAAGCGGTATGACAGACAGTGCAGAGTTGGTGCTTGATTTCGTCGAGCACATCCGCGGCAATGAGCAGATATTCTTCGGACAGCTCCATGCCCACAGTCTCATGTCTGACTGTCACAGACGTATCACGCCGGAAGCGGCCTTTGCAGAAGCAAGAGACAGAGCGGGCTTAGACTTCTTTGCCTTGACTGATCACTCGAACTACTTCAACTGGGCACCGGTCAGACCCGGAAGTCCGACTTTGAGCGGCCCCGGCGACACACCGGAGAGTGCGACGAATCCCAATGGTTTCAACTTGAACAACTACAATAAAGATCGCTGGTATGTGGATGGTTGGCTGGCACCCATCGTCTCCGGCCCGGCGGATGATCCGAGACAAAACGGTTTGCCCAATTACCAGTGGGAGCGGGGCAACCGTGCCGCCCGTGAAGCGACCACTGCAAACTTTATCGGCATCAACGGTTTCGAGTTCACATGGAGCGGCGGCCCGGGTCATATGAACACCTTCAATACCACAGGCTGGGTAGATCGGAGAAACAGCTACCTCAATGTGGGCGGCAACCAAGACCTGCGTCTCTTGCGCTACTATGAGTTACTGCGCAACAGCCCGGAGTCGGTCTCCATGTTCAACCATCCGGGGACGACCTTCGGTAACTTCAACAACTTTGCCCACTTCTGTCCAGAGACTGCCCTGCGGATTCCGCTGATTGAAGCGGCGAACGGTGAATCCGCAATCGGTACAAGCGGCTACTTCCCGGCTTTTGAGCAATACATCATGGCTCTGGATCGGGGCTGGTTGGTGGCACCGGTCAACAGCCAGGATAACCACAGAGGGAACTTCGGCTGGTCAAACGAAGGCCGTGTTGCCATCCATACCAATGACTTCACCTATGATGGCATGTGGCAGGCATTCCGTGACAGAAACGCGTATTTTACAGAAATCCGAGACATTGAAATCAACTACACTGCACACTTTGCAGGCTCCCATCCGGATGGGGAGATGATGGGTTCCATCATCCAACACAGACCAAGCGAAGTGAGATTCGAGATAGAAGCGTACATTCCGGAAATCCCAAGAACTGTGCAGCAAGGGATTCCAAATCCGGTAACGAGAGACAGCTACACCATCACGCGAATGGAACTAGTTACCAACGGCGGCGTTGTGCTGACAGATCATGTGTGGACAGGCAATGTACTTGTAGGGAATGAAGCCACACACACAGTGACGCTGAATAATCCGGAGCCCGGCTACTATTTCTTACGCGTCATCGCGGTGAACAGCAGAGGACAACAGAGAACCAACATGACAGCGCCGATTTGGATTGGCCGCTCTGTTACTCCGCTTGTGGGTATTTCTGAAGTAACAAGCGACACCTTCATGCCGGTTACCACAGAGGAACTCACTCTGACTGCACACTTCTTCAACGATCAATCCTACCCGGTCACTGTAGAGGCCCTTGAGTGGACGCGCAATGGTGTGGTGTACGCCACCCTCGCACCGGGACTGGTGATTCCAGCGGGCGACTCTGCACAGGTTGAAACCTTCGACTACACACCGGCAGGGATGGGCAATGTGAACTTCACTGTTCGGGCGATTATGAGCGCGGATCCATGGGGCGCAAACCGCGAGTATCACGGCTTCATCGACCTGTTTGTCCGTGACATCACCCGTGTTGGTTTTGTCGGTATTGACGGTGTCCACTTCAATGATTATGTGACCGGGACGCTTCAAACCGGTTCCTTCACAAACTTCGCACGGATGGCGGCGGATCATGATTTGGTCACAGTCATATTCCAAGACGAAGCGGATATTGTTGCAGCGGCAGCGGATGAGAGATTCCAACTCTTCATCTTCTCCTCACCGGGCAGACATGCAAATATCCTCACCCATCCGGCAATGGGTGACCACCGCAACTTTAGTCCCGCCACAATCGCAGCAGTGGGTAACTTTGTCGAACGCGGCGGAACTCTTGCTGTTGCGGGTCACGGAAACTTCAATAACTCAGGCGCGCAGAATCAGGCGCTGGAATCTTCCCAAGCATACCAGCTCAATCAGCTCCTGGTGGCGGCGGGCTCCAATATCCGCATTGGGGATGCCTCTCATACCGCACCGGTGGGATATCGAGACGGGGATGCCCATCAACATAACCTGCGCTTCCGCAATAACTTCAATCTGAGCAATCCCTTTATGGATGGCGTACTTTACCATGGCAGCACCGCCCATCCGGAGGGACAGCTTTACAGAAACTTCTCCACAGGTGCCTTATATGTGGTGGATGACTCTGACATCATCCCGCGTAGCGAGGCAGATGTTACAAATCACGTACTCTCCGGCGATGTGGATTGGGATGCATTGGGAGTAGACCCTATGGTTCTTTCCCACCCCGGCTCTTGGACGATTGACTCCAACCGAGGAGCCGGTCGCGGCAAGTTCCCGGCTCCATGGACGATAGGCACCAATCACGATGCCAACCCGGACGGAAGCGGGGGAAGCTTCCCGCGGTATTACCATCCGGAATTGGGCGTACAAGCGAATCCGGGCAATACAGGCGGAAGCGGAGCAACACTGGTGGCAGGCCAGCGCCCCTTGCACGGCGGCACGGCAGACGGTCAGCACTTGATTGCTGCATCTCAGTTTGTCAATGCAAATGGCGGTGCCGTACTTGCCTTTGCCTCGAACTTCTTCTCCAACTTCGATATCCGTCCCGATTTGGACTTCTATGGGCAAGTTCCGCCCAACATGAACTTCAATATTGCCCAAAGTCTCATTGAAGGCGCTGCACCGACACCGGTCATTACATCAATCGCCGATGTTTGGGCAATGGAGCCGGGCGAATGGGTTACAATCCAAGGCGTTTTGACCTCTGGGATGCGGGGCAGTGAGATTGTTGGTCACTTTAACTCCAACTCCGTTTATATTCAGGATGAAAGCGGACGCGGGATTAACCTCTTTGAGGTTATCAATAACGCACCAGGTATGGAGATCGGTCAGACTTGGCGTGCCACCGGTCAGATCAGTTACTATCAAGGTGAGCGGCAACTCGTCGTCCACATTCCGGGCGGCAGTATGCGGCGGATTACCGCTGAGCATGTGGATGTTGCACCGACGCCTGTGACAGTTTTGGAGGCAGCCTCTGTTGACACACGCGGCACATTGGTCAGTATACAAGGCATCGCGACTGATATTTCTCCTGCCGGATTCACGGTTACAGATGCTCCGGGCAATTCGATTCTTGTACACATCGGCTCCGGTGTTGCGAATGCGGAGCTGAGTTGGTTGCAAGAGGGGATGGCAGTCGAGGTTGTGGGCTTCTCTTCCATCGGCACAGTGAGCACTGAGAATGTGCCTCGGATTCGTGTGAGAGATCGGGCGGAGATCACAGGAATTGATGCGTTTGTCGGTCCGCAGGTGGGCACCATACAAGCTGGTCAAAGCGGAGAAGTGACCTTTACGGTTACAACGTCTCAAGACATACCGGCAGGTTCTATCATCACGGTAGCGGGTCTTCCGGTCGGACTTGAATTGGTAGGAATGCCAACAGTGGACGCAAGCGGTGTCACAACAATTACCATCCAGACAACGGGCTCTGGGCCTGTTGCGGGTAATTTTGACTTGGAACTTGTGATCACTGACCCGACTACAGGGGATGAGTGGTCAGTGCCATTCACGCTTGCAGTGGAGCCGCCGCAAGGGCCAGGTCACCCAGGCGGCGGAGGCGGCATCGGAACCCCAGACCCGGATCAACCATGGTTTGTCGATGTGGCTTACGGCAGATGGTACTATGATTACATCCGCATGGTGTTTGAACATAACATCATGATCGGTACATCAGATACCCACTTTGAGCCGGGGCGGAACTTTACCCGCGCCATGGCAGTTGCTACGCTCTACCGCATCTATCACGGTGAAACAGCGGCTGATCTGCCGTATGAAGACACCCGTGCGCTCTTTGATGATGTGAGAGAAGGCGCTTGGTATGCACCATATGTGGCTTGGGCGTATGACGAGGGCATTGTACTCGGTGTCGGTGAAAGTCGCTTTGCGCCGGGCGACTATGTAACGAGAGAGCAGCTTGCCACGATGAAACATCGCTTTATCATGGAAATGACCGATCTGGATGTAGATGTGGAAGCAGGCGCACAGTGGGCGAACTTTGCAGATCGCGGTCAGATCAGCGATTGGGCAGTAGATGCTATGATCTGGGCGAACTATCACGAATTAATCCAAGGGACATCGGCTACAACGCTAGATCCTCTTGGCAATGCGAACAGAGCGCAGGTTGCTGCAATCTTGGCTCGTGCGGTTGGTGTGTTCGCCTTATTAAGTTAAGTAGTAAGTAGGGCTTTTGCGGAGGCTAGGACAGCTGTTGTCCTAGCCTCTGGCTAAAATAAAGGGTTTATATATCCGAATGAGCTTCTTTGGGATTGTCATACTTGGCATCCTGAAGAAGCTCTTTGTTTAAAACAATAATGCAAAGGATGGGGGAAGGATTTCTTACCCCATCCTTTGCATTACATAGATTCTAGGTCAATAAGGAGTCCGGACACGCCACCGGCAATGAACGTTGGGCGGTTCGGATTCGTCGGATTTTGTCCGGCTCATTCGAGCGAAGACTCAATATTTCGTTTAATTGAACGGAATTCTTCCAGTCGGTGCTCGTCGCGGCGCTGGGTTTCTATTATCTCTATAATCTTATCTATGTATAGGAGAGCCATAGCGGGATTATCCTTGTATGCCCAGATGCGTTTGAATATCTCATTTATATCATCCGGATCACACGCAAGAAAACCGGGGGGCGATAGTCCTCTTGCTCCTACCTGAATATAAAAATCCAGCTGGCTCATTCTTTTGACTTGAGGAAGAGGTAAACTGGAAGTGCTACTGTTTGAATAATCGTTACTATCTTTTCTATGTTGACTATAGACAACTCCCAGAGACGGCTGAGGCAGGAAGAATCCAACTGTTGAAGTTGATTTATAAAAGAGAATTGAATATGCACCAGAGCTTGCTGGCTGATACATTGGTAAATGTACAACATCATTCTTATATTCAAACGAAGAGTAAGTTTTCATGTATTCGTGATATTTGAATGAATCGATAGTACAATCCCATACAACAGGCACCACAAACCCTCCGACAGTAGTGTCCCCGCAATCAAAAAGCACCTTATGAAACGCCTCAAATAAGTTTTGATATTCAATTTCGAGAGGACTTTGATTTGCATGACCGAATGAAATCTCAACTCCAAGAGGATTGCTCGAGTTAACCTTTGTATCGATGTTTCCTGTTTGCACTCCCTGAAAATAATTGAAGGCTGCATGCGAGCCTATCCAAGAAGAGTTCGCTTGGGTACAGTTTCCATTTTTGATTTCAAATATCTGTTGCTCCTCTTTGACCGCATAGCAAATAATGAAATCAACTCCATTTTGCATGTTGTGACAATGAATGTCCAGAGCAATTTCAAGTATTTCTGAAACTGGAATGTTATTTATGGAGTTCAATAGTTCATTTACCCAGACTAGATTATTCCCTGCAAAAGATATGCAAAGACGATTTCCTACTATAATGTTTTTGATTAGGCCAAAAGGTTCAATCTTTTTTTATGCTGTGTCTCCCCAGAGTGACTTCGCTTTGCCATAAGGAAAAGTAATTTTAGTGTCTGCAAAAATCAAAATTGAGTTATGAACCTTTTTTGCATACACAAAGCTCATATTGAAACCTCTTTCCGCTTAGAAAATAAAAGTATGCCCCTTATGGCTACCCGTATCTCTACGGATAATCATAAGGGGTTTGCTTGGTTCGAGTGTAGTTATAGGGATCACTCGAAACCCATTGAAAACACTACGTTTTTCTGGCCAGTCAAGATGCAGCGTTTGCGAAATTGAACTAAACCTAGGGACATTATAGCATAGAATCCATATTCTTCACAAGCCTGATTGCACTTTAAATCGGGCTTGTTGCTTGTCTATAAACAATTTAGATCTTTCCATAAGGATAGAAAGTATGGGGGTGCCTCAACACAGGATAATTCTTTATTATCGGCTGTTAAGGAGGGACTTGCAGTGAAGCTTGCTGGAGAA